>ENA-ORDR01000006-ORDR01000006.1-marine-metagenome-genome-assembly--contig:-NODE-6-length-143706-cov-6.170648_pt1 | contig 143706 bp, 148 predicted proteins | sample MGYA00240993_ERZ508538 | MGnify/ENA primary metagenome ERZ508538 (study PRJEB26207, sample SAMN05421999) | marine metagenome | isolation source: Monterey Bay, California, USA | place: USA:Monterey Bay... | reverse complement strand
TTCTTCGGCTGGAGCTTCTTCGGCTGGAGCTTCTTCGGCTGCTGGAGCTTCTTCGGCTGGAGCTTCTTCGACTGCTGGAGCTTCTTCGACTGCTGGAGCTTCTTCGGCGGCTGGAGCTTCTTCGACTGCTGGAGCTTCAGGTTTCTCCTCGGGTTCTTTTTTAGGTTTAGCTTTTTGAGGATTATTTCTTGGCTCCCTTTTTAAGATACCAGCTTCATCCAAAAAACGTGCAACCCTATCAGTTGGTTTTGCACCCTTTGAAAGCCATTCAATTATTCTTTCTTTTTCTAGCGTAACCCTATCCTCATGATCGCGGGGTACTAGTGGATTATAAGATCCAACTCTTTCAATATATCTTCCATCTCTTGGTGATCTAATGTCTGCTACAACAATTCTATAATAAGGTCTTTTCTTTGAACCGCCGCGAGCTAATCTAATTTTTACTGACATTTTTATTTCCTTTTTTTAAACATTAGAGCCAACGAGTATAGCGTCCGTGTACGAAGCCTCGTTGACGGACGGCAATCCAAATGGACTGTAAAAGTTTATTATTTAATTAATAATAGGCTCATATAGTCTAAATTACGAAGATAAGTCAAGACAATCAATTAAGTAGAATTAATAATCATTCGGCATTATAAATAAATCTTATGAGCATAAATAAAGAAATAATTAACTTTGAAGCAATAAAATTCATTAGCATGAATGGTGCGGGCAATAAAATTCTAATTCACGACTCTCGAAACCAAAATATAGAGATAGATGAAAGGCTAATAATATTTTTATCAAATAATGATCGGCTAATAGACTTTGACCAATTTGTTCAGATTTGTAGGCCTGATAGTTCAGCAGATGCAAAACTCCTTTTTTGGAATGCTGATGGTTCTAAGGCAGAAATGTGTGGAAATGCAGTTAGATGTATAGCTAAAATAATTATTGAGGAAAAAAAGAAAAAAGAAATTCATTTTGAGACTGTAAACAAAGAGGTAATTTGTTGGGAAAATAATACAAATATTTCTGTTAACATGGGTAAGCCTAATTTTATATGGACCGAGATACCATTAAAAGGCGGTACAAAAGACTCATCAACCTTAATGATAGAACTGCCTTCGCCACCATGTGTACTTCCTAAGTTTAACGCGGTAAATATAGGAAACCCTCATGCAATATTTTTCTTTAATAATGATATATTGCCAGATCTAAAGGAAGTCGGAAAAAAAATTGAAGAAAATAAAATATTTCCTAATAAAGCAAATGTTTCATTCGCATATATAATTGATGAAGAAAATATAAATTTAAATGTTTGGGAAAGGGGCGCGGGAATAACTCAGGCATGCGGCTCGGCTGCTTGTGCAACTGCAGTAGCAGCTTCAAGATTAAATTTAACTAAAAGAGAGGTTAACATTTTATTACCTGGCGGTAGTTTAGAAATTAACTGGAAAAAAGATAATCAAATTGTTATGACAGGCCCATATGAATTTAATAGTGAGGATATTATAGATATATCTAATTATAAATGACAAAAAAAGCTGAAATAATTACATTTGGTTGCAGACTAAATATTTATGAATCTGAAATCCTTAAACAAGGTATAAAAGAGCATAAAATTAAGGATACTGCTATTTTTAACAGTTGTGCAGTAACATCTGAATCTGTGAGACAAGTTAAGCAATCAATAAGAAAAAGAAGAAGAGAATTTCCTGATGAAAAAATTGTCGTGACTGGTTGTGCTGCGCAAATAGAGCCTGAGACATTTTCTAAAATGCATGAGGTTGACCTAGTTTCAGGAAATATAGAAAAAAGAGATGTATTAAATATTCTTTCTAAAGAAAAAAGTGCAAAGAAAATTGAAGTTCAAGATATTATGGAAAACAGACAAAATCTTAATGGATTAACTGATGGCTATGATAATCGATCAAGAGCTTTTATTGAGATACAAAATGGTTGTGACCACAGATGTACGTTTTGCATTATTCCATTTGGAAGAGGTAACTCAATATCCAAGTCTGTAAAAAATATTATTAATGAAATTAATCTTATGATTGAAAAAGGTCATAAAGAAATTGTGCTTACTGGCGTTGATATAGCCTCTTGGGGACACGATTTAGATAAAAAAAGTAACCTTGGCTTTTTGGTAAAAAAAATTCTTCGAGGTTCTCCAGACTTAACTAGGCTAAAATTATCTTCAATGGATGTAATAGGGTTTGATGATGAACTTTTAGAAATTATTGCCACTGACGAAAGAATACTTCCACACATTCATCTATCCCTTCAGGCTGGTGATAATATGATTTTAAAAAGAATGAAGAGACGTCACTCAAGAGATGATGCAATAAACCTATGTAAGAAAATAAGAAAAAGAAGACCAGAAGTTGCTTTTGGAGCTGATATAATAACAGGATTTCCAACTGAAACTGAAGAAATGTTTTTAAATACCTTAAATATTGTTGATGAGTGCGGTCTTGATTGGCTACATGTATTTCCTTACTCACCCCGCCCAGGCACACCGGCAGCTAAAATGCCCCAAAATGACAAAAAAGTCTCCAAACAAAGGGCAAAAATTCTTCGAGAGAAAGGAGAAAAAATTAAAAAAAATCATCTTGAGGGTCTTGTAGGTAAGAAAATAGAAGTATTTATTGAGAAAAATAATACAGGTCATACTAACCAATTTGCTCCTGTTAAGCTTGAAGAAAATTATGAGCCAGGAACATCTATTTTAGCCCACATAAGTCAGTCTGATAGTAACTTTGTATATGGTAAAATGGCTAACTAGGGTTTTAATATCTTGTCACTAAAATCAATCGGGCCAACATGTCGTAAAACGATTACACCTTTTTCATCGACTATAAATGTTTCTGGAACTCCGGTAATCCCCATATCAATTCCAAAAAAACCACTATTGTCCCTACCTATATAATCATAAGGGTTGCCTTTATCCTCTATAAAAATTTTTGCATCCTCTTCATTATCCTTATAATTAATACCTATCATTAGTAGGTTATTTTTTCCTTTGAGAGCCATTAGATAAGGATGCTCAACTTCACAGGGTAAACACCAAGACGCCCAAAAATTAATCAACTTATATCCAGGATTTCTTAATAGCTCTTCAAGAGTATGAGGCTTGAGATTGGAATCAATAAACTCCATATCGGAGCTTGGAATAATTTTCCCAACCAAAGGATTCGGGTTATCTTTTATTCCACCGATAACAAGCCAAGAAAGAAAAAGCACCAAAATGGATAAGAAAAATAATAAAGGTAAAAATCTATTCATAGACCTATTTATCTCAAACTATCTATGTGATAGTAAAGGTATAAATTTTAAAAAACTCTAAAAAAATTAAGCTAAATTTAAATTATTGTTGATTTAAAGTTTAAATGAAGGGTTTACCAAAGCAACCTTCTGCCATATTAAAATAAAAATAGTGTCATATTTGAGGAAATTTTTATGATTAAAAATTTTTATAACTTAAGAAAGGTAAATCGAGAATATGCTAAAATAACTTTTTGCGGGGTCAATTATGAGCTTATATGAATCTTACTTGGAAGAGATTGAAGAAAGAAAAGGGATGGAATTACATCCAAAGCCTATCGACGATAAGGCGCTTACCAATGAGATAATTTCTCAAATAAAAGATATTGAGAATAAATATAGAGAAGACTCCCTTAATCACTTTATTTATAATGTACTTCCGGGAACAACGGGTGCAGCCGAAGCAAAAGCCCAATTTTTGAAAGAGGTAATTCTAGAAAAAATTACTCTAGAAGAAATTTCATCTGATTTTGCTCTTGAGTTATTATCACATATGAAAGGCGGACCATCAGTGGAGGTTCTACTGGATCTAATTTTAGATGCTGAAGAATCAATTGCTCAAAAAGCAGGTGAAATTCTTAAGACACAGGTATTTTTGTACGAGGCCGACACTGACCGATTAAGAAAAGGCTTCACTTCTGGTAATAAGGTTGTCAGGGATATTTTAGAAAGTTACTCAAAGGCTGAATTCTTTACTAAATTACCAGATATAGAAAAGGAAATTAAAATTGTTACTTACATAGCCGCTGAAGGAGATATCTCAACTGATTTATTATCCCCAGGTGGAGAAGCTCATTCTAGGGCTGATAGAGAATTACATGGTAAGTGTATGATATCCGCAGAAGCTCAGTCTGAAATTCAGAAAATGCAGGATCATCATCCTGATAAAAGAATAATGTTAATTGCCGAGAAAGGAACAATGGGAGTTGGTTCCTCTAGAATGTCAGGAGTAAATAATGTTGCATTGTGGACAGGAAAACCTGGTAGTCCTTATATCCCCTTTGTTAATATTGCCCCAATAGTAGCTGGTACAAATGGTATTTCGCCGATCTTTCTTACAACAGTCGATGTTACAGGTGGAATTGGCATCGATTTAAAAAACTGGTCAAGAAAACTTGGCCCTGATGGAAGTCCAATTCTAAATAATGATGGCAACCCTGTCTTAGAACAAGCTTATTCCGTTGAAACTGGAACTGTGCTTACGATAAATACTGAAGATAAAAAACTATATGATGAACATGGCGTTGAGTTAAGTGATATTGCCTCCTCTTTTACTCCTCAAAAATTAGAATTTATAAAAGCTGGCGGATCTTACGCTATTGTTTTTGGAAAAAAGCTTCAAGGCTTCGCATGCGATACTTTAGGTATCGAATTAGAGTCTGCCTATGCCTCATCAAAGCTAATTTCTCATGAAGGTCAGGGCCTTACTGCTGTTGAAAAGATTTTTAATAAAAATGCTGTAGGTATACCTGCTGATACTGTTTTACATAGCGGTTCTGATGTTAGGGTTAAAGTAAATATCGTTGGCTCACAAGATACAACTGGGCTAATGACTACCCAAGAACTAGAAGCTATGGCAGCAACACTAATTTCTCCAACACTTGACGGCGCTTATCAGTCTGGTTGTCATACAGCTTCTGTTTGGGACTCAAAAGCTAAAGCCAATATCCCAAAACTAATGACCTTTATGAACAGATTTGGCCTTATAACGGCAAGGGATCCGAAAGATATTTATCATCCAATGACTGATGTAATACACAAAGTGTTAAATGATATAACTGTTGATGATTGGGCAATTATTATTGGGGGAGACTCCCATACACGTATGTCTAAAGGTGTTGCCTTTGGAGCAGATTCAGGAACTGTGGCATTAGCCCTGGCAACCGGAGAAGTAACAATGCCAATACCTGATTCCGTTAAGGTAACATTCAAGGGCAGTATGAAAAACTATATGGATTTTAGGGATGTAGTGCATGCAACGCAGGCTCAAATGTTACAGCAGTGCGATGAAAATGTTTTTCAGGGACGAATTATTGAAGTTCATATTGGAACTTTACTTGCCGATCAAGCTTTTACATTTACTGATTGGACTGCCGAAATGAAAGCTAAGGCATCTATTTGTATTTCAGAAGATGATACTCTCATTGAATCCTTAGAAATAGCAAAGTCACGTATTCAAACTATGATTGATAAGGGTATGGATAATGCCGAAAATACGTTGAAGGGCTTAATTGATATAGCTAGCAATAGAATCGAAGAAATTAGGTCTGGAAATAAACCAGCATTATCCCCAGATGAAAATGCCAAATATTATGCTGAGGTTGTGGTCAACTTAGATGATATAGATGAGCCAATGATTGCCGATCCCGATGTAAACAATGCGGATATATCAAAACGTTATACTCATGATACCATAAGACCTATTTCATATTATGCCTCAGAAAAGAAAGTAGATTTAGGATTTGTTGGCTCATGTATGGTTCATAAGGGTGATATGAAAATCTTAGCACAAGTTCTAAAAAATGTTGAGGCTAAGCAAGGAACAGTTAATTTCAAAGCACCCCTTGTAGTTGCCCCTCCAACTTATAATATCGTTGATGAATTAAAGGCAGAAGGTGACTGGGATGTCCTTCAAAAATATGCGGGTTTTGAATTCGATGATGACGCTCCTAAGAGCTCAGCCCGAGTTGAATATGAAAATATCTTATATCTTGAGAGACCTGGCTGTAACCTTTGTATGGGTAATCAAGAAAAGGCGTCAAAGGGTGATACTGTAATGGCAACATCTACTCGACTTTTCCAGGGAAGAGTGGTTGCGGATGCAGAAGATAAAAAAGGCGAATCATTATTGGCCTCAACTCCTGTTGTTGTTCTTTCAACCATTCTTGGAAGAACTCCATCAATAGATGAATATAAAGATGCTGTTGAAGGAATTGATCTAACTAAATTTGCACCACCCGTGACAATCTAAAGTCATTAGATTATTTTATAATCACTGAAAAATTGTATAAAAAAAGCGACTCTAGAAGGGTCAAGAGTCGCTTTATGAAAATCAATTAAGATCCTCGTACAAGTTGTATAAAAGAGGGATTATGGGAAATACAACTTGAATAATATTTACACATTGACAAATTGTTGAGGCAATATGATGTTATAATTATGTCAAAATTGAGAAATTATTCGGTAACAAAATAAGAATATGGAAATTAAGAAATGAGAAAAACGAAAATTTTATCTGGTAATGCCTATCTCTATGAAGCGAAACTTAAAAATGAAGAAAATTTTTTTTCAAAGGAAGAGTTAAATAAAATATTATCTTTTTACGGAATGAGAGTTGCCTCAGGCGAGTGGAAGGATTACGCAATTGATAGGGATTCAGAGAAATCTTCTTTTTCAGTTTATCGTCATACAAGTGAAATGCCTCTCTATAAAATAGTTAAAAATCATAAAATAAAGAAACCAGATGAAAAATGGAGAGTCTTATCAATGTCAGGTCATGAAATAAAAAGAAATAGAAACCTCGACTCAATTTTAAAATTTTTGGAAGGAAAACGTTTAATATTACTAAAATAATAGATAAAAATGTCAGTTAAGACACTAATTAATTATTGTTCATCTCTACCTGAGGCAAAAGAAGATTATCCCTTTGGTCCTGATGTTCAAGTTTTTAAAATCAAAGATAAACTTTTTGCAATACTTACAAAGAGGCAGGGCATTCATAGAATTAACTTAAAATGCCATCCCGAAGAGGCTTTAATTTTGAGAGAAATTTTTGAAGATGTCGTACCTGGTTATCATATGAATAAGATGCATTGGAATACTGTCTTGTTAAATAACTCAATACCTGATGAAGAGATTAGACGAATGATTGATCGGTCTTACTGCTTGGTAGTAAAGAAATTAAAGAAAAAAATAAGAGAAGTTCTTGAGATAAAACATGGTCACAAAAAAGTCTTTAACTCCGTTTCGTCACCTTGGGTTTAAATTAATTATTGAGCTGTAAAGCCACCATCCACACTTAATACCGATCCCTGACATAAGCTTGAATCTGATGAGGCAAAAAAGTAAATTGCACCAGCCACTTCATCAGCTGTACCCATCCTACCAATGGGCATTGTTCCTTTTAACATTTCTTGAGCTTCTGCTTTATCGGGCATTAAATTTGTCCATCTATCCATCATTCCTGTCTCAATAACACCAGGACAAACACAATTTATTCTAACTCCTGTATTCGCTAACTCAATCGCCATGTCACGTGTGAAAACAACTAAACCACCCTTGGCGCTTCCATATGCGGTAGATAAAGGAAAGCCTACGAGACCGTTTAATGAAGAAATGTTGATTACACTACCCGATCCAGCCTTTACCATTCCAGGAACAATATGCTTGCACATAAGCCAAGGACCTTTTAGATCGGTATCAAGTACACGGTCCCATTCTTCTAATGTTGTTTTATCATAAGTTTGGTTTAATTCGGATCCAGCATTGTTAACGAGAACATCTACTTTATCCCATATTTTGTATGCATGTTCAGAAACAGATTTGACATCAGACTCAACTCTAACATCACATTTTATTGCATCAACCGAAGAGCCCATTTCTTTGGCGAATGAATTGGCGGCATCAATATCAATATCTGCAATAAGAACTTTTGCACCCTCATCAACAAAACGCTTAACGGAAGCTGCACCAATACCGCTTGATCCACCTGTGACAATACAATTTAAACCACTTAGTCTCATTTATTAGTTAAATTTAATCCCTATTGCCGCCCATAAAGCGAAGCATAAATAAGAATAAATTAATAAAATCTAGATAAAGAGTTAGTGATCCCATTATAGCAGATTTTTCTGCTGCTTCAGCGCTACTATATTGAACTCTATTAAGCCAATCTCTTTTAATCTTTTGAGTATCCCAAGCAGTAAGGCCTGAGAAAATAAGAACACCAAATATACTAATTAAAAATGACATCTGACCACTGCCCACAAAAAGATTTACAACAGAAGCGATAATTAAACCAAAAAGCCCCATCATAAGAAAGCCGCCCATTGCTGATAAATCTTTCTTTGTAGTATAGCCCCATAAACTTAAGCTAGCAAAAGCACCTGCTGTAACAAAAAAGGCTTGAAAGACAGCTGTACCTGTATATGCCAAAAATATGTAGGATAGAGATAAGCCCATAAGGCCGGCGAATACCCAAAAAACTGACTGGGCTTTAGAAGCACTCATACTATTTATTTTGGAAGCAAAATAAAAGACAACACCTAGCGGTGCAAACATAACAACATAAATCAACATAGTATTTGCGATAGCTATGTACAGTCCAGAAGTTGCAGAAAACCAAGCAACTATTCCAGTCAATGCCAAGGCCGCTGACATGTAATTATATACACGCAACATATGAGTTCTTAAGCCCTCATCAATCTGAGCCTGGCTAAGATTAGCTATGCTAGACTGTGCATTATTAAAATTATTCATTTTTTACTCCGTATAATTCGTTATATTGAATATTATTAATATTGTTATAACAATGATTTTATTCAACCCCAAATATAAAATTGTTAAATTATTATTCTATAAGAAAATAAGGTAAAAAAATGTCAGAAAAATTATCTCCAAAAAAAAGAAATGAAAACTTAAATAAATTACATGGATGGAAAAAAACCAGAGGAAGGGACTCCATAGAAAAAGAATTTATTTTTAAGGACTTTCAGTCTGCTTTTGCTTGGATGACGAGAATGGCTCTTCTTGCAGAAAAGATGGACCATCATCCCGAATGGTTCAATGTATACAATAAAGTAAACGTTACTCTAACTACTCATGATGCTGGTGGCATCACGCAATTAGATATTAATCTTGCAAAAGCAATGAACCAAACTGAAAAAAAGTATTAAGCTATTACCTAGGTGCCATTCTGATAGCACCATCAAGTCTTATACTTTCGCCATTAAGCATTTCATTTTCACATATATGTCTTGCAAGCGCACCATACTCTGCTGGGTAACCTAGCCTTGAAGGAAATGGAATTTGTGCACCAAGAGACTGTTTTAATTCGTCTGGGGCACCAGCAAATAAAGGTGTATCAAAAAGACCTGGTAATATTGTATTAACTCTAATTCCTTCCCTAGATAGGTCTCTTGCGACTGGAAGAGTCATTCCAACAATACCGCCCTTTGATGCAGAGTAAGCAGCTTGACCAATTTGGCCATCTTCTGCGGCAACTGAGGCAGTATTTACAACAGCACCCCTTCCGCCATCATCGGTTATTGGATCAAGACTCATCATCCCAGCTGATGAATATGCAATACATCTAAATGATCCAATTAGATTAATTTGAATAACCGTATTAAATGGATCTAGTGGATGAGGAACAATATCGCCTGTCTTTTTATCTCTAGCAGCTGTTTTAACTGCAATACCGATACCCGCACAATTAATAAGGATTCTCTCTTGACCATTAATGCTTCGTGCTTTTTCAAATGCAGATACTACACTTTCGTCACTTGTCACATTTGCTTCACAAAATACACCACCAATATCAGAAGCTACAGCCTCACCTTTTTCTGCATTTAGATCAAAAAGAGCACATTTTACTCCAAACTTTGAAAGTTCTCGAGCCGTTGCTTCTCCGAGACCTGACGCTCCCCCAGTAATTACTGCACTTATATTTTTATCAAGATTCATCTTTTTTCCTTATAATTTTATATTTGTTCAAATTCTTTTTTTTGATTTTTGTGGATTTTAGACTCTCTTCTTACAATATACAATGTAGATAAAATAATAATTGAAGATCCTATTAGAGTATTAATACCAAAGATTATTCCAAAAACTAAAAAATCAACAGCAGCGCTAGCAAGCAGTCTGACGTAATCAATAGGGGCAATTATAGAAGCCTCACCAATAGCGTAAGCTCTAATAAAGAAGTTATGAGCTATCGAGGCACATACGGCCATTAATAGAATAAGGAATAATTGTTCTAAGTTTGGAGTGATCCAAAACAATAAAGCTGGGATAATCATTATTGGTATACTAACAATATTAGAATAAAACATTAATGTTACCGGCTTGTCATATTTCGAAACAACTTTTACAAAAATCGCTGCTATAGCAAAAGCAAGGGCTGCTCCTAGGGCTGATAATGATGCCACATTATACTCACCTGTTGGATTTAACATTACAATGACGCCAAAAAATCCAATTAAGGTTGCCACTGTTCTCTTCATGCCAACCTTTTCGTTTAAAAAAATCGCTGCGAGAGGTACAACAAATAGCGCACTTGAAAAACGGATTGCCTGGGCGTCTGCAAGGGGCATATTAACAATGGCATAAAAGCCTAATATTATTCCAATTGCGCTAACAGCTCCTCTCGTTATCTGTAATAAAGGTATTTTTGTTTTAATACCTCCTTTTGATAATCCAGCTTTTAAAAGAAAAGGTAAAATTACAATTAAACTGAATGAAGATCTAAAAAAGGCAATCTGAAAAGCATGAAAATCATTGCCAAGATACTTTGCAAGCGACGCCATGCCAGTAAATGCAAAAACTGACATGAAAAGCCAGAAAGCACCTTGTAAGTTGTTTGATAATCCAGAGACAAACTCTGAAATCTTTTTGATCATTAAGATTTTACCCGAACTACAATTTTTCCTTTGGCTTTTCTTTCTGCAAGATCTTTAATGGCCTTGGCTCCATTACTTAAATCATAAACCTCTGATATATGAGGATTTAAATGACCGTCTTCATACATTTTTAAAAGGTCCGCAACATTGTCATTATGGAGATCGGGAAATTGTGCCTTAAAGGCACCCCAAAATACGCCTACAATTTGACAGCCTTTTAAAAGAGCTAAATTCAATGGGATTTTTGGAATATAACCAGCTGCAAAACCGACAACAAGATAGCGCCCTTCCCAGGCGATTGCTCTAAGTGATGGCTCTGCATAGTCAGCACCCACTGGGTCATAAATAACATTTGCGCCTAGTCCTGATGTTAAATCCTTAATTTGATTAGAAAGAGACTTTTGTTCATCTCTGTCCAACTCCCCTGTCTTATAAACTAAACCTTCTTTTGCTCCATGGTCACGACAAATTTGAACTTTTTCTTCCGTAGAGGCTGCGGCTATAACATTTGCTCCCATAGCATTACCAATCTCAACTGCCGCAAGGCCGACGCCGCCAGCTGCACCTAAAACCAAGAGACTATCACCTTTTTTTAGGTCGGCTCTATCCTTCAAAGCATGATGGGATGTTCCATATGTCATAAGAAATGAAGCAGCTGTATCAAAGTTCATACTGTCTGGGATACGTGTCAATGATGCAGAATCAACCAATATTTTTTCAACAAAACATCCCCAGCCTGCTGAAACAATTACTCTATCACCAACTTCGAAACCATCAACACCATCGCCAATTTCTGATATTACACCTGAGGCCTCGCCACCAGGTGAAAATGGAAGTGCCGGCTTAAACTGATATTTATCTTCAATTATCAAAACATCAGGAAAATTTACAGAAGCAGAATAAATATCAACAATAACTTTCCCAGGACTAATAACTGGATCATCCACGTCCTCATAAGAAAGTGTTTCTGGTGGACCAAATTCTTTACATAAAAGAGCTTTCATTAGTTTCTCCTGAGTTAATTTACTATCTTTAAACTGAAAAAAAGTATACGCCAAGACATTAAAAAAGTGCTAGATCAATAGGAACTAAAACTAATTGGGGTATATTTATAAATGCGTGGTTATTTCGGATTTGGAGCTGAAGGAATTTCAAAGCCTATGAATATGGGAAACCTTGTTAGATCAGCACATGCATTTGGTGCGCAATTTGTATTTACAGTTTCAGCACATTATTCCGTTCGAGAGGGAAAGTCAGATACATCAAAAGCTCCAAACCATTTGCCTTGGTATGATTGGGACAAACCTGAAGAAATGAACCTTCCAAATAAATGTAAATTAGTTGGTGTTGAGCTTGTTGATGATGCCGTTGAGCTTCCTTCATTTCATCACCCCAAACAAGCTGCTTATATTTTAGGTCCAGAAATGGGTTCTTTATCAGATGAAATGATGAATAAATGCGACTATATGATTAAAATACCAACAAAATTTTGTATAAATGTTCAGATAGCAGGATCAATAGTAATGTATGACAGGGTAAGGTCATTGGGAAAATTTTCTCAAAGACCAATGTCTCCAGGAGGTCCTAAATAACATGGAAACTAAAACCCAAAGCACTGAAGATAAAAGAAGTTTAATGGGGCTTCCAAGAGACCAGCTTTCTGAAGCATTAAACATACTAGATATCCCTGAAAAACAAAAAAATATGCGCCTTAATCAAGTGTGGGGGTGGCTTTATAATAAAGGCTCAGAATCTATTGACGAAATGACAACTCTTTCATTAGACCTGCGGAAAGAATTAGAAAACCACTTCGACCTTTCAAGACCATTAATATCTGAAGACCAAATCTCAGAAGACGGAACTAGAAAATGGCTCTTAAAGTTTAAAGACGGGTCTGAAGTAGAAACAGTTTTCATCCCAGATAATGATAGAGGGACATTATGTGTTTCTAGTCAAGTTGGGTGTACTTTAAATTGTACATTCTGCCATACCGGGACTCAAAAACTTGTCAGAAATTTAACTGCCCAAGAAATAATTGCTCAAGTTGTGGTTGCAAAAGACTGTTTAAATGAGTGGAATCCAGAGCCAAGACAAATTACCAATATTGTGATGATGGGTATGGGTGAACCCTTGTATAATTTTGAAAATGTTCGAGATGGAATAATCACTATGGCAGATGATGCAGGTCTCTCGATATCAAAAAGAAGGATAACACTTTCAACTTCTGGGATTGTACCAATGATAAAATCTGCTGGAGAAGAAATAGGCTCGATGCTTGCAATTTCTTTACATGCAACTCAAAATGACCTTCGAGATGAGATTGTTCCTATAAATAAGAAATATCCTATAGAAGAGTTGCTTGATGCATGTAAGAATTACCCAAGCCTTTCAAATTCTAAAAGAATAACTTTTGAATATGTTATGCTTAAAGGAGTTAATGACTCTGAGTCTGAAGCTAGGGATTTAGTTAAATTAATTTCTGGTATACCTGCAAAAATAAATTTGATACCTTTTAATCCTTGGCCTGGCTCTTCTTATGAGTGCTCAGACTGGGATCAGATTGAAAAATTTGGTGATATTGTTAATAGGGGCGGTTATGCTAGTCCGATAAGAATTCCAAGAGGTAGTGATATTTCAGCTGCTTGCGGACAGTTAAAGAGTGACAGTAAAAAAGAAAAAGCCTCCGACAGATATAAGAAAGAGCTTGCAAAAATGGAAAGTGAGCGTATAGGACGGCTATAAGTTATTCTGGAGAAGAGTATGAGTATGGACAAAAAAATAAATAAAGTCGTTTTGGCCTATTCTGGAGGTCTAGATACTTCAGTTATATTAAAGTGGCTTGAAGAAAAATATGACTGCGAAGTTGTAACGTTTACGGCTGATCTTGGGCAAGGTGCTGAGCTTGAAGATGCTAGGACAAAAGCAGAGTCGCATGGTGTGAAAGAAATTTTTATCGAAGACTTGAGAGAGGATTTTGTTGAAAATTACGTTTTTCCAATGTTCAGAGCCAATACACTCTATGAAGGGAAGTATTTACTAGGAACAGCTATAGCAAGGCCTTTAATTGCTAAAAGACAGATTGAAATTGCAAAGCAGGTTGGCGCTGATGCAGTTTGTCATGGGGCAACTGGAAAAGGCAATGATCAAGTAAGGTTTGAATTAGCATATTATGGATTAAATCCTGATATAAATGTTATTGCTCCCTGGAGAGAATGGGATTTAAATTCAAGAACAAAATTAATAGATTTTGCAGAAAAACACCAGATTGCTATTACAAAAGATAAAAGAGGAGAAGCTCCGTTTTCAGTTGATGCTAATCTCTTACATACTTCATCCGAAGGAAAATTACTTGAGGATCCATCTGTAGAATGTCCAGAAGATGTTTTTCAAAGAACTGTGTCTCCAGAAAATGCTCCTGACAAACCTACTTATCTTAATATTTCATTCTCCAATGGGGACCCAACAGCTATTGATGGAGAAAAATTATCGCCTGCTGAACTCTTAACCAAATTAAATGAAGTAGGTGGAAAAAATGGAGTGGGCAGACTTGACCTAGTGGAAAACAGAAGTATAGGAATGAAATCAAGGGGTATCTATGAAACTCCTGGCGGAACAATTCTTTTGGAAGCACACAGAGGAATCGAACAAATAACCTTAGATAGAGAAGCTTGCCACTTAAAAGACGAGATAATGCCAAGGTATGCCGAATTAATTTATAATGGTTTCTGGTTTTCTCCTGAAAGAAGGATGCTTCAAGCTTTAATTGATGAGAGCCAAGTTTCAGTATCAGGCGATGTTAGAGTTAAAGTTTATAAGGGTGGAGTTTCTGTTGTAGGTAGAAGCTCTTCTAAATCTCTATATTCTCTTGAACATGTAACTTTTGAAGAAGATGATGTTTATGATCAGGTTGATGCCGAAGGTTTCATAAAACTAAGCGCATTGAGACTTAGGCTAGCTAAAAAAATTTAAAAGCCTAGTTTAGAAAATTCAATATTATTTTGTTCACATGTCGCAATTAAAGTATTCAAGAGAAGACAAGCTATAGTCATTGGTCCAACACCTCCTGGAACAGGTGTTATTGAAGAAGCATTTTTAATTGCGCCATTATAATCAACATCCCCAACTAGTTTAGTTTTTCCAGGTCCTTTTTCTGGGGCATCAAGTCTATTAATTCCAACATCAATAATTGTTGTCCCTGGACTAATCCAATCTCCTTTTACTAATTCAGGAATCCCTACTGCGGCAACTAAAATATCTGCAGACAAACAAACTTCTTTTAAATTCTTCGTGCGAGAATGACATACGGTAACTGTACAATTTTCCTTAAGTAATAATTGTGCTATCGGCTTACCAACCAAATTTGATCTTCCTAAGACTACAGCATGAAGCCCTGATAAATCACCAAGAGTCTCTTTAATAAGAAGCGCTGATCCTTGAGGTGTACAAGGCACCATGCCTTTTAAACCACTTGCTAAATATCCAGAATTCACAGGGTGTAATCCATCTACATCCTTTGAAGGTAAAATAGTTTCAATAATTCTCTGTTGACTCATATGCTCTGGAACAGGGAATTGAACTAAAATACCATTAACAGATTGATTTTCGTTTAAGTCTTTGACATTTTTCAAAAGTTTCTCTTCTGAAGTATCTTCTGGGAGACGGAACTCTAAGGATTCCATGCCAGCTTCTTTAGTCTGAATACCTTTGTTCCTAACATAAATCTCACTTGCTGGATCAGTGCCAACAAGGACAACAGCGAGGCCGGGCGTAATACCATATTTTGATATTAAATTATCCGTAGCAAGCTTAATCCGTTCTCTTAAATTTATAGCGTGTTGTTTACCATCTATAATTGAACCTACCATCAGCTTACAAAACCAGAGGCCAATACTCTCTTAAAAGAGAGCGTAAGAAATAAATCGCTAAAAGTGCTATGATTGGAGAAATATCAAGACCACCAAAGCTTGGTAAAAAAGACCTAATTCGACCCAATAGTGGCTCTGTTAGACGCCAAGAGGCTTCATGAAACATTCGAACAAACTGATTTGAGTTATTAATTATATTTAATGATGAAAGCCAACTTAAAACCACAGTAATAATTATTACCCAAGAATAAAGGTCTAAAATGGCATCTATTAATAAGAAAATTGAATTCATATTACCTGTTTACTATTTGTTATAAGGCTTTTCAATAAACAAATTAAACCTCTCTTCTTTAATTATAAAAATTACCAAATAAGTATGATGTCTTCGTCGGATCTATAGAGCTTATCCCCAGGTTGAGTTGAGAAAGATTGATGAAACTCTTTCATGTTGATAATAACCCCATCAACTCTAAATCTTGCTGGTGAGTGAGGATCAGTAGCAACTCTCATGGCCGCAATCTCTTTACGAAATTTTACTCGGTCTTGCTGAGCCGTTCCTATAAAAAATCTTTGCTCACCTGTATAATTATCAATAATTGGAGATGGTTCTCCACCTAAAGATATCTTGTATGCTCTAAATGCTGCTTTTGCACCACCAAGATCTGCAATATTTTCACCTAAAGTAAGTTCACCATTTAAAGTAACACCAGGAACAGCTTCATACTGAGAATATTGTTCGACAAGCTTCTTTGTTCTTGCATCAAAATTTTTCCTATCCTCTTCTGTCCACCAATTGTTTAGATTGCCATCACCATCAAATTGAGAACCTTTATCATCAAAGGCATGGCTGATCTCATGACCGATAGTAACTCCAATTGCACCATAATTAACGGCATCATCGGCGTTAGGATTAAAGTTGGGCGGTTGAAGATAGGCCGCAGGAAAAACAATCTCATTTTTTGTTGGACTGAAATATGCATTAACAGTCTGAGGAGACATTGCCCATTCTCTTCTATCGACAGGGCCTTTTAGTTTCTCTAAAGCTTTTGTATATCCAAATGAAGATGCATTCTGAAGGTTCTTATATAAATCATCTGGACTTATCACTAACTCATCGTATTCATCCCAAATTTCTGGATAACCTATTTTTACATTTAATTTCGATAATTTTTCTAATGCCTTTTGTTTTGTTTCATTTGTCATCCAGCTTAAATCTTCTATACCCAATCGAAATGCCTCTAGCAAATTATCAACAAGGACATCCACTCTAGCTTTATATTCAGGTGGGAAATATTTTTTAATATAAATCTTCCCTATAGCATCTCCCATAACACCATTAGACAAACCAACACCTCTTTTCCACAAATCAGGTAATTTTTCTCTGCCGGTTAAAATTTTTGCAAATCTAAATGACTCATTTACAAAATCATCTGATAGAGAACCAGTAGAGCCTTTAACCAATCTCACAAGTAGGTAATCCTTCCATTGATCAATCGGAATCTCTTCCATTAGCTTTAAGGTTGATTGAATATAATCAGGGGATTCAACAATAAATCTTTTCTGGTCTTCAAGCTCAAGGTAAGAAACCCAAGCCTCCCATTCGCCTTGACCTAAATTATTAAGCTCTTCTCTTGTATAGGGGTTATAAATTTTTTCTGGATCACGGCTATCAGTCCTTGATAATTGGATCTTAGCTATTTTTTCTTCAATAGAATAAGCATTCAATGCTTTCTTTTTTTCTTTACCCGTTTCGACTAATTTTAAAAGATTCTCAATGTGAGAGAGGTATGCCTCCCTAGCATCTTTATAGGTATCGTCAAAATAATAATCTCTATCAGGAAGGCCAAGACCACTTTGATCGATATAAACTGTGTAGTTAAGTGGATCTTTTAAATCATCATATATAGCAATAGTGAATGGAACTGATGGACCTGACCTAACAGAATAAGAAAAATAAGCCCACAAGTCCTTAAGATCATTTATTTCTTCGATTCTTTGAATATCTCTTACTATAGGCTGATATCCAAGTTTATTGATACGATCACGATCCATATAGCTATTATAGAGATTAGCAATTTTGATTTCTTCTGAGCTAAGGTTTGTATCCTTTTGACTCATTCTTTGGATAATTTCTTCAATTAATTTTCTTTGATTTACATAAGATTCCTCACGTAAAGTCATATAAGAACCCCACCCGACCTGATCACTTGGGATTGGGGTATTTTTTAGCCATTCACTATTGATATGATCGTAAAGACTGTCCTGAGGCCTTGTGAGATAATTAAATTCCTTTGGGTTAATACCAGAAATTTTAGTTTCAGCAGAAACTTCTCCTGATGAAAGAAATAACAATGTAAACAAATAAATAATTGAAATAAAACTCATTAAATCACCCCCTACATAGCACTTATGCCACCATCAATTTTTAACTCTGATCCAGTAACAAATTTAGACTCATCGCTAGCAAGATATAAAACTGCATAAGCAACGTCATCGGGGTCCCCGATTGTATTTAAGGGAACTTGTTTAGCAAGTTTGGCTTTTAGTTCTTCTTTCTTAAGGTTACTTCGATTTAACATCCCTTCAATTATTGGTGTATCAATAAATGTAGGATGAATAGAGTTACATCTTATTTTATAACCTTGTCTTGCGCAATGAAGTGCAACTGACTTACTCATAAGCCAAACACCCGCCTTCGCTGTATTATAAGAAACCATATTATGGCCTGCAATAAGACCAGCGATTGATGATGTGTTAACTATGGAGCCAGGCGAATAATTTTTCATAATTGGTATGGCATATTTACAACCCAAAAAGACAGAATCGGTATCAACCTTCATCACTTTCTGAAAAATCTCATAATCTGTTTCCTCAATTGATGAACCTTCGCCAATACCAGCATTGTTGACTAATATATTTAGTCCGCTCATTTTTTCCTCTGCAAACGCAAGGGCATCTTTCCATTCTTGCTCAGAAGTAACATCGAGCTTTATTGAAAAGACTTTACCAGGAAACTCGTTGTTAATTTTTTCTTCAGTTTCCTTCAGCTTTTCAGAATTAATATCGGCTAATACAACTTTGGCGCCTTCTTTTGCTAACATATACGATATCGCCTCCCCTAAACCTTGGGCAGCACCTGTAACAAAGGCCATTTTTCCATTTACACGTCCAGACATATTTTTCTGATCTCCTAAATCTTTATTTATTTTTTTTGATTATTCTATCTATCATATTCTAAATAACTAGACTTATTTTATTCCATCATAAAAAATTTTGTTGGTCAAAATAGCGGGAAGAATTCTGGGAGTCTTTTCTTCAGCCCCCCAATATAAATACAGTGGCACTCCACCACGTTTATATTTTTCTAATTCCCTGGTAATTAAAGGGTCATAATTTGTCCAATCTGCAACAAGATAAATTAAGTCACCATCATTAATTAATTTTTTAAAGGAATCAGACTTAAAAACAATAGCTTCATTTACTTTACAAGTTAAACACCAATCTGCAGTAAAATTTACTAAAATATTTTTATTAGTCTCTTTGTATTTATTTAGTATTTCTTTTGACCAGGGCTCTCCTACTTCTAACTCCCTCTTATTTAAGACTTCATCGTTATTATTTGAAAATATTATAAATAGAGGAGCTAAAATAATGAAAAATATTGAAATAAATTTATATGATTTATTTTTAATACTGAGTTTGTAGAAAGTTAAAGCGATTATAATAAATAAAAGTCCAATAAATAGATCTATAAGGCCAGAGAGACCTGCTTGTCTTTGAACTACCCATGCCAACCAAATGGCAGTTAGTGCCATAGGTATAGACATAAGTTGGCCTACGCGAACCATCCACACACCAGGTTTTGGTAAGAAATTAAGACCTGATGGAACAGCTGATAAGGCCATGGTCGGAAAAGCAACGCCGAGACCTAATGATAAAAAAATCAAAAGAGAAACAAAAAAAGATTGAGATAATCCCCATCCAATAGCCGCACCCATAAATGGACCTGTACATGGGGTTGCGACTATGACAGTTAGGCATCCTAACAATAATGAATTAAGATATCCTGTTGTTTTTGAGCCAATACCACCTAGCCTAGTTAAGGACGAGCCAAATTCTATTTTAAATAATAATGTGAATGCTATCGCAAAAAACAAAATAGACAAAAGACTTGATACCGAACTAGATTGAAGTTGCCAGCCCCAACCAACGGCTTGACCAAGATTCCTGAATATAAAAGTAGCAGACAATAAAACAAGCATGCTTAATTCAACGCCTAAAGAAAAAGCTAGTCCGTGTTTCCAGGCTCCGCCTTCACCAGCCTCTTTAATAAATGTCATTACCTTAAGCGCAATGACGGGGAAAACGCATGGCATAATATTTAAAATAATCCCACCTAAAAAAGCCAAGATGATAGCAACAAAGAAAGAAAGAGACTCATCATTAGGGCTTTCAATCTTAGAAACATAATTAATGGGGGAAGAAATATTAAAAAAAACTATTCCATTACTAGTAACTATTTCTAGAACACCAGAAACACTTTCTAAATTTTTATTTCTATCAGGCCTTTCAATGATTATCTTTGATTCCTCTGCATCTTCAAAATATAACTGAGAGGCTGAATATTTTATCAGTCCATTTTCTTCAGGATAAAAATAAACTTCTAAAATTTTTTTATTATTTTTTGGCCATGATAGCGAAAATAAATCATCAGAGGCTTCAACGTATACATTAAAGTTACTATCGGACGGTAGTTTCTTATACCATTTAGATAATAAATCCCTTGATACGGAAATATCATCGTCGTCAAATTCATTTATGTTAAAACTAACCTTGGCACTTTCAGGAATACAAATTAATTCACATATTAAGAAATCAATTTCTACAGAAAACTCTTGTTCGCCATCAAAATCCTCATCAATATTAAAAATGATAGGTAGAACTAATTGATCGTAATAACCATAACTCATCAATGGCTCTACTTCTGCTCTTCCGGGAACTGGCCAAAGCTTTGTACTTTGATTAATACCTTTTGGCGTGGACCATTTAATGTCAGGGGGTAGCCCAGAGTCTCCAGGGTTCTTCCAGTAGGTGTGCCATCCTGGATCTAAATCGAATTTAATTCCAAGGACAAAATTTTCACCTATTTTAATTTCTTTAGACTCAGCTAATATTTCAATACTTGCATGATCGGTAGTGGTGCTTGGTATTTTTCCAAAAGATAGATCTGGAAAGAGAAAAAGAACAAAAATTAGTACTAAAAATTTCTTCATAAACTTTAATTAACCCATCATAAGAACGGGGTCCTTCATTGATAAAATTCAAATTCATTTTTATTTATTTAACATCCTAATATTATCATAATTAAAGATCGTTTAGGTAAGTTATTTAATTTATGATAGTTATTAAACGATTAATAAAAATTTAGGAAGCCAAATGTTAAATGGATATCTTACAGTACTTGGAATTGAAAGTAGCTGCGACGAAACTGCAGTCTCAATTGTAAGATTGAAGAATGAATTTGATGGAGAAATTCTCTCTAATATTGTGTTTAGTCAAATTGATGAGCATTTACCATATGGTGGAGTTGTTCCAGAAATTGCATCAAGGTCTCATGTTGAAAGCTTAGGTCCTTTGATAGACAAGGCATTAAATGAGGCCTCTTTAAAATTAAATAATATTGATGGGATTGCCGCTACGGCTGGTCCGGGGCTTGTGGGTGGCTTAATTGTAGGGCTTACAACCGCAAAGGGTATTTCATTAGGGGCTGGAATTCCTCTAGTAGGTGTTAATCATTTAGAAGGTCATGCACTGACACCTCTCTTAACAAATAAAGTATCGCTTCCATATGTTTTATTGTTAATTTCAGGTGGGCACACTCAATTAATTCTAGTTAAGAATCTTGGTGAATACATTCAGTTAGGAACAACTCTTGATGATGCTGTTGGAGAGGCATTTGACAAAGCTGCAAAATTTCTTGGCTTGGGATATCCAGGAGGACCGGCGCTGGAAAAAATTTCAAAAAAAGGCTCTAACGTTAGATTTAATTTTCCTAGGCCTCTTTTAAAGTCTCATGACTGTAATTTTTCTTTCTCAGGATTAAAGACATCACTTATTAGAGAGGTTAAAGAAATTGAACCACTTACAGAAAATGATCTGGCTGACATAGCCTCCTCTTATCAACAAGCAATTATTGATTGTTTAAGAGAAAAGTCTAGTAGAGCAATATCTATAGCAAAAGAGGAATATAAGGATTTAAATATAAAATATTTTGTTGCAGCGGGTGGAGTTGCTTCAAATAAGGCAATTGGAAAAAGTCTTAACGAACTGGCGCTTAGAAATAATATGGAGTTTGTTGCGCCGCCGATAAAATTTTGTACAGATAATGCTGCAATGATTGCTTGGGCTGGGGGATTAAGACTTCTAAATGGACAAAAAGATAGCTTAGAAATTTCTGTAAAATCTAGATGGCCGTTAAATGAAATGAAAATCAATGGAGGTATGCATGAATAATTCTTATAGCTCTATCTCAGTTATAGGTGCCGGAGCTTGGGGCACCGCAATAGCCTCTACCTTATCAAAAAATCAGAAGTTGATTAATTTATGGGCTAAAGAGTTAGAAGTTACTAATTCTATTAACACAAAGAATGAAAATACTTTATTCCTTCCAGGCATTAAGTTGTCACCAAAAATAAAGGCTCATAATGATTTTAAATTTCTCGAGATAAGTGATTTACTTTTTTTTGTCACTCCAGCGCAATACTTTAGACAAACTTTAGAAAATATCTCTAATGCGATTAATAAAAATGTTCCAATAGTTCTGTGTTCAAAGGGAGTAGAAATTAAAACACTTAAACTTATGAGTGAAATAGCAAATAATGTTTTACCTAGTAATCCTGTTGCTGTTTTATCTGGACCCAGTTTTGCAGTAGATGTCGCAAATAACCTGCCAACAGCACTAACTTTAGCTTGTGAAGATTCCGATATAAGAAAAAAAATAGCAGAGACAATTAACTCCGCTGAATTTAGGATATATCAAAGTCAGGATATAATAGGCGCACAAATTGGCGGCGCGACAAAAAATATAATCGCAATTGCATCAGGCGTTGTATATGGAAAAGGCCTTGGGGATAGCGCAAGGTCAGCATTGATAGCAAGAGGTTATTTTGAGATTACTCAACTTGCAAAGGCCATGGGCGGGAAAGAGAGAACCCTAACTGGTCTATCTGGAATGGGAGATTTGATTTTAACATGTAACTCTCAAACCTCTCGGAACTTTACATTGGGCATGAAACTAGGAAAAGGGATGAATATAAACGAAGCAACAAATGGTCTGACCTCGATTGCAGAGGGAATGTTTTCAACAAAAGCAATTGTTCAACTGGCTAAAATCCATAATGTAACCATGCCAATTACAGAGTCTATTAATAAGTTAATAAATAATGAATCTAATATTGATTCTATTATTGAAGAATTGCTGTCGCGCCCATTAAAGGAGGAATCTTAAATGTTATTTTCTTTAATTTGTTTAGATAATGAGCAGTCACTTGAAAAAAGGTTGTCCAATCGAGAGTCGCATTTGAAATATGTTAAGGATACTGGAATGGTTCGATATGCTGGCCCCCTTCTAAGTGATGAAGATGAAACAATGATGGGAAGCCTAATTGTTATAGAGGCAGAGAACAAAGAAGAGGCCTTAAATTGGTCTAAAAATGATCCGTATAATAAGGCGGGCTTATTTCAATCGGTAAAAATTTATAGGTTTAAACACTTAATATAATTAAAAATCAGAAGTTATGCCGTTTTTCTCCCAATCATTATATCTTGTTGGCTCTGGTCCATTTCTTCCGTCCAATTCTTGCGGAAGTTTGGACTTTTGCATTTTTTCTTTTCTTTCCTTAGCCTCAGACAGCGCACGCTTTGCAATATCATCTTTTGACTCATTGTTTTTATAAGAATTTTTCGACATAACCATATATAACCTAGGAGTACTTATAATTGAAAGTTAGTTTATGAAAAAAAATGAAAAAAAATTTAATAATAATTCTGGACTTTCTAGTAGAAAGATCGCTGTTGAGATTTTATTGGAGATTATTGAGAGCCTGGTGCCATTAGATGATGTTTTTAATAAATTCATAAAGCAGGGTTCTAGTCTTTCAAAAATGCAGCCAGAAGACCGTTCTTTTTGTAGACTTCTTGTTTCGTCCACTTTGAGAAATTTAACAGAAATAGATTATATACTTAATAAATTTCTTAAGAAATCACTGGATAAGTCGCCTCCAAAAGTACAGATGATACTTAGAATCGGTATAGTGCAAATTGTTTACTTACAAACTCCTGATCATGCAGCAACAAATACCTCTGTTGAACTAGGTGGCAGTAAATGGAAAAGCCTTATTAATGCGATAATGCGTAATGTGCTTAGAGGGCGCGATAAAATAAATGCATACCAGATTGAGAGCCCCAAGACGCCATCGTGGTTAAGTAAAAGGTGGAAAAGAGACTGGGGTGATAATTTTATAGAAATAGAAAATGCACATAGAGTCTTAAGTCCCCCTATCGATTTATGTGTAAAAAAAGAGGCTAAGATATGGGCTGATAAGTTAAATGGTATTTGTCTTTCAGATAAAACAATTAGATTAAATAATACGAGTTTAATTTCAGAACTAGAGGGGTTTAACTCTGGTGATTGGTGGGTACAAGATTATTCATCACAAATTCCAGTAACTTTATTAAATATAGAAAAGGGCGAAGAAGTTCTGGATCTTTGTGCTGCGCCTGGAGGTAAAACAGCTCAATTAATATCCATGGGAGCTAATGTTACCTCTGTAGACGGAAATAAAAAAAGAATAGCCAGATTAGAAGAAAACTTATCTCGTTTAAAATTTAATTCAAAAATATTTCATTCAGATGTAAGGAGCTATAAACCGAAAGAGACATGGTCTAAAATAATTCTAGATGCACCTTGCTCGTCTACCGGAACCCTTAGAAGACACCCTGATATTATGCATATAAAAAGTGAGGGTGATGTTCAATCGCTTGTAAAACTTCAATCTGAATTACTTTTGTCTACTTGGAAATTCTTAGCTAATGGAGGTTCATTAATATATTGTACTTGCTCCTTAGAAAAAGAGGAGGGTGAAAATCAAATCTTTAAATTTATTAATGAAAATAAAGATGCAAAAATAGATAAAATAAAACCTGAGGAAGTTATCGAGTTAAAAGAGCTAATTACAAAGGAAGGGCTGCTAAGAATTTTTCCTAATCATTTAAAAGAAATTGGAGGCATGGACGGTTTTTTTATTGCAAGACTAAAGAAAGTATCTTGAGTGCTTGCTTCAAAATAAAAGCTCTGTTAATGAAATTATATGGCCAATCAAATTAAAATCTCTCCCTCTATCCTGTCTGCTGACTTTTCATGTTTAGGAAATGAAATTGAGGCGATTGATAATGCTGGAGCCGATTACATTCATGTTGATGTCATGGATGGTCACTATGTCCCAAATTTAACTATTGGTCCTGAGGTCATAAAAGATATTAGAAAGTCTACTAATAAAACTTTTGATGTTCATCTAATGATTGAGCCGGTCAATCCATTACTAGAAAGTTTTGCTAAAGCTGGATCTGATATAATTACATTTCACCCTGAAGCTGAGAGCAATCCCAAAAAAACCATGGACATAATAAAGGGGCTTGGTTGTAAAACTGGAATTTCTTTAAACCCATCAACTCCAATTGAAGTTTTGGATGGTCTATTTGATGAAGTCGATCTGATCTTAGTTATGACTGTTGTTCCTGGCTTTGGAGGTCAAAGCTTTATGGAAGATCAATTACCAAAAATTGAGAATATTAGAAAAATGATTGATTTAACAGGAAGACAAATAGATCTAGAAGTTGATGGCGGTATAAACTTTGAAACTGCCTCAAAAGCGATTTCTGCTGGGGCTAATGTATTGGTTGCTGGCACTGCAACCTTTAAAGGTGGACCCTCTCAGTATGAAAAAAATATAAAAACTCTTAGGGGAGTATAAAAATGTCAAAAATAAAAAGGGCGTTAATTTCAGTATCAGACAAAAATGGAATTTTAGATTTTGCAAAAGATCTAATTGGTCTTGGTATTGAAATTATTTCTACAGGTGGAACATACTCGGCCCTTTATGATTCTGGCATAAAGGTTAAAGATATTTCATCTGTTACAGACTTCCCTGAAATTTTAGATGGAAGAGTAAAAACTCTTCATCCAAATGTTCATGGAGGTTTACTTGGGAAAAGAAACAATGACGGCCATGCGAAAGTGATGGAGGAACATGGAATACAAAATATAGACCTCCTTGTAGTAAACTTATATCCCTTTGAAGAAACAATATTAAAAAAATCAGACTATGAAACTTGTATAGAAAATATAGATATTGGAGGGCCTGCGATGATTAGGGCCGCAGCAAAAAATCACTCACATGTTGGTGTTGTTGTGGATCCAGATGATTATACTTTTATAATAAATGAGCTTAAAGATGGACAAGGTTCGCTGAAGAAAAAAACTTTAAAAGAATTAGCCCTTAAAGCATATGCTAGAACGGCCGCTTATGACTCCACAATTGCAAATTGGATGTCAGAAGAATTAGATCAACCCCTTGGAAAATTTCACTCGCTTGGAGGCGTTGAGCAACAAAACTTAAGATATGGAGAAAATCCTCATCAAAAAGCAAAATTTTATAATGACGGTTCAAATAGAAAAGGATTAATAACATCTATCCAACTTCAAGGTAAAGAACTTAGCTATAATAATATTAATGATACAAATGCTGCTTTTGAACTTGTCTCTGAGTTTAATCCTGATGAAGATTTTGCAGCAGCTATTATTAAACATGCAAATCCATGTGGGGTCGCAACAGGTAAAACCCTTTTGGAAGCCTACTCTAAGGCCCTTAGGTGTGACTCCGTTTCTGCATTTGGCGGTATTATAGCTCTTAATAAAAAGCTAGACGGAGCAACAGCAGAAAAAATATCAGAAATATTTACAGAAGTAATAATAGCGCCTGAAATTTCAGAAGAAGCAAAGGCAGTACTTGCAAACAAAAAAAATCTTAGAGTTTTGATTACCGGGGGATTAGCAGATCCAAATTTACCTGGGGTTGTAATGAGATCTGTTTCTGGAGGCTTTCTTGCTCAAACGAAAGACAATATTATAGTTGATAAGAATAATCTAAAAGTTGTCTCTAGCCGTCAACCTTCGGAGCAAGAGATGCAGGATTTGTTATTTGCCTTTAAAGTTGCCAAGCATGTTAAATCTAATGCTATTGTTTATGTAAAAGATGGAGCAACGGTTGGAATCGGGGCAGGTCAGATGAATAGACTTGATTCATCAAGAATTGCCGCACGCAAATCAGAAGATGCCGCTAAGGCTGAGGGCATTGAAAGTCCTTTAGCTATTGGATCCGTAGTTGCATCCGATGCTTTTTTTCCTTTTGCTGATGGGTTAATGGCTGCAGCAGATGCCGGAGTTACAGCTATTATCCAACCTGGTGGATCTATTAGGGATGATGAAGTAATTAAAGCTGCAGATGATGCAAATTTAGCAATGATATTTACTGGAATAAGACACTTCAATCACTAAGATTCAATTCTAAGATCCATTTTGCAGATTGACATCAATCACACTTGTTATATCAAGGTTAAAAATTTGGAAGAATATATATAACAGATAAAACACCAACAACAGATAGAACAACCGTATAAGGAAGGGCCATTAAAACCATTCTCAAATAGGAAAGGCCTAGTAAAGGAGCGACCGAAGAAGTTAATAGGAATAAAAATGCCGCTTGACCGTTTGGCGTTGCTACACTTGGAAGATTTGTTCCACTATTAATAGCTATAGCCAGTAAATCAAATTGTTCTCTATCGATTGCCCCACTATCTAGGGCGGCTTTTACTTCACTAATATAAATGGTTGCAACAAAGACATTATCACTAATCATCGATAATACTCCATTTACCATAAAGAACATTGGGATCTGAACTTCCTGTTTTAGGCTTAAAACATAAGTTATTATCGGGGTAAACAAATGTTGATCATGAATTACTGCAACTACAGCAAAGAAAACAACGAGCAAGGCCGTAAATGGCAAGGCCTCCTCAAAAGCTTTTCCAAGTTCATGTTCCTCGATTACGCCATTAAATGCTGTAAGAAGAACTATTATCATCAAGCCGATTAAACCAACCGCCGCAAGACCGAAGGCAAGTGAAAAAACTAGAATAACAGCCACTAAAGCTTGAGTAATAATTTTCATATTTTGGGATTGTGATCTTCCTAACGATTCTTTTTTATCAAAGTCATAAAGAACTTGTCTTATGTGATCAGGGAGTTGTGTACCGAAAGAAAATAATGAAAATCTCTCAATTAGATAACAGGTTAAAAGACCTGCAATAAAAACAGGGAATGAGATAGGTAGCATCTTTATAAAAAATTCAACAAATGACCAATCAGCAACGCTAGCTATTAAAAGATTTTGAGGTTCACCAACTGTCGTAGATACTCCACCCAAAGCTGTTCCAACCGCACCATGCATTAGAAGATTTCTAAGGAAACTTTTAAATGTAGTAAAATCATCAGACTCTTCAGAAAAATTATCTTCTTTTTCAGCAACATTTTTATAAACCTGATAAAAACCTACCGCAACGGCAATTAAAACCGCCATAACAGTTAGAGCATCTAGAAAAGCCGACAAAAAGGCTGCAGAAAAAACAAATAATAAGGATAAGGCTCTTTTGTTTCTTATATTTATTAATAATTTAGTAAAAATAAATAAAAGAAAATCTTTCATAAAATAAATACCGGCAACCATAAATACTAGGAGTAAAATTACTTTTAGATTGGCATCAACTTCATAATAGATTTGGCCTGTATCAGTTAATCCCATTAAAACAGACTCTATTGCTATTAATCCTCCAGGCTGGAGCGGATAGCACTTAAGTGCCATGGCCAAAGTAAAGATAAACTGTGTTAAAATAATCCACCCAAGAATAAAACCCGCAGGCAAGCCCATTATTTCTAATGCTGTGAAAATAATTGGATTAGCAATTAGAAATGAAATAATTGTATTTTTATACCAATTAGGGGCTGCCCCTAAAAAATTATTATAGATAGAATTAACCATTGATATATCTCCCAATTATTTTATTAAACATGGACTCTAATTAACAAACTTTTGATAACATAATTTTATTAAAAAAAACAAGATAAAGAAGCGAACTTAAATTTAAAATTTTGTTCTTATGCCTATAAACCCCGACCTTTCCGGAGTCCCATAACCAAAAATCTGTTGGTACTCTTTGTCTAGTAAATTTTCAACGCGTAAATAAAGTTCGTAAGTGTCTGAAAGCCTATACGAACCATTTATGTCAAAACGAATCCAAGAATCAATTTTTCCATAGCTACTGGATTCGGATCCATTGTACCTTGCTATTATGGATCCGGAATAACTCTTATTTATTTCATAAATCAGACCAGCCTCTCCGGAATCTTTAGCCACATAAAAAAGTGGAGACCCGTTTCCGTCAACTGAATCAATATAAGAGTAGTTAAAATACAAACTCATTGGTTTTGAAATTTGATAATTTAAAGCAACTTCAAATCCTTTAGAATTTACTCTGTCTATATTCTCATAACCTCCAACTCCAAATGAAAAGTTTATTTGATCATTAATGTCTTGATCAAAATAAGTAACGCTAAAATTACTATTCATTTCGTTGAAAAAAAGTTCAAATCCAAAATCATAAGATGTTGATGTTTCTGGTTTTATTGAGCTATTTGCACTTTTGGCACCACAACAAAAATATGTTGATTGGAAAATAGTTGGAACCTTAAAACCCTCTCCCCAACTCGACCTAATTATTAAATTATCGGATGGTTTAAAGGTACCGCTTATTCTTCTTGTTGTTTTTGAGCCAAAACCCTTATGGTTGTCATTCCTTATTCCTGTAGAAATAATAATTTTATTGGTAAGCCTAAATTCATATAATAAAAAAGATCCATCTATAGTAGAGTCAACAGCGTCTGCTTTGCTTTCTTCACTTTCTAAACCAAAAGCTATTTTATTAAACTCATTTACCTCAATATTGCCTTGATACCGAATTAGCTCTCTTTCTCCTTCAGCTCCAAAAGAAAAGGAACCATTTGAATAGTTATCTCGATTGATATCCGATTGACTTATAAAAATTGAATTTTGAAGCTTGCCATCAAAGAGATCGAAAAATGCTGAAATAGAACCTATAAATTCTTTAGTGTTACTTTTTTCATCTCCATCTTCGACACCCGTTGCAAAGCCATAACTGTCATACTCTAATTGAGAATTCGTATACGACAATGAACCCCTTAAGGTTAAAGATTCAAAATCAAAAGAGCCACTCAATGAATATGATTCACTTTCAAGTCCATCATCTTCCGAATTACCATCTTTTTCGTCAGCCTTACTAATTCCATCACTTAACATCTTTGATGTACTGACTCTAAACTTACTATTTGATCCAGCAAAATTTACATCAGCACTTCCTCTTTTTAAGCCAAAAGATCCAATTTCAGTTGAAATTCCGAATGAAGTTGATTCGGGCTGTTTAGTATAAATATTTACAACCCCACCTATTGCATCAGAACCCCATAAAGTTGATTGAGAGCCCTTGAGAATTTCAATTGATTGAATATTTGATGTATTTAAATATGCAAAATTATATCCCCCTGCAGGCGAAGAGGCATCATTCACAGGAACGCCATCAACTAAAACCAAGGTTTGATAGCTATTTGCTCCTCGAATTCTTATTGTTCCAACGCCGCCAAAGCTACCATTTTGTTTTGACGTAACTCCTGGGGCAGAGCTAATTGCATCAATAGCATCTTTAAAGCCACGTACTCTAATTTGATCCTCACTTATTATATATAGACTAGAGCCAATATCTTTTGCTCCGGCTGGAATTCTTGTGCTTCTTATAGTTATATTTTCAATTTCACTCGAATTTAAAGAATTAGTATTTAACTCCTGTGAATGAGAATATTCAGGTATTAAGAAACTTAAAAGTAATGTAAAAAATGCAAATTTGTATATTTTCATGATTTCCTCACAAATATTATTAAAAATGTAGTTTTCACTACAAGCTAAAATTAATCGTTTCTAAGGAAAATCCTGTCCAAATGGCTATTCCCGGCCTTGAACGAACGACATAATGGCAGGTTTCCTGACTTATAGATCTTCACTTGAAATCGCCTTACCGGTAAACCAGTGGCTTTATTGATTTCTCGCTCCCTAATTACAGTTGCGGGTACAGTGCAGGCATTAAACCTACTTCCCTCTTAGCTATAAAAAGCACCATTAAATTCTTTTATTTAATAAAAAAAGAATAATCAACGATAAAATATATTATTGACAGTTACATATAATATGTATAGTGTGTAACTTAAGTAATAAGTGTAATAAATTATTACATTATTTTTAGGAGAAATGCTATGGAAATGCAATACAGAGGAAATACGAATATAAATATAGAAAAAAATAAAAAAGGAGCATCAGGCTTATACAGGGGTGTAAAGCATTCGGGCTTAAAATCAAAATTAGTAGATAATAGAAATTATAAAAAACTATATAGGGGACAAATACAATGAATAAACAATTAATATCATCTGAAGAGAAAAAAAGACGCGAACATTTATTACAAGTCAAGTATCAAACAATTATTTTACACCATTTAGCAAAATCAAAATTGGACAGTAATGAATATGAAGATCTTAATAAGTCATTAGAAGAGAATAAAAAGATTTTTGGTGATGTAGACGTTTTTGTTGATTTTAGTAACTGGAGTTAATTATATAAATTTACAACAGCAAACTATTGGAATATTGAATTAGCCCATCTTAAGTAAGATGGAGCGGGCGAAGAGATTCGAACTCTCGACCCTCACGTTGGCAACGTGATGCTCTACCACTGAGCTACACCCGCTTAATCTTGAGTGACATTATTTCAAAGTTTTGCTGATGTAAATAACATTGGTAAGATTTATACATATTTTATATCTTCAGTTAACTAGTATATATAATTTATGTATGATAAAAATAAATTAATATGAAAAAACAAGATCAAAGAATCCAACTAGTAGCATCAACAGATTTTCGAAATGATGTCGACAAATGGCGTAGAGAGCAAAATGATCTACCCTCTCACTCCGAAGCAATAAGGAGGTTGGTTAAAATTGCATTACGCTCAGGGGAAAACGAAATGATGAAAATGATTGTAGCGATTATAAGGCCTCATAAATACGAAGAAGTTAGAAATGCTCTGATCGATATTGGTATTGATGGTCTGTCTGCTACAGAGATAAGGGGGTTTGGACGTCAGCGCGGTCAAACTGAAATTTATAGAGGGGCCGAATATAAAACAACAGAAGTTCCCAAGATAAAAATTGAAATTGTAGTCCCTGCAAATAAATTAGATCAGGTGGTTAATACTATAACTAAAAGCTCTGAGACTGGAAAAGTCGGTGATGGTAAAATATTCATTACAAATGTTGACCAAGCCATAAGGATAAGAACGGGCGAAACTCAGGATGACGCCCTTTAAAAATGCTGTTTGAAGACTCTGATAAAAATGATGCCAAAATAAGCGCAGGTAGTAACGATAATATTATTATTGATGTCGTTACAGAAAACTTTATGTCAGATGTAATTGAAAAATCAAAAGATATACCTGTTATAGTTGACTTCTGGGCGCCTTGGTGCGAACCCTGTAAACAATTAACGCCAATAATTGAAAAATTGATAAAAGAACAGAATGGTAGAGTTATCCTTGCAAAAATGAACATTGACGAATCTCCCGAAGTTGCTCAACAATTAAAAATTCAATCAATACCTGCGGTGATGGCTTTCCATGATGGGCAGCCTTTAGATGGATTTATTGGAGTCCAGCCAGAAAAAAATATTCTTGAGTTTATTAAAAATGTGGCATCAAAAAATAATTCATCTTCTATTGACCAAGACCTAATAAACGCCAGGTTAGAACTAGAGAATGGAAATTTTGAATTAGCCTTAGCTGTACTTCAAGAAATCTTAAAAATTGAACCTAATAATATTTCAGCAGCAGCATTGTATAGTCGATGCTTATTAAGAATTGGAAAGAATGAAGAGGCGGAAAATTTTATAAATAGTATTTCGGGTGCAGTAGAAAAAAATCAAGACTATGTGTCTGTATTTTCAGAAATTGAACTACTAAAGAAAGCGGAAAAAAATCCCAAAGATGAAAATCATGAAAATAATTTAAGAAGCAAAATAGATGAAAACCCCAAAGACCATCAGTCTAGATTAGACTTATCTATACTTCTAGCATCAAACGGAGACAATAGGTCAGCAATTGATGAGTTACTTAAAATTGTAGAAATTGATCCAAAGTGGAATGATGGCGCAGGACGCATACAGCTAGTGGAAATTTTTACAGCGCTGGGTAGTCAGGATGAACTTGTAATTGAGGGAAGAAAAAGACTCTCGTCTTTACTTTTTAGCTAATAATGAAATCTCTAAAAGAATATAATAATATTTCTGAACTTCCTCCAAAGCTCTCTGTTTTTCCATTGCCGGGTGCACTTTTATTGCCTAGAACACAGCTCCCTTTAAATATATTTGAACCTCGATATTTAGAAATGATTGATGATGCGCTATCAGATAATAGACTTATCGCGATGATACAAACTCAAGCTGACAATAAAGGACAGCTTTTCAAGATTGGGTGTGTTGGTAAAATTATTTCATATAATGAGCTAACAAATAATAGAATGCTAATTACATTATCAGGTGTGTGTAGGTTTTCTGTTGGTCAAGAGTTGGAAGTTGTTACTCCCTACAGACAGTTTCAAGTTGATTACAAGGAATTTTCAAATGACCTACTAAAAGGCTTTGATGAAGAAAAGGTTGATAGAGAAAAACTTCAGGCCTGCCTCAAAAAATACCTTGATCATAACAATCTTGAGGTTGATTGGGAATCAATTAAAAATTCGCCAACAGAACTTTTAGTAAACTCTTTGTGCTTATTAAGCCCTTATAGACCTGAAGAAAAACAAGCCTTGTTAGAAGCTAAAACTCTTTCCGAAAGAAATGAAATCTTGATAGCGATGACAGAAATGTCAATGTCGTCAGAGGGCGGGACAGAACAAATACAGTGAGATAAATATGACAAAAGAAATTGATCCGAAATTATTAGAAATACTAGTTTGCCCAATTACGAAAGAAACCCTTATTTGGGATAAAGATAATCAGGAATTAATCAGCAAAAAAGCTGGGTTGGCATATAAAGTCAGGGATGGGATACCAATTATGCTAGTGGATGAGGCTAGAAAAATTGATTAAATAATTTTTGAGCCAGCCGCTTCATTCATCAGAAGACTCGGCCTTTCAAGCACACCACCAGATGCTTCATTGGCAATTAATTTTTTTAAAATATTTTTGTTATTAACTAATTTCATAATATTTCTTCTAAAGCCCTTCGCAACAGATGAGTCAGATCTAAATACAGTATTTATAAAACTAATACCTTCAACAAAAGCATTGCTCTCAATTTTTCTTTTTCTATTAAAAGTTAAGAGTGATGGGCAGGAAATGATATCCAAACCAAGCTTTCTAGATTCGACTATAGCGTCTGCCAAATAAGCAAGATCTCTTAGCGCCTGATTCCATGCTTGGCCGGCAAGAGGGTGCATTGATCTGGCAGCATCACCAATAAGAATATTTCTATCAATTAATTGAGATTTGCAAATAGCTTTTTTAAGAGGAAAAGAAACTGGATCGACAGAAACTTTAATTTTTCCTAAATATAAACCACACATTTGGTTTAAGCTTTCTTCGAGACCTCCTTTAGCATCCAATATTTCAGAGGCATTAGAGGTCTTTTCAGTCCAAACTAATGAAGTAAGATTTTTAGATTTTATTTTTTTTAAAGGCAATAGGGCTAAAGGGCCATTTTTAAGAAAAAATTGGTAAGCATACCCCTTGTTACCCTTACTATGCTCTAAAGTGGTTGTTATTGCAGTTTGGCCGTAATCAGATAAATCATATTCAGCACTGGTAATTTTTTGTAGGTCTTTATCTAATTTTTCAGTAAAAATATTCAACCTAGATTTAATAATATTTTTATTTTTGAAAACAATTTTAGAATAATTGCCATCATCAATAATAGAAATTGGTACTTCGGCAATAGAATTTTTGCTATCAAGACTTAAATTATCTTCTAAAGATTTATTAATAACAGAATATTCACAAATATAAGCAATTTGTTCATGTAGTTCCTTTGAATCAAATATTACGCTGCCTTTTATTTTATCGTTTGAAACTCCACCCTCAAAAACAATCATTTTTTTAACTGGTTGAGATATAGGATTAGCGCCAAGAATTTTAAGCATATTCTTTGACGCCGATGATAGTGCAAGAGACCTAATATCATCAGGTTTGTTTTCTTTTTTTTCTTTTTTTCTGATATTAATAAAATTAACACCACAATGTAATGCGACCAAACACATTACCTTCGCAGTTAACCCATTACCAAAAATTGCAACATCAAAATTTTTTTCATTCATGACAAGTCTAATAGTATAGTTCAATAAAGATTTAAATTAAATTAACGTTTAAACAAAAAAGTTCTTGCAGATTGCTGCATTAACACGTGATTATCAACTTGATTCGTTAATTTTTTTTTATAGGGCATTTATGGAAGAACAATAGATGAGCATTCTGAATAAAATTACTGCCTTCCCTTCAAGGGTTTTTTTTAAGCTTAAGGATTTTCTTTATAGAATATTCTTTGGAATAATGAATCTAGTTTTAGGAGTCTCAATTATTTCCATTGGCGCCCTAGGTCTTGTTTCTATTGTCACCTATAATTCTTTAGATAAAAGCCTTAACACTATCTCTGATAGTCCGCCTGAAAATATTTTAGGAATCCCTGGGGCATACGCATCAGATATTATGGTTCAGTTTTTCGGAATTTTGTCAGTAATGATTCCTATTATCTTTATAGTTTTTGGGTTTTATAAAGTAATAAATAAACTAAAGGCTCCCTGGATAAAGCTTATAATAATTACGTTTGGATTATTCTTTCTTTCTTCTCTATTTGAAAAAATATATGGAGCTGGTGGGATGGTTGGTTCAATAGCCTTAGGTGAGATTGAGGCGCTTATCCATAAAATTAGCCTCGGAATTAATACTAACTTACTAGAAAATAATATATTCATTTACACATTCTTTTCATTCATTGGCCTACTATCTTCTTTATTAATAACCTATGGATTATTACCAGGCATAGGTAAAAATGATGCTGATCATGCTATAAGCACTAAAGAAATTATTGAAGAAATTCCTGAAAAAATAACTAAAATAAAGAAGAAGAAACGTACAATATTTCAACCAATTATTAAAAAAGATAAAAAGGTAAATAATGAAGTAAAAGAAAAGAGTTCTCAAGGATTTGAAAATGCTAGCGGTTATGTTCTTCCAGGGCTTAATCTCCTTAGTGAGGTTCCACCTGAAAGAAAAGAAAATAAAGTCTCAGAAAAGCAGATTAATGAAAACAGAGCTCTTTTAACCACAACATTAAATGATTTTGGAATTAGCGGAAAAATAATAAGCGTCAATCCTGGGCCTTTTGTGACTTTGTATGAATTAGAGCCTGCCCCTGGTGTAAAATCATCAAGAGTTATATCGCTAGCGGATGATATTTCAAGATCAATGAGCTCTACATCAGCAAGAATTGCAGTAATACCTGGAAAAAACTCCATTGGAATAGAACTCCCCAACGACAATAAAGAGACTGTTTATTTAAGAGAAATTTTAGAGAGCGATCATTTCGTTAATAAAAAAAGCGGCATTCCACTAAGTCTAGGAAAAAATATTGGCGGTGAGCCTACTATAGCAGATTTATCAAGGATGCCTCATCTTATGATTGCTGGTACCACAGGTTCCGGAAAGTCAGTTGGTATAAATGGTATGATTTTATCGATATTATATAGGTTTAGGCCAGATGAATGTAGGCTAATAATGGTAGACCCCAAGATGATTGAGCTCTCTGTTTATGACGGAATACCTCATCTTCTTTCCCCTGTTATAACAAATCCTAAAAAAGCTGTAGTTGGTTTAAAGTGGGTAGTGAGAGAAATGGACGATAGATATAATCGTATGTCAAAGCTCTCTGTAAGGACAATGGAAGCTTTCAATGAAAAAGCTGAAGACTACAGAAGAAAAGGTAAGAAATTTAAACGAAAAATTCATACAGGCTATGATGATGAGACAGGGCAGCCACTTTACTCAGAAGAAGAAATTGAACCCAAGAGAATGCCGTTTATTGTTGTTGTGATAGATGAAATGGCAGATCTTATGCTTGTTGCTAGAAACGATATTGAACACTTAGTGCAAAGCCTTGCTCAAAAAGCTAGAGCTGCTGGCATCCATTTGATTATGGCCACACAAAGACCCTCTGTTGATGTTGTTACTGGAACAATTAAGGCTAATTTTCCAACCCGTATTGCTTTCCAAGTTGCATCAAAAATTGATAGCCGAACTATATTAAACGAAATGGGCGCCGAGCAACTCTTGGGTAGAGGTGATATGCTTTATATGTCTGATGGAGGAAAAGTGGTAAGGGTTCATGGTCCGTTTGTTTCTGATGATGAGGTTGAGAGAGTTGTAGGCTTTATAAGAAAACAAGAAACGCCCGAGTATATTGAATCAATAACAAGAGATGAAGAAGATGGAAACAGCGTAACATCACCACAAGGTGAATCCGAAGACGCTCTTTTTAGCCAAGCCGTTTCAATAATTATTAAAGATAAAAGAGTATCAACTAGCTATATTCAAAGAAAACTTCAAATTGGCTACAATAGGGCAGCCAGAATAATTGAGGAAATGGAAGAAAAAGGCATTATCTCAGCACCGAATAGCCAAGGTAAAAGAGAGATCATAGGTCAGGATAATTAATGTTATACAAAAAAAGTAGTTTCATTTTATTTATTGTCTTCTTTGTCTTGTCTTTCTCCACTATGATAAAGGCTGAAGATATTCCTAGCTCCAATCAATGGGCAAAATCTTTTGAAGGCTATTTGTTTGGTCTTGGTCCTGTTTCAGGAAAATTTTCTCAGCTGGATAAATTTGGAAAGCTTTCAAAGGGTAATTTTTGGTCAAATGGAAAAGGTTCGATAAAATTTAGCTACCTTCCTGAATCTGAGCTAATGATAACGATTAATGACGGCCTTATTTCCGTAAAAGAAACAAAAAATAGTCCAGTAAATAAATATTCAATCAAAGATAGTCCAATATCAAGCTTATTTTCTGAAAACTTTAGCTTAGATAGCTTTGCAATAAAGCAAATAACTATCGAAGGTAACATAGGTACAATTGAGCTCAGGACAAAAGAAAATTCCAAGAGAAATTCAATTTATCTCACAGGCGACTATCCAAAACCTAAATTAAGGCAGTGGAAATTAATCGATACACAAAACAATGAGACTTTAGTTTTTTTCTCTAAGATCAGTAAATTTGATTTTTTAGATGAAAACTTTTTTAATATGGATTAATAACAAAAATAATAAAATTATAGTAACTGTTAAATATAATTGGTAATAAGATAATACTGTTAAAGGGAAAAGCTATGAATAAAAATAAAAACTTTATTAATACAACAAGAAGAAAATTTGTGTCTGGTGTTGGACTAATTGCAGCCGGTATAGCTCTTAAGCCTTTAAGTCTATTTGCTCAAGATGAGGCTATTACATTTGGCCTATATTCTCCTAATAATTATTTATCAAAGAAACTTGTATCAAAAATTAATAATGCAATTGAGCCTGAAATTAATTTAGCAACATATAATTCGCCATCTAGTTTTTCAGTCAGCAGTGGAATGTATGATGTTATTATTGGTAGAGATTCATCAATTGAAAATTTAATTGATGAAGAAGAATTACTTGAGCTAAACAACGATCTCATCTCAAACAAAACTTTTCTTGACAAAAAGTTTCTGGCTTCGTCTTTTGATCCAGAGAGAAAATATAGCATCCCTCTATCTTATGGTGCTATAGGAATAGCTTATAGGAAGAGTAAATTTTCTGAGCCACCCTCAACCTGGCGATGGTTACTAGATTCTGATAAATATGCTGGTAAAATTGCTCTTATTGGCGAGGGAAGGACACTAATACAACTTGCCCTTAAGTATATGGGGGTTAGTTTAAACACAAATGATCCTATGTGGATTAATCAAGCTGAGAAACTGCTAAAAAGACAAAAAGAGAACGTCAAAGACTTTGGAAAAAAGAACGGAAAGGAATTATTAATTAGCGGTGAAGTTGATATGGCGATTTTAAGCAATGAGGATTACAAAACAATTGATGACAGTGATATTGAATTTACATTCCCAAGAGAAGGCAGTCTTATATGGCAAGACTGTGCTTCCATTTTAAAGTCATCAGCACAGCCCAATGAATCTCATTCTGTTATTAATTCACTTTTAGAGCCAAAAAATGGAAAATTACTTGCTGAAGATATCCAGTTTGCAACTCCTAATATCATGGCCCTCGATATGTGTAAGGATAGCTACAAAGAAAATCATACAATTTTCCCAAATGCACAAATTATTGAAAGATATGAAGATACATCCACAATTTTAGATTTTGATTACGAAATGATGATTGAGGAAATGTGGGATAACATATTAAGCGCATAAACTGAAAATGAAGGTTCGTATACTTAGCTGGAATATTAATTCTGTCAGATTAAGAATTGACTCTCTTATATCTATAATTAAAAAATATCGTCCAGATGTTGTTTGCCTTCAAGAAACAAAATGCCCAAATGATCAGTTTCCATATCAAGATTTTTATAATGTTGGCCTAAAAAATGTTTTTTCAAATGGTATAAAGGGCTACCACGGAGTTTCAATTGCTACAAATCTTGAGGTTGAGGGTGCTGAACAAAAAGATTTTTGTAAAAAGAAAGATGGCCGTCATCTATCACTTACCGTAAGCACAAAAGATAAGCCTTTAACCATACATAACTTTTATGTCCCGGCTGGTGGAGATGAACCAGACCCTGCAATTAATGAAAAGTTCAAACATAAACTAGACTTTCTAGATGAAGCGACTAAATGGTTTAAATCAAAACAAAACAAACAAAAGTTAATGCTTCTTGTGGGAGATCTTAATATAGCACCCCATGAAAATGATGTGTGGTCACATAAACAGTTACTTAAAATTGTTAGTCATACTCCAATTGAAATTGAAAGGCTTAAAAAATTTCAATCTTCATACGAATTTATAGATTCAATAAGAGAATTTCATCCATATACCGATAAGCTTTATAGTTGGTGGAGTTATAGGTCTAAAAACTGGGAACAATCTAATAGGGGCAGGCGCCTTGATCATATATGGGCAAGTCCAGAGTTAAATAAACACATTAAGTCCACATCGATAGAAAAAAATATTCGTAACTATGATAGGCCTTCTGATCACGTTCCCTTAATTGCCGATTTTAAATTTTAATTAGATTTAAACTTAACACAATACCCGTCCTCAGAGTTTTCAATAGAAAAGGAATTATTAAAATTATTTAACTTTTTCCTTATGGTGTAAATATGAGTTGTAAGTGTTTTTGTTTCTATATCATCTTTATAGCCCCAGACCTTATTTAATAGAAAACTTTGGCTAACGCTCAGTCCTTTCTCTTTAACAAGATGCCATAAAATTTTTGACTCTTTGTCTGTAAGCTTAGTATTAGCTTTTGAGTCGCCAATAGTTTTTCCTGTCATATTCAAAAATAGTTTTTTAAATTTAATATCGTGATATTCGATATCTTCTTTTTGAACTAATATATTCTGTAGCGCTTGAGATAATTGATTTAAATTAAAAGGTATCTGGAATGATAATATTTTAGTGTTTTCCTTGCTAAGATCTTCCTTACTTGAGTTAAAAACTATAAATGTGCTTTTAAAAGATTTTTTAGACAGAAAATCTTGAAACCTATCTAGCGAAGTATCATTTGAAACAAAAAATATCGGGATATCACCCTCTATAAGCTTAAGGTTATCTTTGTTCAACTGAAAATTCTCAACGACCTGTAAGCAGAAAGTCTCTGAATCAGACAAAAGATCATTTATGATCGAATTGAAAATTGTATCGTTAGAAAAAAGTAAAACCCTTTGTGTCAAATCTGAAACCTAGGACCCATAACAGCCTCCCCAACTCTTATATGCGTAGCACCAAGGGCAATCGCTGTCTCAAAATCGTTGCTCATACCCATACTTAAATATTTAAGACTATTTTTTTTTGCAAGCTTATTAAGAAGTGCAAAATAAACTGAGGGCTCTTCATTGGGCGGGGGCATTGTCATTAAGCCAAGAATATTAATCCTCTTATAGTTTTTAGAACCTTCTAAAAAACTATCAATTTCGGAAACCCCTATACCCCCCTTACTGGATTCATTAGAAATATTTACCTGAATAAAAACATCTTTGAGCAAAGAATCTTTGCTTAAACTTTTATTAATCCCCTCTAAGATCTTTTTTCTATCTACAGAGTGAATGCAAGTAAATATTGAGATAGCCTCATTAATCTTGTTTGACTGAAGACCTCCCACCATATGAATCTCCAAATCTTTATAAATCTTTAGTAAATCTAGCCATTTGGCACTAGCCTCTTGGACTTTATTTTCACCAAATAGAAGGTGGCCACAATCTAAAATGGGCTTTAATGCTTCTTTGTCAAACTTCTTTGTAACAACTATTAATTTAATTTTATTGGGATCTCTATCAAACTCGGAGCAGGTACGTTGAATTCTTTCTTTTATATTAATTAAGTTTTGTTCTACAATGTGCATATCTTTATATAACATCCATATTTACTTTATCGAATACCATAATTATTAAAATATAAAATTTAGATTTAATTCTTTTTGAGATAAACTAAAAATCCTGTTATTGATTACTATTACTTAATCTAGATATCTGCGCAAAGGGGCAAATTTAATGAACAAAAAAACTACTTTAGTATTATTTTTTTCGGTTTTTCTTTTTTTAAGTAATTGCTCTAAAAAAGTTGATATAGAAATTTCTGAAATTGCAAAATCTCAGGTCTCCATGGCTGTAAATGCTTTCCTTTGGAGAGCCAGTCTTGATACCGTGTCCTTTATTCCTTTAGATATTGTTGACCCTATTGGCGGAGTTATAGCAACACAATGGTATGAAGATACAAACAACTCCTCTGAAAGAATAAAACTAACGATTTATGTTAAAGATAGAAGGTTAAGGGCAGACGGAATCAGCGTTAATGTTTTTAGAGAAATAAAGCTTGAAGAAGGATGGGCTAAGGCCGAAACAAACCCAGATACAGCAAGACTTGTGGAGGCATCTATATTAACAAAAGCCAGAGAATTAAGAATTGGTACTCTTGGTAGTAGCTAAAAATTAAAATGTCTGAGTATTTTCCTAAAGAAATAGAGGCTTACTGGCAGGAACAATGGTTTAAAAATAAATCTTTTAAACCTGAGCCAATCACTAGCAAAAAACCAAAAAAATATATTTTAGAGATGTTCCCATACCCATCTGGAAATATTCATATGGGTCACGTAAGAAATTACACCATAGGTGATGTTGTTGCTAGATTCAGAAAAGCACAGGGTGACAATGTTCTTCACCCCATGGGCTGGGATGCATTTGGAATGCCAGCAGAAAATGCAGCAATGGAAAAGAAAATCCACCCAAAGGAATGGACCTACAAGAATATCAAAACCATGAAAAAACAGTTGCAGTCACTAGGCCTTTCAATTGATTGGGATAGAGAGTTTGCCACTTGTGATCCAGAATATTTTAAACATCAGCAAAAAATCTTCTTAGATCTCTTTTCTGCAGGGGTTGCATATAGAAAAGAAAGTCTAGTTAACTGGGACCCTGTTGATAAAACTGTTTTGGCAAATGAACAAGTTATTGATGGGAAGGGTTGGAGATCAGGCGCGGTTGTTGAGAGAAAAACGTTAACACAATGGTTTCTCAATATTGCCAGTGATGCTGAGAGACTTTTAGGAGAAATTCAGAAATTAAAAGAATGGCCAGAGCGTGTTAAGGTAATGCAAGAAAATTGGATTGGTAAATCTAGTGGAATTTCTTTTGAGTTTGAAGCTGTAAACTCAGAAAATAATCAAGCAGAGCCAATAAAGGTCTTTACTACAAGGCCAGATACACTTTTTGGTGCAACTTTCTGTGGAATATCAATAGATCACCCAATCGCTCTTGAACTTTACAAAAGCAACATAAAAGCAAAAAAATTTATAGAAAAATGTCATAAAATTGGCTCTACAGCTGAAGCTATCGATAAGGCAGAAAAAGAAGGTTTTCTAACAGGCTACAAGATAAAGCATCCCTTTAAGAGCGGGGTTCTTTTTGATGTTTATATTGCAAACTTCGTTTTGAGTGAATATGGAACAGGCGCAATATTTGGTTGCCCTGCCCATGATCAAAGAGACTATGAGTTTGCACAAAAATATAATATTCCTGTGATACCTGTAGTTTGCCCAGAAGGAGAAAGCGTTGAAAGCCTCAAATTAAAAAAAGAAGCGTATACTGGTGAGGGAGAAATTATTAACTCTGATTTTCTTGATGGCTTAAGTGTTTCTGATGCAAAAGAAAGAGCTTCAGAAAAGCTAATATTAAAAAATAACGGAAAAAAAGAAATAAATTTTAGGCTAAGAGATTGGGGTATATCAAGACAAAGGTACTGGGGTTGTCCAATTCCAATAATCCACTGCGGCGAGTGTGGGCCTATTCCTGTTGAAGAAAAAAATCTGCCAGTAACACTGCCGGACGATGTGGTCTTTGATAAGCCAGGAAATCCTCTGGAGCAACACAAAGGGTGGAAAACAACAGAATGTCCGAAGTGTAAAAAATCTGCCGAGAGGGAGACTGATACATTTGACACCTTTATTGACTCTTCTTGGTATTTTGCAAGATTCTGCGAACTTGAAGAGGATTCTCCTACAAATAAAAACTCTACAGATTACTGGCTACCTGTTGATCAATATATAGGGGGAATTGAACATGCAATACTTCACTTACTTTATTCTAGATTTTTTACAAATGCATTAAAGAGTACAGGGCATTTAAATATAGCCGAACCATTTAAGGGAATGTTTACTCAGGGAATGGTTTGTCATGAGACCTACAAGAACTTGAAAAACGACTGGGTTGAGCCGAGTTTGGTAACAAAAAAAGATGGTGTTTTTATCCATTCAAAAACCCAAGAGGTGATCAAGGTTGGCCCGCCCGAGAAGATGTCAAAATCAAAAAAGAACGTTATAGATCCAGATACAATCATAAAAGAATATGGCGCAGACACTGCTAGATGGTTTGTTCTGTCGGACTCACCTCCGGATAGGGATATTTTTTGGTCCGAGTCTGGGGTCGAGGCCGCTGGTAAATTTATAAAAAAAATATGGAAAACAATAATCCGTATATCCGAACTTTCCAATGGAAAAGAGAGCTTTGTTAATAGGGCTTCTGAGGATCTAAAAATAAAAAACCACAAGACTCTTTCAAAGGTCTCAAAAGAACTTAATGATCTTAGTTTTAATAAAGCAATTGCAAGTCTTTATAGTTTTATTGGCGATATATCAAAAATTGAGCGTGATGACGAGATTAACCCTGAGGTCCTTAAAGAAACAGTTTATTTTCTTATTATTATGCTTAACCCTATCGCACCCCACCTTGCCGAAGAGGCATGGAAACAGACCTCAAATAAAAAAACGCTTATCAGTGACGAGCTATGGCCTAAACATGACGAAAGTTTAGTTAAAGAAAACGAGATTTTAATTCCTATTCAAATAAATGGCAAAAAAAAATCAGAAATTAAAGTCTCATCTGACTTGCAGAGGTCTGAACTGGAGAGGCTAGCTCTTGAGACTTCAGAGGTTAAGGCGATTATTAAGGACAACGAAGTTAAAAAGATTATAGTAGTTCCAGGTAGGATTATTAATATTGTTTTTTAATAAAAAAATATTTTGTTTGGCTTTGATTGTTTTTGCTCTCTCTGGATGCTCTTTTTCACCACTTTACCAAACTAATTCACTTTCAAATTTCATATTTGTTGAGCCTAAAAAATCTAATAAAGATCTCTATAAGATTTACATGAACTTAGAACGATTATTTTTTACAAATACACAGACGAAAAAAAAGTATCTTGTCTCCCTGTCTCTTGAAAGAAGGTATGACGATATTGATATTAGAGAGGATGAGAAGGTTACTCGGATGGGAGTTTCAAACAAAGTAACTTTTTATATAAAAAACATAGAGAGAGATGAAATTGTTTTTACTGGCGAGAGCATAGCCTCAACAGCATTCAATAGGATTGCCGAACCCTATTCAAACGAGGTGGCAAAAATAGATTCTGAGGAGAGACTTGCTTACTCTGCGGCTCAAGATATTAGAAATCAAATTGTTTTATTTAATAAAGATAAAAATCAATAAATGAAGGGTAAGCATCAAGACATACAGTCTATAATAAAGTCTAAAGAAACACCTTTTAAGGCTTTAGTTCTTTACGGCCCAAACTCTTTTGTTGTTGCTGATATCTATAAAGAACTTTGTAAGTCACTAATAGATGAAGAAAAAGAAATATTTGGTTCTAGAGAATTTGATTCAAAAGAAATTACAGGTGATGCTGATGGATTTCATAATGAGACGCAATCAATTACTTTTGAGGCTGGGAAGAAATATATAAGGATTGATATGACTGGCTCGGAGGCTGGTGGTGCAATTCTAGACTTTCTTAAGGTTGAACAATGTGATGTTACATTAATAATCAAGGCCGGCACTTTATCCCCTCGATCCTCTTTAAGAAAAGCAGTTGAGAACTCTGATAGTTCTATAATAGTTCCTTTTTATGAAGATGATGCCGGAAGCTTAATAAGTTTTATACAAGATAAAACGAAGCAAAATGATTTTTCGATCACCAGAGAGTCCTGTAATGAGATAATTTCGCTTTCGGGTTTAGACAGAGGAAGGATAAATAACAGCATTGAAAGTTTAATGCTCTACCTTGAGTCAGCAAAAAACAGAGAAATTAAAGTTGAGGATGTTAGGCTTGTGTTGTTTGATACCAATCAAAGTCAAATAAATGAACTTTGTAAAAATGTTTGTTTGGGTAGAACAGAAGAATCTCAAAAAATTCTGTCGCGCCTTATTTTGCAAGGCGTTACAGCGCCTCAGTTTATTTCTGCATTTCTTGCTCATTTTCAAAAAATTCACATGACTGGCCTTAGAGTTATATCAGGAGCTTCGGTTAGTGCCGCAATTAAAGAAATTAAGCCGCCTATATTTTACAAAGAAGTAAAAAGTTATCAAAACCAAGTTGAAAATTGGGGAATTAAGAAAACTGAAAGAGCTCTTGATATATTAGTAGAGGCCGACCTAAAGACAAAAGGATTTTCCGGATTGGGCCAGACTATTATTGGCGATATTGTTCTTCGTTTAAGTAATGTTGCAAAAAAATAATATTACAAAAGTTTTTTACAGATTGATTCTAGTTGATCATAGCTTGTGTATTTAATGCTTAGTTCGCCTCGACCATCCCTTTTTTCATTTATTTCAACAGCTAGACCAATTTTATCTGTAAGGTTTTTTTCTAAAGCCATTGTGTCTGAGCTCTTTGTTTTTGGTGTTTGCTCTTTTTTATTCTTCCCGGACTTAAGGTAAGAGACATAAGATTCAAGCTGTCTTACGCTCATTTTTTTCTTAATAGCATACTTTGCAACAGATAAGGGGTCTTTTAAAACAATAATTGCTCGGGCATGGCCAACAGAGAGGTCTCCGTTTTGGAGAAGCGCTTGAACCTTATGAGGCAAAGATAAAAGTCTAAGTGTGTTGGCGATATAAGCTCTTGATTTACTGAGAATTCTAGAAAGATTTTCTTGGGTATAGTTATATTCTTTTTGAAGCTTCTCAAAGCCCAAAGCCTCTTCAATAGCTGTAAGATTCTCTCTTTGCATATTTTCTATTAAGCCAATCTCTAAAACTTCACTTTCTTTAAAGTTTCGGATAACAACAGGCACTTCATGTAGTCCAGCAATTTGCGAGGCTCTCCAGCGTCTTTCCCCAGCAATAATTTGGTACTCCTTTTTGTCCTTAATTGATCTTACGAGTATAGGAAGCAGAACACCTTTTTCTTTAACTGAGCTTGCTAGCTCTTTAATTGATTCATCGTTAAAAATTTTTCTTGGCTGGTCTCTATTGGGCACCAGCAACTCTATAGGTAGACTACTAACCTGACCCACCCCTAAACCAGCTTCATCTTTGATTCCTTGGCTATCTATATCTTCATCTAAATCACCAATAAGCGCCGCAAGGCCTTTGCCTAAACCTTTTTTCATTTATTTTCCTCTCTCAAAAACTATACAAATTTCCAGTCTTCCCTATTTAAAAATTCTCTTGCTAGCTCAATATATGCCTCGCTTCCAGAACATCTATGGTCATATATCAATGCCGGCAAGCCGTGTGAGGGGGCTTCAGAAAGTCTTATATTCCTAGGTATTTTAGTCAAGAAGACATCATTGTCTAAATAACCCCTAACATCCTCCTCAACCTGCAGGGATAAATTATTCCTTTTATCAAACATGGTAAGAACTACCCCTGAAAGCTTAAGTTTTTTATTAATTGTCGTGCTTATACTTTTGATTGTTTTTAAGAGCTGGCTCAAGCCTTCAAGAGCATAAAATTCTGCCTGCAGAGGAACTAATGCACCATCTGACGCCGCTAGCGCGTTTAATGTTATAATATTTAGGGCAGGCGGACAGTCTAATAAAATAAAATCATAACTATTGATTCTTTCAATACCTTTTTTTAAACGAAGCGCCCTATCCTCAGAAGAAGAAAGCTCTATCTCAACACCTAGAAGGCTTTCATTTGCAGTAACTAAATCGAGGTTTGGGATTTCTGTTTGAATTACACACTCATCAATTGTTTTTGTTGAAGTTAGAATATTGTAGCAGCCAAACTGTCTTTCTGAGGGGGAAATACCGAGTCCAGTTGAAAGGTTTCCTTGTGGGTCCATATCTATCAGGAGAACTTTTGCATCACAGGCTGCCATTGCCGTGCCGAGATTAATTGTTGTGGTAGTTTTTCCAACTCCTCCCTTCTGATTAATAATTGAGTATATTTTTTTTTTAGTCATTTTTTATCTAGCCCCTCAACAATTAATATTTTAGATTCTTTGTTCGTTTCGCTTGTGACTAATCTGTATTTAATTTTCCAGTGCTTTTTGGCATCATTAAGCTCTTTTTCCCAAGACCTTCCTTTAGGAAAAATTCCTATGTGGCCATTCTTTATATTATTTGAAAAAAGTTTTAGAAGACCCTTAAGGGGCATTAAAGCTCTTGCCGTTATAACGTCAGCAGACAAGATAGGGCCATCTTTGATATTTTCATAATTTTCTTGGGCTACAGTGACATCTAAACCAAGTCCTTTTGCAGAAGATTTTAAAAAATCAGCCTTTTTTTTAATAGGCTCTACAAGAAAACAATCAAGTGATTTATTTATAATTTTGATTACAAGGCCCGGAAGGCCTGCTCCAGAGCCAACATCACAAAAAGATTTGGCGTTTTTTGGGATCAGTCCAGCCAGCTGAGCACTGTCATGGATATGTCTTTCCCAAATTAACTCTTCTGTACTTTTAGCAATCAAGTTAAAATTTCTGTTGGCCTCTAATATAAGCTTAGAATACCCTCTTAGCATATCGATTTGATTTTTATTTAAGTTTATATTTTTAAGAGAACCTGAAAGAGCCAATTTAAATACCCTTACTGTTTTTTAGGTGAGCTATTATTAAACCAAGTGCCGCAGGCGTAACACCATCAATTCTCTGAGCGTGCCCTAAGGTTTCGGGCCTTAGCCTTGAGAGCTTTTCCTTGTTTTCGTTAGAAAGCCCCTTTATTTTTTTATAATTAATATTTGGATTAATTTTTTTTGACTCATCCCTTCTAAATCTTTCAATGTCTTCTTGCTGTCTAACTAGGTACCTCTTATAAAGCGCTTCAGCAGAAATAGTTTTTTCTACCTGTGAAGAAAGGGGTTCGATTTCGCTCCATAATTTTCTAAGATCTTTATATTTAATATCTGGATAACTTAAGATATCGTAGGCAGACCTTTTTTTTCCATCAAGATTGATCTTAAAGCCTTTTTTTTGAGCAAGGTTTGGTGTTATTTTTAGTGCTTGAAGCTTCTTTCTTGCCGAAGAAAGTTCTCGTTTTTTCTTACCCCAAATAGATTTTCTTTTTTTCCCAACAAGACCACACATTATTCCAATGTCCGTTAGCCTTTCGTCCGCATTATCGGCCCTTAAGCTTAACCTATATTCAGACCTTGAAGTGAACATCCTGTAAGGTTCCGATACACCTTTTACAACGAGGTCATCTATTAAAACACCAATGTAGCCATTAGCCCTGTCAAAATAAACACGTTCTTTGCCGAGGCTTTTTAGACCAGCATTTGCACCAGCCACGAGCCCTTGGGCGGCAGCCTCTTCATAGCCAGTTGTGCCATTTATCTGGCCAGCAAGCCAAAGCCCAGAAACATTCCTAACGGCCAAAGAGTGGTCTAACTCCCTTGGGTCAATATAATCATATTCAATGGCATATCCGTACTTTTCAATTTTAACATTCTCTAATCCCGGTATTGTTTTTAAAAAATCCTCTTGAACATCCTCAGGAAGAGACGTTGAAATCCCGTTTGGATAAATAAGATTACTCTTGAGGCCCTCGGGTTCAAGAAAAATTTGATGGCTATCCTTATCGGCAAACCTATCAACCTTATCTTCTATTGAAGGACAGTACCTTGGCCCAACACCAGATATATTGCCGGCATTAATAGAAGATTTTTCTATATTTTTTTTTATAATATCGTGTGTTTTTTTTGTGGTGCTTGTTATGTGGCAATGAATTTGCTTATTGCTAATTGTTTCAGAAATATAAGAAAAGTTTTCCGGCAACCTATCGCCTTTTTGAATCTCTAGTGATGAATAATTAATGCTGTTAGATAATAGTCGTGCAGGAGTTCCTGTTTTTAATCTTCCAAGCTTTAAACCGAAACCATATAGTGTTTTTGAAAGCCCTAAACAAGGCGCTTCTCCAATTCTGCCGCCTGGTGTTGTTTTTTTACCACAATGTATTACGCCATTTAAAAATGTTCCTGTTGTAAGAACAGTTGATTTAGAAAAAAACCTTAAGTTGTCTTCGCAGACAACGCCCTCTACAATACCTTTCTTTTTTATTATAAAATCTTCAACCGAGGCCTCGAGAACATCGAGCCCACTTATTTGACTTATTTCTTTCTGCATATGAAAAGAATAAAGATCTCTATCAATCTGAGCCCTTGGGCCCTGTACCGCGGGGCCCTTTCTTTTGTTGAGAACCTGAAAATGTATACCTGAAAGGTCTGATATCCTTCCCATTAACCCGTCGAGGGCATCTATTTCTCTTATAAGGTGCCCTTTACCTATTCCCCCCATTGCCGGGTTACAAGACATAGCGCCAATTGTTGATACTTTGTTTGTTATAAGAAGCGTTTTTGCTCCCACTCTCGAGGCTGCTGCAGCGGCTTCGCACCCAGCGTGACCCCCTCCGATAACTATTACATCATATTTAGTCATTCTTTCTTTTAAATCTTTAATTTAGTGTTTACAAGGTTAATCTGTTTCACGTGAAACACATCGCCCAAAAAAACATCAGATAAAAGAAGGCCTGTTTCACGTGAAACAAATGTTATTTTCCAATGCAAAATTTGTTGAAAATAATACCAAGAATATCCTCGTTATTTGTCTCAGTTGTTAAGCTGTCTATGCCTAGTAATGCGTCTCTGACATGCACTGATATGATCTCTAAATCGTTCCCTGATATTTTAGCAAGAGCCCTTGTTGCGTACAGCAGGTGATTTTTTTGTCTTTCTTTGGCCAATAGAGCCCCTGTGTTAACTGAGGCTATTTTTTTTATTTTGCCTTTAAGTTTTTTTTCAAGCTCAGCAAGCTTTTTATGGTTTTTGAGAGAAATAGTAAGGTTTGGGCGAATTTTGTGTTTCTTTTTTAGGTCGGACTTGTTTATAATTACAATATCATTTTCCTTTGGAGATATATCTAAACCATAAAAGGGTGATTTTTCATTATTAGAGCCAAGGAAGAGACGGATATGTGCCAGGCTTGACTCTTTCTTTGCTCTTTTTGTTCCTTCTATCTCTATCTTGTTCGTTGATTTTCTTTGCCCCGCTGTATCAATTAAAGTTACATAAACTCCATCATATGTTCTTTCCGACCTTAAGATATCGGTTGTTGTGCCTGGTTTTGAAGAAACAATTGATATATTTTTATTTGATAAGTAATTGATTAAACTTGATTTTCCAGAATTTGGTCTTCCAATAATAGCTATTTTAATACCATCTTTAACTATGTCATTCTGTTTTTCTGTCTCAATATAAAGGTCAATTTCTTCTTTAACTTTCTTTGATATTTTTTTAATGCCTTTTAGGAGGTCTCTTGGTATATCTTCGTCCGAAAAATCAATAGAGGCTTCAATATATGCAAGACATTGTCTTATCTCTTTAGACCAGGCCAAGTATTTATTTGAGGTCTCGTCCCCGTACTGCATCATTGCTTGCTGCCTTTGTTTTTCTGTTTGTGCAGAAATAAGGTCCCCTAAGCCCTCAGCTTGCACTAAGTTTATTTTTCCTGATAAATATGCTTGCTTAGTAAATTCGCCTGGCTCTGCGGGCCTCAACCCCTTTATAAGTGACAACTCCCTTAGAACGGATCTAATTATTGCTTCGCCACCGTGTGTCTGGAACTCAGCAACGCTTTCACCTGTAAAGCTTCGTTTCTCTTCAAAAAAAATGACTACGGCCTCATCTAAAGCTTCTTTTTTTGAATTTAATATTTTACAAAGGGTCGCCATTCTCGGCTTTAGTTTTTTATGTGTTAGTTTAAATATTGCTTCTTCTGCAAGCGGTCCAGAGACTCTTATTATGGCAACACCTGATTGACCTTGAACTGTAGAAAGAGCATAAATTGTCATTAGTTAAAACCTCTTAACTAAGGCTATTCTTTTTAATGTTTGTTGAAAAGTTTTAAGTGTTCATTGAGTCATAAAACTCAGAGTTAGATTTAGTTTGTCCAAGCTTATCTAATAAAAACTCTATTGCATCGACAGTACCCATTGGGTCTAAAATTCTTCTTAATACGTATATCTTGTGAAGTTTATCTTTATCGAGCAACAGTTCTTCTTTTCTTGTTCCTGACTTCATTATATCGATTGCCGGGAAAACTCTTTTGTCAGCCATTTTTCTATCAAGGACAAGTTCGCAGTTACCTGTGCCCTTAAATTCCTCAAATATAACCTCGTCCATTCTACTGCCCGTGTCAATTAAGGCTGTTGATATAATTGTAAGAGAGCCACCCTCTTCTATGTTTCTTGCAGCACCAAAGAATCTTTTTGGGCGTTGTAATGCGTTGGCATCAACTCCACCAGTTAAAACTTTTCCAGATGAAGGAACAACAGTGTTAAATGCTCTGCCCAGTCTTGTAATCGAGTCTAAAAGGATTACAACATCTCTACCATGTTCAACTAACCTTTTTGCTTTCTCCATAACCATTTCAGAAACAGCTACATGACGCGTTGCGGGCTCATCAAAGGTTGAAGATACAACTTCCCCATCAACTGATCGTTGCATATCCGTAACCTCTTCAGGTCGCTCATCTATTAATAAAACTATTAAATAACACTCTGGTTGGTTTTTTGTTATTGAATTTGCAATATTTTGTAACAATACTGTTTTACCAGTTCTTGGTGGTGAAACAATTAAAGCCCTTTGCCCTTTGCCTAGAGGAGCAACAATATCAATTATTCTATCTGATAGGTCTTTCTTTTCAGAATTTTCTATTTCCATAACAAGGGTTTCATCAGGATAAAGAGGGGTTAAATTATCAAAGTGAACTTTTGTTCTCATATTTTTTGGATCTTCAAAGTTTATTGAATTTACTTTTACAAGAGCAAAATATCTTTCTCCTTCTTTTGGACCTCTAATATAACCTTCAACAGTGTCTCCTGTTCTTAATGAAAATTTTCTTATTTGTGACGGACTTATGTATATATCATCTGGGCCAGGAAGATAATTAGCATCGGCGGATCTCAAAAAACCGAAGCCGTCTTGCAGAACTTCAATAACTCCCTGTCCTAAAATTTCGATATCTTGGTCTGCTAAGTTTTGTAAAATTGCGAAATACAATTCTTGCTTTCTTAAAGAACTTGCATTTTCTACATCGTTTTCTTTAGCAAATTCAATTAATTCTGGTGCAGATTTTTCTTTTAAATCTTGTAATTTTAATTCTTTCATTGGGATACCTGTAAAAATAAAAAGAAATTTTATTTTGGTTGAATAAACTATACTTCTTAAAACAAGAATAGTCAAAAGTTATATTTTATACTCATTTAGTTAATTCTTTAAATTTCATATAATATATAAATATAAGTAGATTTAGTAGTTGCACAGCCAAGAACGGGGATTAAATAATATTAACAAAGATATAAACAGTATAGTAAAAATAATATATAAACAAAATACTAACAAAATATTAAAAGACTTAAAAACAACACAGTCTAAAAACGTTAATTGTGGGGATAAAAAATAATTGCTTTTATTAACATAAAAATTTTTACTATTTCCCATGTTGAAAAAAATTTATTAAGTGCTGTATCTATACATTCTTAATAACTAAAAAGATAAAAGAGCTATATATTAACATATTACCAACATGATATTAACAAAATGAAAAGAAGTAAAAAAAGAAACCTAATGATGCACCTTGTTTCGGATTCGACAGGAGAAACATTAAGGGCCGTTTCAAATGCTGCAGCCGCACAGTTTGATGAGGTTGAATATGAACAAACAACTTATCCAATGGTTAGAACAAAAACTCAGCTCGATCGCGTTCTTAAAAGTATAAAAAAAAATAAAGGGGTTGTTTTGTGTACCCTTGTTGATCAAAGCCTTCAAGAAGAACTTGAAGGTTTTTGTAAAAAGGAGAAAATTTCATATATGCCAGTTATGGAGAGCATAGTTAACTTGCTTGAAAAGGATACTGGGCTCGACGCAATAAACAAACCGGGCGGCCAGCACATTTTAAATGATGAGTATTTTAAAAGAATTGAGGCAATAAATTATACTCTTGAGCACGACGATGGCGAGGGGCAAAAAAATCTTGAGCTCGCAGACGTTATTGTTGTTGGTGTTAGTCGTACATCAAAAACCCCAACATGTATTTACCTTGCTAACAAGGGTATAAAGGCTGCTAATTATCCTCTTGTTCCAAACATAGGTGTTTCCAAGGAGTTAGAAGAAGTTAAGACCCCAACAGTTGTTGCATTAATTACATCTGCGCAAACGCTTGTCGAAATAAGAAGAAAGAGATCTTTAGAGCTGGGGTTAAAAGATAAAGAAACGGATTATACAGACATTCATAAAGTAGAAGAGGAGATAATTGCAGCAAAAAGAATTTTTGCAAACAAAGGTTGGCCTGTTATTGATATAACAAGAAGATCAGTTGAAGAAACAGCATCAGCAATAATGAATATAATTTCCTTAAAAGAAAAGAGAAAAAATGAGCAACAAGCAACAACAAAACACTGAATTAAAACCTGTTATTTTAGCCTCTACCTCCCCCTCAAGAAGGAGCATTTTAAAATCAGCCGGCATAGTCTTTACTGCAAGATCACCCGATGTTGACGAAGATATTCTAAAAAAGAAATTTACGGGAAGCCCAAAAAAACTAGCCTTAATGCTTGCAGAAAAAAAAGCTCTTTCGCTCTCTTCAAAATATGAGTTGGCTCTTGTAATAGGAGCTGATCAAGTTCTTTCTTTTAAAGGGGAAGCCTTTAACAAGCCCAAATCTTTAGAAGAGGCAAAAAAAAACCTTAAACTCTTTAGAGGAAAAACTCACAAGCTAGAATCCGCAACAGCAATCGCGCACAAAGGAAAGATAATTTGGAGACATGAAGAGACACCAAAATTAACAATGAGGAATTTTTCTAATAACTTTCTCGAACATTATATTGAAAGCGCTGGAGAGAAGACACTTTTGTCTTCTGGTGGTTACTCAATTGAGAGAGAGGGAGCTCAACTTTTTTCAAAAGTTAAGGGGGATTTTTTTTCAATAATAGGACTTCCCTTAATACCTCTTCTACAAAAATTAATAAAGCTTAAGTCCGCAGGAGTTTTAGAATAGTGATGAAGGCAGCAGTTGTAGGAAACCCGGTTGACCACAGTCTTTCACCAGATATTCATAATTTTTGGTTAAATGAGGCGGGCCTTAAGGGGGTTTATACAAAGAAAACGGTCAGGGATGAAAATTTAACTGATTTTATCACTAACGCCGCAAAAGAAGGTTTCTCTGGGCTGAACATTACTGTCCCACACAAAGAAAAAGCCCTTAAGGCGTGTGATGTTTTATCTGCGACAGCAAAAGAACTTGGAGCTGTAAACTTAATAACTTTTAAAAATGGAATAATTTTCGGCGACAATACAGACGGCCAAGGATTTATTGAAAGCATCAAAGAAAAACTTCCAAATATATCTTTTGAAAAGAACAGCTTTGCAATCCTTGGTGCGGGGGGCGCTGCAAAGGGAATTATTCATGCTTTGTACAAAAATAGCGCAAAAAAAATAACTATTATCAATAGGGATTATAAAAAAGCTAAGGACTTGGCGAATAAGTATAAAGAAACAGCCGTCCCGTTCGACCTAAAAGATATTAAAAAAGGTCTGAATGGCGCGTCATTTTTAATAAACACCACCACTATGGGGATGAGAGGCGGGCCTGCTTCAATAAATATAGACTTTTTAAGTTTCCCTGAAATCCTATGCTTTACAGACATTGTCTATAATCCAAAAACCACAAATTTAATGAAATCTGCGACAAAATCAGGGGTTAAAGTTATAGGAGGAATAGGAATGCTTGTAAATCAAGCGGTGCCGGCCTTTCAGGCGTTTTATGGAGAAGAGCCAAGGAATTTAGATAAGCTCTATTCGGTCTTAGAAAACAAAATGAAGGTTATTGATAATGATTAAGATCGGCCTTACTGGCTCTATAGGTATGGGGAAAAGTGAAACAGCTAAAATTTTTAAATCACTTGGTTTTCCAGTCTATGACGCCGATAAATCTGTTCATAAACTTTACAGGAAAGGACAAAAAGGTGCAGAGGCTATAAAAAAAATATTCCCAAGCGCAATTAGTTCAGAGGGGGATGTAGATAGATCGGTTCTCGGGGGTTTGGTTGTTGGGGACAAAGCTAACCTGAAGAAACTTGAGTCAATTATACATCCGCTTGTTGGAGAAGACAGACTTGATTTCTTTGAAGACAATAAAACCGCAAAAGCTGTTGTTTTAGATATTCCGCTTCTGTTTGAAACAGGGGGCGAGAAGCTTGTTGATTATACTGTTGTTGTTACAACCTCTTATGAAATTCAAAAGAAAAGAGTTCTAGGGAGAAAAAATATGAATGAAAAAAAATTTAAAGAGATTGTTTCTTCACAAACACCAAACGATGACAAGTGCAGGCTTGCAAACTTTATTGTCGACACGTCCATAAGTGTTGACGATGCAAAGAAACAGGTTAAAGATATTTTGTTGTCATTGGGGCTTTAAATGCGAGAAATTGTTTTAGATACAGAGACCACGGGCCTTAGCCCAGAAAAAGGCGATAGAGTAGTTGAAATTGGTTGCGTTGAGTTAATTAATCACGTTCCTACACAAAACACCTTTCAAGTATATCTAAATCCAGAAAGAGATATGGACGAGGGAGCCCAGAAAATTCACGGTCTAACAAACGAGTTTCTTATAGACAAGCCCCGTTTTGAAGAAATTGCAAAAGACTTTATATCCTATATTGGTGATAGCAACATTATCGCACATAATGCATCTTTTGATATTAATTTTTTAAATAGTGAGCTTGTAAGGCTTGATATCGATAAGATTCCTGAGGAAAGAGTTATTGATACCTTAAAAATAGCACGAGAAAAATTTCCAGGAGCAAGAAATAGCCTTGATGCGTTATGTAAAAGATTTTTAGTTGATAACTCTAATAGAAAACTACACGGAGCGCTGCTTGATTCAGAGCTTCTTGCCGAGGTTTATCTAGAGCTTATCGGAGGAAAAGAGCCCGATCTAGCCCTTGCTGTAGAAAATAAAAACATTGATGAAAATAAAACAGAGCCTGTTATTACATCGTCCTTAAAACGAAACAAAGTACTAAGATCACGATTAACAGAAGAAGATCAAATAAATCACAAGAAGTTTATCGAAACATTGAAGGTTAATCCTGTTTGGTATAATGAAAGTTAACGTCTTAATTCTCTTTTCTTTATTTCTACTATAATTTTATCCAAGGCTGTTCTTATTATAAGCCTTCTTAATTGAGGTATTATTAGGCATATTCCTGCAAGGTCTGTTATTGCCCCCGGGACCATAAAGAAGAAAGCGCCTACCAAAAGGGCTACACCCTCTAAAACTCCATGGAGAGCTTGTTTCCCTTGAGAAAATTTTGATTGGAGGTTGAATAATATTCCTAAGCCCTGATGTTTTGCTATAAGAATCCCCACACCAGCTGTTCCTATTATTAATGCAAGGGTTCCAATTGCACCAAAGTACCCTCCAAGTTTTATCAATATCCAAATTTCAAGGACCGGAAGAACTATCATAAAAAAAACAATAAAATAAGACATTAAACCCCTCTTTGAAAATCAATCAAATTTATTTAAAATAACCGTATATCCTTATATTACCAAATAGTATAATAAGGTTTATAGAAAGGAAAAGTAAAATGGGAAATCCATTCGACCCTATGAATATTTTGTTAGTTGTTTTTGCTGTAGTGGCATTTATTCGATTGCGGTCTACTCTTGGGAAAAGAACAGGCAACGAAGAGCCTCTTGGATATAAGAAAACGCCTGCAGCTAAACAGAGCAACGAAATAAATTCTTTTTCTTCAGACAAAACCGCAAAGCTACCTACCCAAGAAGTACTGTCTCAAATAACCAAAAAAGATAAAAACTTCACCCAAGAAAGTTTTATTTCTGGTGCAAAATCCGTTTATCAAATGATAATAAAAAGCTACGCATTGGGCGATCTCGAAGATGTTAAACAATTTCTTGGAAAAGATGTTCATTTAGGATTTTTGTCAGCTGTAGATTCCAGGATCAAATCAGAACACAAATTATTTAATGAATTAATCAACTTTGATTCTGTCGAGATAATTGAGGCAGGTATAATAGGTGGTAATTTTGAAATTACAGTATCATTTAAAACAAAGATTATAAGCTATGCAACAAATAAGGATGGACAAACGATTGAGGGTAATCAGGATTCTCCTCAAAGCATTACCGATACATGGGTTTTTGAAAAATCAATTAATAGTCAAGATCCAAATTGGGTTCTTGTTTCAACTAACCCCGATGATTAAAGATGCCTAAAGAAGAAGACGAACGTATCTGGCGGGAGTTTATAGAAAATGGTGGAAATCTAAAAAATCAGACTGAAAGAATTAAAAAAGACTTGGCCAAGAGAAAATCAAACCTTGTTGAAAAGAAAAGAAGAAATTTACCCAAGCCAGCTAATTTGACAAAAAGACTTATTAAGAAAATTGCTACAAAGAAAATTCAAATAAATTCTACTCTTGATCTTCATGGCCATAATAAAACTTCTGCTAAATTAAAATTTACTAATTTTATAAAAGATTGCCAAAAGAACAAACAAAAATATATTTTGATAATCACAGGAAAAGGCAAGGGTTTAATTAGAGAGGCTCTATTTGAGTGGATTGAAGAGGAAGAAATTTTTCCTTTAATTGTTGGATATTCTCACGCGCACAGGCTACAAGGAGGAGAGGGTGCTTTCGTTCTTCATTTGAGAAAGCAATAAATAAACAGTAATGTTGTAATTATTACGTAAGGCAAAAAAATGAACGCTAAACAAAAAAATAGAACAGCAAGAATTGAAAGAGAAACAAGAGAAACAAAAATAATTGCTGATATTAATATTGATGGATCTGGTGTTTCAGAAATAAATACGGGCATTGGTTTTCTAGATCATATGCTTGAATGTTTCTCCAGACACTCGCTAATAGATATTAAATTAAAGGCAGAGGGAGACCTGCACGTAGATCAGCACCATACAACAGAAGATACTGGGATAGTTATTGGTTCTGCCATAGCAAAGGCTCTTGGTGACTTTTCAGGCATTAAGCGTTTTGGCAGTGCAACAATACCAATGGATGAAACTCTCACAAGGGCGGCTATCGATATTTCAAAACGCCCAAGCCTTGAATGGAAGGTATCTTTTTCAAAACCTGTATTGGGCGAAATGGACACAGAACTTTTTCATGAGTGGTTTGCTGCGTTTGCCCAAAACTTGGGTGGTAACATTCATATAGAAAATCTTTATGGAGAAAATAATCACCATATTGCAGAGTCTTGTTTTAAAAGTTTAGCTCGTTCTCTAAGAGATGCGCTTGTAATTGACCCTAGAGAACTTGGAAGAATTCCTTCTAGCAAAGGCTCTCTCGGAAGTTAACATAAATGAAAAATTTATCGGTAGCTGTTGTTGATTATGATTGTGGGAACCTCCATTCTGCATCTAAGGCCTTAGAGCTCGCCATGAAAGAATCTGATTTAAGTGGATCTGTTTTCTTAACAAAAGATCCCGAAAAGATTATTAATTCAGACAAATTAATTTTACCTGGCGTAGGAGCTTTCAAGGCTTGCATTGAGAAACTAAAAAGTATCGACGGACTTCAAGACTCTATAGAAGAGTTCGCCCTAAAAAAACAAAAACCGATACTCGGAATTTGTATAGGTCTTCAACTTATGGCTTCCAAAAGCTATGAAGGAGGAGAGCAAAATGGCCTCTCGCTCATCCATGGCGATGTTGTACCCATTTTTTTAAGTAAAAATGATTTAAAGATCCCCCATATGGGATGGAATAATATGTTACAAGAAAAGGAACACAGTGTTCTCAATGGTTTAAATAATAAAGACTTCTATTTTGTTCACTCATATAGATTTAAACCCAAAAATAATGAATCTATTTTGGCAAATACTAATTATGGAGAAGACTTCCCGTCAGTTTTATGTTCAGGAAATATCATTGGTACTCAGTTCCATCCCGAAAAAAGTCAGGGAGCGGGGATAGCTTTGCTTAAAAATTTTTTAGAGTGGGCTCCATGATTTTTTTTCCAGCAATAGATATATGTGAGGGATCTTGTGTTAGGTTGGAAAAGGGTGATTTCAACAAAAAAACAATTTTTAATAAAAACCCCCTAGACCAAGCAAAATTTTTTGAAGATCTTGGTTGTGACTGGTTGCACGTTGTAGATCTTGACGGTGCCAGGGAGGGAGTATCCAAAAATTACCCTTTTATTGACGAGATTGTATCTAATACGAACCTGAAAATTCAGTTTGGCGGGGGCGTAAGATCATTTGATAAAATTCATAAGTTAGTTGATTGCGGTATAGAAAGGATAGTGCTTGGAACAAAAGCGCTGAAAAATATTGATTTTTTAGAAGAAGCATCTGGATTGTTTAAAAATAAGATTGCCGTTGGTATTGATGCCAGAAATGGCAATGTATCTATTGAGGGATGGACAAAAGATTCAAATATTCTTGCTAAAGATTTTGCTCTTCTAGCAGAGTCTAAAGGGGCATGCGCCATAATATTTACTGATATAGATAAGGACGGTATCATGTCGGGACCAAATATTTCTTCAACACAAGAGATTGCAAAAAAAGTTTCTATTCCAGTAGTAGCATCTGGGGGGGTATCAACTATTGAAGACGTTATAGAAATAAAAAAATATGAAAAGGATGGAATATCCGGAATGATTTGTGGAAGAGCCATCTATGATAAAAAAATTAACATTACCGATGCCCTCAAGGTTGTGAGGTCTTAAATGCTTAAAACAAGAGTAATACCTTGCCTTGATGTAAAAAATGGAAGAATTGTAAAAGGTGTTAATTTCGTTGATTTAGTCGATGCTGGAGACCCAGTTGAGGCGGCAAAAGCTTATGACCGGGGTGGTGCAGATGAACTTTGTTTTTTGGACATAACAGCTAGCCATGAAAAACGACCAATTTTGCTAGACGTGGTAAAAAGAACTGCCGAGCAGTGTTTTATGCCATTGACCGTTGGCGGCGGCGTTTCATCAGTTGCTGATGTGCAACAACTTCTCTCATCAGGAGCAGACAAGGTCTCAATTAATACATCCGCTGTAAAAAACCCTAAACTTATTAAAGAGGCAAGTAATATATTTGGAAGACAGTGTATAGTTATTGCGATTGACGCTAAAAAGACAGGTGAAAACCTATGGGAAATTTTTACTCATGGCGGAAGGAGCTCAACAGGCATTAGCGCGGTAGAGTTTTCTAAGAAAGTTGCAGAGCTTGGTGCTGGAGAAATTTTATTGACCTCTATGGACAGGGATGGGACAAGATCTGGTTATGATATTGATCTTTTAAAGGCTGTTGGATCAGCTGTAAATATTCCAGTTATAGCCTCAGGGGGAGTTGGCTGCATTAAAGATTTAATAGATGGGGCAACTGAGGGAGGTGCTAGCGCAGTATTAGCGGCCTCAATTTTTCATTTTGGAGAATCCTCTATAAAGCAAGCAAAGGAAGAAATGGCAAGTGCTGGTATTTCTATAAGGTTTTAAGTAATATAATGAAAGGGTATAAACATGTCAGATGATATTAAAATTTTAGAAGATCTTTGGAGGGTTATAGAAGAAAAATCATCATCACAAGATAAAGACTCCTATACAAAAACTATGCTTGAGAAAGACACAAATACTCTGGCTAGAAAAATGGGTGAAGAGGCTATAGAGACAATTGTGGCCGCCATAGGACAATCTAGGGGGGATGCAATCAACGAAAGTGCTGATTTATTATATCACTGGCTTTTACTGATTAAGAAATTGGATATAAATCCAAATGAGGTATACCGAGAACTTGCAAACAGAAGGAAGACCTCAGAATAAGAGCAATGAAAAACACAGAAGAGAATTTGAGCCTACACAAGAAAATTAGTCAATTTGATTGGTCTGAGTTATTTAAAACTAAAAATACTCCACTTAATGAGGAAGAATATAAATCAATAAAAAATCTTATTGAAAATACCTCAATTGATGAGGTAAATAATATTTATATTCCATTGTCTAGTCTTTTGAACAATCATTTTTCAAGCCTTAAGGGCTTAAGCAATAGTTCTGATAAGTCCTCAGGGGCCGTATTGCAAACTCCTCCCTTCATAATTGGTGTTGCCGGGTCTGTGGCCTCTGGAAAGTCAACATTTTCAAAAATTATGAAAGAGGTGATGCTGATTAAGTATAAGAATTATAAAATAGATATTGTTACAACAGATGGCTTTCTTTACCCAAACTCATATTTACAAGAAAGAAATCTGATGGGAAAAAAGGGATTCCCTGAGAGTTATGATGTTAATTCTCTTTTTAAATTTTTATCAAAAGTAAAAAACTCTCAAGAAAAAGTTTATGCACCCATTTACTCTCATCAGGTTTACGATGTTCTTCCTTCAGAACAGTTCAGCGTTGATAGACCGGATATTTTAATTTTAGAAGGTATAAATGTTCTTCAGGAACAAAAGATAAAAGAAGATAAGTCCGATACTATATTCTCGGATTTTTTTAACTTTTCAATTTTTATTGATGCAAGAGAAAATTATTTGAGCGAATGGTTCTTGAAAAGATTTTTATCTTTAAGGTCTGGGGCTGTTAATAATAAGGATGACTATTTTCACAAGTATGCTTCCATAAGCGATAGCGATGCTATATCAATGGCAAAAACAATATGGAAAAAAATTAACTTAAAAAATTTAAATGAAAATATTCTACCAACAAAAAAAAATGCGGACTTAATTTTAAAAAAAAATAAAGACCACAAAATTAATGAAATATGGTTAAGAAATACTTAATTATGATAATATAAAAAAATGACAAACAAAATTAAAATATCAGTAGTCGGTGCCGCGGGACGGATGGGTTCTCAGATAATGGATCGTGCCTTAGATTCAGAACTGTTTCAACTTGTTGGGGCTATAGAGGCCAATGGATCCAGCCATATAGGCAAAGATGTTTCCACAATAATAGGCGGTGATAAAACAGGTATTATCATTACTGACAATGCTCTTGAGGTTGTTATTAGTTCTGATGCTGTTATAGATTTTAGCTCACCTCTATCGACAGTATCTATATGTGAATTAACTGCGCAAGCTAGAAAAGTTCATGTTATCGGGACAACAGGATTTAACGCTAAACAGGAAGAGCAAATCTTGGCTGCAGCAAGGCATGCCACAATTATCAAATCAGGAAATATGAGCTTGGGAGTTAACGCTTTGCTTGGAACGGTTGAGCTTCTTTCTAATTCATTAGATAATTCTTGGGACATAGAAATATCCGATGCCCATCACCGCGATAAAGTCGATTCACCCTCTGGGACAGCCCTTGATTTAGCAGAGGCAGCAGCACTTGGGCGATCTGTAAACCTAGATTCTGTAAAAGACATTTCAAGAAACGGAAATAATCTAAAAAGAAAAAAAGGTGATATAGGGATAACCTCTATAAGAGGAGGATCTATTGTGGGCGATCACTCTGTTATATTTGCTGGAGATGGTGAACGAATTGTTGTCTCTCATTTCGCTGAGAATAGAAATGTTTTTGTTAAGGGTGCCTTGAAATCTGCCGAGTGGGGAATCAAAAAAGGACCAGGTCTTTTTTCAGCAAAAGACGTTCTTGGTTTTTAATATAGACAAAGGAAATTAAAATGACGCATCTTACTCTTGTGAGGCACGGCCAAAGCGACTGGAATGAGAAAAATTTATTTACAGGTTGGGAAAATCCTGACCTAACGGAGCAAGGTCTAAGAGAGGCAAAGGAGACCGGCCAGGCCCTTAAAGACATGGAACTAAGTTATTCATACCTTTTCACCTCTGTATTAGACAGGGCAATTAATACGGCTAATATTATTTTAGGTGTGCTTGAGTTGACAACAATTACTACTGTTAGGGATAAAGCGCTTAATGAACGTGACTATGGTGATTTGACAGGTCTCAACAAGGATGATGCAAGAAAAAGGTGGGGAGAAGAGCAAGTTCACATTTGGCGACGTTCATATGATGTGCCCCCTCCCTCAGGCGAAAGCTTAGAAAACACAGCCGAGAGAGTTTTGCCTTATTTTAAAGAAGAGATTTTACCTTTGTTAGTTGATGGAAACAGTATTTTAATAAGTGCTCATGGGAATTCACTTCGAGCTCTTGTTATGTTTATAGAAAAATTAAGCCCTGAAGAAATTCTAAAAAAAGAGATATCTACAGGTCAACCCATAACCTATAAATGCGAAGGAAGTAATTTTATAGAAATCTAAAAACTTCATCAGGATAGAACTTTTAATGAATAAAAAGGAAAAAGCTCAATTAATAATTTCTATATTAGATAAATTTTATAAAAAAACTCCCGTTCCCCTGAAGCATAGTAGCCCTTACACACTTTTAGTCGCGGTTTTACTTTCGGCTCAATGCACTGATGAGAGAGTAAATAAAGTAACGCCAGTTTTATTTAAAAAAGCCGATAATCCAAAAGATATGATGGGATTATCATATGATGATGTCTATTCTATAATAAAACCCTGCGGGCTTGGCCCAAAAAAGGCGCGTGCTATTATCAGTTTATCAAAGACTCTTACAGAAGACTATAATATGCTTGTTCCAAAAGACCTAGCTCTCCTTGAGAAGCTTCCCGGCGTTGGTCACAAAACGGCTTCTGTTGTTATTAGCCAGGCCTTTAATATTCCAGCTTTTCCTGTCGACACTCATATTCATAGGCTGGCACAGAGGTGGGGCCTTACGAGCGGAAAAAATGTCAAACAAACTGAAAATGATTTAAAGCATATTTTTGATGAAGAGATATGGAATAAGCTTCACTTACAAATAATCTTTTGGGGTAGAGATTTTTGTAATGCAAGGTCTTGCTGGGGGCTAGAGTGTGAAATTTGTAAATCTTGTAATCCGAATAGAAAAAGAAAGTTTATTCATAAGAAGCCTTAATCTTTATCCTGTAAATAATTTTTTTATGCTATCTAAATAGCCATTGGTCTCAGGGCTTGTCGATTTTGAATTAATCTCCGAAAACTCCTTAAGTATTTTTTTCTGCTTATTGTTAAGTTTTGTTGGTACCTCAACACGTACTTCAATATATAAATCACCAAGACGATTTGTCTGCAGAACCGGCATACCCTTCCCCTTTAATCTTAGCTGCCTTCCATTCTGACAGCCTTCAGGTATAGAAATTCTAATTTTTTTTCCATCAGGCGTTGGAACTTCAATTTGTCCCCCAAGAGCTGCAGTTGCAAAACTTATCGGAACCTCGCTAAGTATGTCGGCGTCACTTCTTTTAAAGAAATCATTAGGCTTCATTGATATAAATACATATAGATCGCCATAAGGACCCCCGTTTTCGCCCGCCTCACCTTCTCCGCCGAGCCTTATTCTCGTTCCGTCGTCAACACCACGTGGAATATTAACGGATAGCTTTCTCTTTTTTCTAACACGACCACTTCCAGCGCAGCTTATGCAAGGATTTTCGATCATAGTTCCTTTGCCAGCGCATACACTGCATGTTCTTTCCAGAGTAAAAAATCCCTGTTTTGATTGGACGCTTCCAGAGCCCCCACACTGTCGGCAAGTTGATTTGCTGCTCCCTGCTGCTGCACCTGTACTGCTACAGTCATCGCAACCAGCTGCAGAATTTATCATAAGGTCTCTGGTTGTTCCAAAGTAAGCATCTTTAAAGTCTATTTCCATTTCAGCCCTTAGGTCTGAACCCCTAGACTGTCTTTGCTGCCTAGAGCCTTGGCTTGATCTTCCGCCAAAATCACCAAAGAGGTCTTCAAATATATCAGAGAAGTTTCCAGAAAAGCCACCGCCCATTCCACCGCCCATTCCACCAGCTTGTGTACCTGCATGACCAAATTGATCATAGGCCGCTCTGGTTTGAGGGTCTTTTAGATTTTCATAAGCTTCACTGATTTCCTTGAATCGAGTTTCAGCTCCGGCATCACCCTGATTGCTGTCAGGGTGGTTTTCTTTTGCTAGGGTCCGAAATGCTTTTTTTATTTCTGTATCTGAAGCATTTTTTTGGATACCCAGGACATCATAGTAATCTCTTTTTGCCATTTTTACTCAGGTTGGGTAGTTTGATTATTAATTTATTTTTTGCCTTCTTCTTTTACTTCCTCTTCTTCTTTTACTTCCTCTTCTTCTTTTACTTCCTCTTCTTCTTTTACTTCTTCATAATCAGCATCCACTATATCGGCGTCTTCAGGACTTTTATTTTCTTCTGTTCCGTTTGAAGCCTCTGAAGCAGCTTGCTCTTCTTGGTATAATTTTTCACCAATCTTCATTGCTGCCTGAGAAAGTGTTGCGGTTTTTTCCTGAAGAACTGAGAGATCTTCACCATCTATAACTTCTTTTAGTTCTTTGATTGCTTCTTCAACAGGACCTCTCTCTTCATCAGTAATCTTATCACCCGCATCAACAATTCCTTTTTCTGCAGAATGAATAATTGCTTCTGCCTGGTTTTTTGCATCCACAAGTTCTCTTATTTTCTTATCTTCTTCTGCGTTAGTCTCAGCTTCTTTGATCATATTTTCTATTTCTTCATCACTTAATCCACCCGAGGCTTCAATTGTAATTTTCTGCTCTTTACCTGTTGCTTTGTCGGTTGCTGAAACCGAAACTATACCATTCGCGTCTATATCAAAAGCAACATCTATTTGAGGGATACCGCGCGGAGCAGGGCTTATGCCTTCTAAATTAAATTGGCCTAAAAGTTTGTTGTCATTCGCCATTTCTCTTTCGCCCTGACAAACCCTAATTGTAACTGCAGACTGATTGTCTTCTGCAGTTGAAAAGACTTGTGATTTTTTAGTTGGGATGGTTGTATTCTTATCAATTAGTCTTGTAAAAACCCCGCCTAAAGTTTCTATTCCTAGAGATAACGGTGTAACATCAAGCAGTAAAACATCTTTGACGTCGCCCTGAAGAACCCCAGCCTGAATGGCTGCCCCCATTGCAACAACCTCATCCGGGTTAACGGACATGTTTGGCTCTTGCTTAAAGAAGTCTTGAACAACTTCTCTAATCTTAGGCATTCTAGTCTGACCTCCAACAAGCACAACCTCATCAATCTTAGAGGCATCTATGCCGGCATCCTTAAGCGCGGCTTTACAAGGAACAATGGTTCTTTCAACCAATTTTTCAACTAAACTTTCAAGAGTTGCACGGGTTAATTTATATGTAAGATGTTTCGGCCCGTTTTGGTCTGCGGTTATAAAGGGAAGGTTAACTTCAGTCTGAGAAGCAGAGGATAACTCTATTTTTGCTTTTTCTGCAGCCTCTTTCAATCTTTGAAGCGCAAGCTTGTCTTCTCTAAGGTCAACACTATTTTCTTTCTTGAATTCATCTGCAAGATGATTAACTAAAACTGCATCAAAATCTTCACCACCAAGAAATGTGTCTCCGTTTGTTGATTTAACTTCAAAAACACCATCTCCAATTTCTAATATTGAAACATCGAATGTACCACCGCCTAAATCATAAACGGCGATCATTTTGCCTTCTTTCTTCTCTAGTCCGTAAGAAAGTGCCGCTGCTGTTGGTTCATTAATTATTCTAAGAACTTCTAGACCTGCTATTTTACCAGCATCTTTTGTGGCCTGCCTTTGAGAATCATTAAAGTAAGCGGGCACTGTAATAACTGCTTGCTCAACTTTTTCTCCTAGATAGTCTTCTGCGGTTTCTTTCATTTTTTGCAAAATAAAAGCTGAAATTTGTGAGGGCGAATATTTTTCTCCTTCTGCCTCAACATAAGCATCACCATTATCACCTTTAACAATGTTGTAGGGAACCATTCCTTGATCTTCTTTGGTTGCAGGATCGTCAAAGGATCTGCCTATTAACCTTTTGACTGCAAACAAAGTATTTTCTGGATTGGTAACAGCTTGCCTTTTCGCTGGTTGACCAATAAGACGTTCTTTATTTTCATCAAAAGAAACCATTGATGGGGTGGTTCTTGCTCCCTCAGCATTTTCAAGAACTTTTGGCTGCGAACCTTCCATGATGGAAACACAACTATTTGTAGTTCCAAGATCAATACCTATAACTTTACCCATGACAACATTCTCCTTTGTTTGGATATTTAAATTTAATACAATTCTTATATGGCTATTGTTTTTTTTCTTACAAGAACCAATCTAGATTTTTTTATTTTTTTGAAGAAACTCCCACTTTTGCCGGCCTAATCAACCTTTTGTCTAAAGCATATCCTAGCTCTATTACTTGTATTACGAACCCAGATTCATGTTCGTCGGAGGGAGCTTCAAAAAGAGCCTCGTGGAAGAGAGGATCAAATTTTTCATTTATTGGATTAATTTGTTGTATTCCATGTTTATCAAGCAGAGAAGTTATATCTTTTTCAGAGGATGTAATTCCTTCAATAAAAGATTCATAATTTATCTCTTCTGATGTCTTTATTGAACCTAGAGCTCGCTGAAGATTATCTAGGACAGGCACAAAATCTTTTACAAAAATACTTATACCTACTTTATAAGCTTCTGCCCTTTCTTTTTCTGCCCTCTTTCTAATGTTTTCAATTTCTGCAGCGGACCTTAATAGTTTATCTTCAAGGTCCTTTATTTGATCTGTCTCAGAAACTTCATTATCCAATACTGCTGACTCAGGGGTATCAGTGTTTTCTTTTTCAGGGCTTTGCTCAATATTTTTATCTTCCTTAGTCTCTTCTTTTCCTTCTTCTTCCATTGTTTCTTTCCTTATAATTTTATAGTTTTGGTAAAAACAAAGCTAAAAATTGATAGCGCTATAAAGTGTTATGTGTGATATATGATAGAGTTTTTCAACCCATATAATTAAAAAAAATGAGATAACTTATTATGAGACCATCTGGAAGACAGCTTAATGAGCTAAGGAAAATAGAAATAGAAGCCGGAATTTCAAAGCACGCCGAAGGATCGTGTTTTGTTAAATTTGGCGATACCCATGTTTTGTGTACAGCTTCCGTAGAAAATCGAGTTCCGCCGTGGTTAAGAAACTCAGGATCAGGATGGGTAACCGCAGAATATGGTATGCTCCCTCGCTCTACTGGCGATCGGATGAGGAGAGAGGCGTCCTCCGGAAAACAATCTGGAAGAACTCAAGAAATCCAAAGGCTTATAGGTCGTTCTCTAAGAGCGGTTATCGACTTAAAGTTGCTTGGAGAATTTCAAATTAGCGTTGACTGTGATGTTATCCAGGCTGATGGTGGAACTAGGACAGCTTCAATAACTGGAGCATGGGTTGCATTAAGACAATCTGTTGATAGCCTCCTCGATTCTGGCGATGTAAAAAAAGATCCAATAAAAGGATGTGTTGGCGCAGTCTCATGCGGTATTTATAGAAATAATGCTGTTTTAGATTTAGATTACGCCGAAGACTCTGTTGCTGAGGCTGATGCAAACTTTGTTCTAACGGATAAAGGAGGTGTAGTAGAGATTCAGGCTACAGCAGAAACATCGCCCTTTTCTGAGAAAAAGTTTAACGAGCTATTAGTGTTGGCTCAAAAGGGCGTTCAAGAGATAAACAATATACAAAAAGAAATATTTTCTTAATATCATTATGAATAGAAAGATTAACGGTCATAAATTAATTATTGCGAGCCATAATCAAGGTAAGGTTTCAGAGATTAAAGATCTTTTGTCTCGCTATGAAGTAGATGTAAGTTCATCTGAAGATTTTGGAATGAAAGAACCAGAAGAAAATGGAGACTCATTTGAAGAAAATGCTCTTATAAAGGCCTCCGAGACTGCAAATTTTTGTGGCCAAATAGCCCTTTCAGATGATTCAGGGCTTTGTGTAGATGATTTGGACGGAGATCCAGGAATTTTCTCTGCTAGATGGGCTGGGCCAAAAAAAGATTTTTTAAAAGCCTCAAAAGACATAGAAAAGAAACTAATAGAGATTGGCTCCAGTAATTATTCTGCATATTTTATTTGTGTTCTAGCTGTGTGTTGGCCGGATGGTGAAAGTAGAATTTTTAAAGGTAAAATAAATGGAAATTTAAATTTTCCACCAAAAGGAAATCTTGGCTTTGGTTATGATCCAATTTTTATTCCCAGAAATTATGATATAACTTTTGGAGAAATGGATCCAATTATAAAGCATAAAATATCGCATCGATCTGTTGCATTTGATCTTTTTTCTAGGGAGCTTTTAGTTGAAAAAGAATAGTTCACTAAGGGGATCCTTGACTATTGTTTCTCTCCCTATTGGTAATTTGAAAGATATAACTCTTAGGGCTATTGAGACACTAGAGCAATCAGATATAATTTACTGTGAAGATACACGAACAACGATAAAACTTACAAATCATTACAACATAAAGGCAACACTAAAGTCTTATCATGAGCACAGCACAGCTAAGGCTAGAGAAAAGATTATAAATGAACTAAGCGATGGTAAAAATATTTCCTTGGTATCAGATGCGGGAACCCCGCTCATTTCTGACCCTGGATATAAACTTATAAGGGATATAAAAAAGAGTGGCTTTAATGTTTCATCTGCTCCTGGGGTTAGCTCCCCTGTCATGGCCCTAACTTTATCGGGAATCCCTTCAGACAAATTTTTATTTGTAGGATTTCTTCCAACAAAGAAATCTTCAAGATCAGACTATTTGATTGAAATAAGTAATATAAATGCTTCAATAATTATATTTGAGAGCGCTAAAAGAATTAATGGTACTTTAATGGCTTTAAAAGAAATTCTAGGAAACAGAAAAGTCGCAATTTGTCGTGAGCTTACCAAAAAATTTGAGGAAATTATAAACGGTAACATAAGTGATGTTTTAAAAGAGATATCGAGTAGAGATTCTCTAAAGGGTGAAATAGTTATTGTGGTTTCGGGTCCGGATGATTCCAATGAAAAAGATATTGATATCGAGTTAATGTTAATGGATGCTCTATCTACAATGTCAGCCTCAGAGGCATCAAAAGAAGTTTCAAAATTTACCAATCTTTCAAGAAAAGAGGTATATAATGTAGCTCTGAAATTAAAAGGAAAAAATTATGATGACTCCTAGGGTTGCTTTTCAGATGGATCATATAAGTTCTTTAAATATCGAGGGTGATACCACCTTTGCATTATGCCTAGAAGCTCAAAATAGAAATTATAAAATCTTTCACTATACTCCCGAGGTTCTTACCTATGAAAATGGTATAATTAGAGCCCCCTTAGAGTCGCTTGAAGTTAATGATGATAAAAAAGATCATTATGCATTAGGACCTGTAAAATATAGTGATTTTTCAGATATTGATGTTCTTTTGATGAGGCAGGAACCCCCTTTTAATATGAACTATATTACCTATACACACCTACTTGAGCATCTGCCAGATTCTTTAAAAATTATTAATAATCCGGCGAGCGTAAGGAATGCGCCAGAAAAGTTATTGGTTACTTTTTTTAAAGACCTAATGCCCGAAACAATTATAACTAGAGACAAGGATGCGATTTTAAATTTTCAAGAAAAACATAATGACATTGTTGTTAAGCCATTATTTGGTAAGGGTGGGGAAGGGATTATTTTGATAAAAAAAGAAGATGATGTGAGCACAATCATTTCAGATTTCTTGGACAACGAACTTGAGCCGATTATGGTCCAACCTTTTTTGCCCGAGGTTAAGTTCGGAGATAAGCGGATAATTATTTTAAATGGAGAACCTGTTGGTTGCCTGAATAGAATACCCGCAGATGGAGAGTTTCGTTCAAATCTTGGTGTTGGCGGAATTCCTGTACTTTCAGAATTAAGTGATAATGATAAAAAGATATGTGAAAGAATAAAATCTACCCTACTAGATATGAATCTCTTTTTTGTGGGGATAGATGTTATTGGAGATTATTTGACAGAAATAAATGTTACATGCCCAACGGGTGTTCGGCAAATCAAAGGCCTGGGCGGTCCTGACATACCAAATCTATTTTGGAGACAAGTCGAAGATTTATTTTTTTAAAAGAAAAATTAATTTTAAAAAATATTATTATCTTCCAAGATCACACGCAGCTATTGCGGCTAGATTTATTATTTCTGAAACTTTTGAACCAGTAGGAATTATTTGAATGGGTTTTGATAATCCTACAAGTAGCGGGCCTACTAAGTTCGAGCCGCCTAATTCTTGAAGTAATTTAGTAGAAATTGATGCGGAGTGAATCGCTGGCATGACCAGGACATTTGCTGGTTCTGTTAGCCTGCAAAATGGATATAAAGCCATGGCATCGGAGTTAAGGGCGACATCTGCAGCCATTTCGCCATCGTACTCGAAGCTTGTATTTCTTTTGTCTAGAATATTTACTGCCTCTCTCATAAAAGTTGACCTTTCTCCTTCTGGATAGCCAAAGGATGAATATGCTAGAAGGGCAACTCTTGGAACAAAGCCTAGCCTTCTTGCTAGCTCGGCACCTGCTTCTGCAATGTCAGCAATTTCTTCAGCAGAAGGCATATCATGTACATTAGTATCTGCAACAAGAACTGTTCTTGAATCAGAAACCATTGCTGATATTCCAACCACTCTCTTGTCTTTTATGGGATCTATTACTTGACAAACATCCTCAAGTGCAAGGGAGTAATTCCTTGTCACCCCGGTAACCATAGCATCTGCATGTCCCATTGCCGTCATGCATGATGAAAAAATATTTCTATCATTATTAACCATTCTTAAACAGTCCCGCCTGAGATAGCCCTTCCTTTGAACACGTTTGTATAGGAATTCTGCATATTCCTCAGAATGTTTAGTATCTTTTGAATTAACTATTTCAATATCTGTTTCAGGCTGAAGACCAATTTTTTTTAGAGTTGATTTTATTTTTTCTTCACGACCAATTAGAATTGGAATACCAAGACCAAGTTCTCTAAAATTTAAAGCTGCTCTTATTATTTTTTCCTCTTCACCTTCGGCAAAAACAACCCTTTTCATTAACCTTTTTGCCTTTTGAAAAATTGGCTGCATTATATCTGCTGTAGGATCAAGTCTTGCTGAAAGCCTGCTCTTATAAGCATCATCATCTATTATTGGTAAGCGAGCTACCCCTGAACTCATGGCAGCCTTTGCAACTGCTGGAGGAATATCTCTTATAAGTCTTGGATCAAAAGGTGCTGGAATAATATATTCTGGTCCATATCTAGGTCTTGTTCCAGAGTATGCAGCCGCAACTTCATCAGGAACATCCTCGCGAGCAAGTTTAGCAAGAGATTCTGCACAAGCAATTTTCATATCTTCATTAATTGTAGTTGCCCTAACGTCTAAAGCCCCTCTAAAAATATAAGGAAACCCGAGAACATTATTTACCTGATTTGCATAATCAGATCTTCCTGTAGCCATTATGCAATCGGGCCTAACCTCCTTAGCTATTATTGGGTCAATTTCAGGATCTGGATTAGCCATAGCAAAAATTATTGGATCTTTATTCATAGTCTTAACCATCTCTGGCGTTAGCGCTCCCTTTACAGACAGGCCTAAGAAAATATCGGAACCTTTTACGGCATCGGCAAGATTTCTATCGCTAGTTTCAACTGCGTGCGCAGACTTCCACTGATTAACGTTTCCTTCTCGTCCAACATAGATTGGGCCCTTGGAATCACATAAAATAGCATTATCATGAGGTAGCCCCATCGCCTTTAATAGTTCAAGACATGCAATACCTGCAGCCCCAGCCCCATTTATCACAACTTTAATATCTTTGATATTTTTACCAGTTAGATCTAAGGCATTAATTATTCCCGCCGTAGAAATGATAGCCGTCCCGTGCTGATCATCGTGGAACACAGGTATATTTAATTTTTCTCTTAATTTACTCTCGATAATAAAGCAGTCAGGAGCGCTTATGTCTTCAAGATTTATTCCACCAAATGAAGGCTCTAAGCTTGCTATTATATCTGTTATTTTATCCGGATCAGTTTCATTAATTTCTATATCAATAGAATCAACATCCGCAAACCTTTTAAATAATACCGCCTTACCTTCCATAACTGGTTTTGAAGCTAAAGGCCCAAGGTCTCCAAGGCCCAAAATTGCAGAACCATTTGAAATAACAGCAACAAGATTACCTTTAGCAGTATAATCATAAGCGCTATCCGGATTTTCTGAAATAGCCAAAACTGGGGCAGCAACGCCTGGGGAATAAGCTAAGGCTAAATCTCTTTGGGTCGCCATTGGTTTGGTAGCATTTATTTCAATTTTTCCAGGCCTACCTTCAGAATGAAATTTCAGCGCTTCTTTTTCGTCATAGCTTGTTTCAGTTATATTGTTTTTTTCTTTCACTTTCTTTCTCTTTTAAATGCGCCTTAATGATATTCAAATTATATAAAATAGTTATATGATGAGGGAAATTATATAATACTGTTAGAGCAGTCAAGTTATTTATAATAAAATAATAAAATTAAATAAGTATACAAATTAATATTACTATAATTATTATATATTAGTAATATATTAACAAAAAATTAAATTAATTTTCTTTTGTTCGTTATTAATATAATTAATAATTAAATATAATAAGCCTCCTAGGCTTTGGATTTTAGGTAAAATGATGGCCAAAATTGGTAAATTATTAGAAGAGTGTAATTTTGATTTCAAAAGTATCTTTAGTCAGGAAGAAATATATTCAAAGGATATAAACAAGTTATTAAAAGAATACTCTCGCTCAGAACTTTCAAAGGCTCATCAGATATCTCGTAAAAGAATTGAGTCAGGGCTTTATAAAGGAAAAGAAGGCGCGAAACAAATAGCGCTTTTGCATGATCACCTTATTTGTAAATATTTAGACTTTTTAAGTGAATATATTCATCCATTAAACAACCCCACCCAGGCTGAAAAAATTTCTATCATAGCTACTGGAGGTTATGGCCGTGGATTGTTGGCCCCGGGCTCAGATATAGATCTTCTTTTTCTTCTTCCTTACAAAAAAACAGCTTGGGCTGAGATTGCCATAGAGAATACATTGTATTTTTTATGGGATATTGGCCTTAAAGTTGGGCAGGCTACAAGAACTATTTCAGAGTGTGTATCACTTTCAGCTTCTGATCAAACTATTGCTACTTCACTCCTTGATTCAAGGCATCTATGGGGAAACAAAGATTTAAGTTTAGAATTTAATAAAGTTTTCAGAGAGAAAATAAAAAAAATGTCATCTTTCGATTTTATTCAAGCCAAGCTTGATGAAAGGGAGGATAGACAAATCAAGGCAGGGCAATCAAGGTATTTAGTTGAGCCTAATATTAAAAACGGTAAAGGGGGATTAAGGGACTTAGAAACTTTAAGCTGGATGACAAATTTTTGCTACGACTGTTCTCGACCTGAAGAAATGAACATGAAAGGTATACTAACAAAAGCGGAGGCAAGAACCTTTGTAAAATGTGAAAACTTTCTTTGGCATGTCAGATGCCAGCTGCATTACATTGCAAATAGATCTGAAGAAGTAATAAATTTTAATGATCAAAAAGAAATGGCCTTAAGATTAGGCTATGAGGATCGAAAAGGTCTAATGGGTGTGGAAAGATTTATGAGGCATTATTTTCTTATTGCAAGAGAGGTTGGTGATTTAACGAGATCTATATGTTCAATTTTAGAAGAGAGGCAAAAAAAATCTGTTCCAGTTATTTCTAAAGCGATCACCTTTCTTTATGCTAAAAATCTTGAGGGCTTTATCGTTACAAGCGGAAGAATTAATATTCCCGATGATAGTTTTTTTACAGAAGACCCTCTTAATATTCTAAGATTATTTTATTTTTCTTCTGAACAGAACCTACTAATTCATCCTAATGCTGTTAAGGCCTTAAGAGAGTCATTGGGCCTTGTTAATGCAAAGCTGCGGGCAAGTAGGGAAGCTAATGATCTTTTTTTAAAAATTTTATTAAGCAAGAAGAATGCAGAATCTACATTAAGAGCAATGAATGAAAGTGGAGTTTTAGGGCGCTTTATTTCAGATTTTGGTAAGATTGTTGGTTTGATGCAATTTAACATGTATCATCATTTTACAGCCGATGAACACCTGCTTAGGGCAATTGGTGAACTTAATAAATTATTTTACTCATCAGAATCCAATGTTCCTGATTTAGTAAGAGACCTTATTGAAGAAGGCTTAAATAAAAAGATATTAACAATAGCTTTATTTTTTCATGATATTGCAAAAGGACGAGATGAAGATCATTCTGAGGTAGGGGCTTTAATAGTAGAAAAATTTTCTGAACGATTTCAGTTAACTGATTATGAGGTTGAAACCATAGCTTGGCTAGTTAGAGAGCACCTTATTATGAGTGATTTTTCTCAGACAAGAGATATTATGGATCAAAAGACCATAAAAGACTTTTCTCTTATTGTTCAAACCCCTGAAAGATTAAAACTTTTATTAATTTTGACAATTGCAGACATAACCGCTGTTGGCCCAGATGTTTGGAATGCTTATAAAGGGCAGCTTCTTGAACAATTATATAAGGAGACCTATGCTTATATAGCTGGAGATGTTTTAGGAAATGATCGAAGTGCTAGAGTGGATAGCAAGATTGAAAATTTATTTTCCGAATCTACACTTGAAAAAAATGCACTTTTCAAAGAATGGGTAAATAATCATAGTGATCAATACTGGCTAGGGTTAAGTGATGAATTGATACATCGTCAGACACTTATGTATGTAAAAGATTTTAAAAATAAACCCATTATATCTATACACAATGAAAAAGGTCTTGAAACTACAGAAGTTTCAATAATATCACAGGATAGCTTTGGCTTGTTTACCAAATTAACTGGCGCGCTTTCTTCTATGGATATTAATATTGTTAATGCAAAAATATTCACAAATTCTAAAGGCATAGCCGTTGATGTTGTTTGGATTCAGGATAGTAATAGTAAACCTATTAGGGAGAAAAATAGACTCGAAAGAATTAAAAGCAATATTATCAATTTTATAGATGGAGAAAAAATAATTGAAGATATTCCGATTAAAGGATTTAATGATAAAAGGATAAATGCTTTTAGCGTTCCGGTTGCGATAAAGATCATGAATAATATTTCATCAGACTACACAGTTATTGAGGTAAGTGGTAAAGACAGGCCCAGAGTTTTGTATGATTTAGCAAATTCATTAAATCAAATGGAGCTAAATTTATTTAGAGCCCAAGTCGCAACTTTTGGCGAAAGAGTTGTTGATGTTTTTTATGTATTAGACTCAAATAATAAAAGAATTGAGCACCATCAGTCAAAGAAATCTATCATTAATAAGCTCTCGAAGATCTTTTGACGATGGAAAAAGTTTTAAAAAAAAATTCTTTTTTTAAATCAACATTTATTGTTGCAAGTTTAACGCTGGTAAGCAGATTTGCTGGGCTCGTTCGGGATGTACTTATTAGTAATGTCCTTGGAGTTACTATGGTTGCGGATGCTTTTTTTATAGCCCTTCGACTACCAAATATTTTTAGGAGAATTACTGCAGAAGGAGCTTTTTCTGCTGTTTTTGTTCCAATATTTTCTAAAAGGCTTATAGCCGGAAAAGTAAATGCTATTAATTTTTCTCAAGATATACTCTATATTTTAATTATTTCTGTAACAATAATAGCTTGCCTGCTTCAAATTTTGATGCCCGTGATTATGTATATAATGGCATATGGCTTTAGTGACGATCTATTAAAATTTAATCTTTCAATAATCTACTCTAGAATTACCGCTCCTTATATTTTATTTATTTCCATTTCATCACTTGGCATTGGAATCCTTAATTCGTTGGGGAAGTACTCTATAGGATCTCTATTACCTATTATTTTGAATTTTTTCTTAATAGCAGCTCTTTTGTTGCCAAGTGAAGATATTTTTATGACAGGCTATTTGCTGTCTTTTGCTGTTACAATTTCAGGTTTTTTTCAATTTATTATTATTTTTTATACGCTCAATAGATTGGGTTATTCTTTAAGACTAAAGAAGCCTAAACATTATAGCAAAATAAATGAATTTTATGATCGAGCTAAACCCCAAATCGGAACAGGTCTAGTTTTACAATTTAATATCCTTGTATCTGGAGTAATAGCGTCATTTGCCCAAGGAGGAATATCCACTCTTTATTATGCTGAGAGACTGTACCAGCTACCTCTAGCTCTTTTTGGTATTTCAATAGGGACTGTTCTTTTACCAACACTTAGCTCACTGAATATTAAAGATGATCTTGAAGAAATGATATTAGTTATAAAAAAATCAGTAAAATTTGCCCTAATAATGAGTTTTCCTGCAGCAATTGGACTTTCTATTATATCAGTTCCTCTTATCGCCGTAATATACCAACACGGCCTATTCAATGAATTAAATACTATCGCTGTGTCTAAAACCCTTATAGCTTTTTCATTAGGGTTACCCGCCTTCGTTTTGATGAAAATATATTTGCCTATTTTTTATTCTTTAGGTGATACTAAAAATCCTTTTCTTTATAGCCTAATTGCGATTGCAATAAATGTAATATTGGCCTTATTTTTATTTCCTCAATACGGAGTTGTCGGATTAGCTCTCTCAACATCCATTTCTTCATGGATTAATCTTTTCTTGTTAATTGCTAAGTCTAGGGATTCAATGATATTATTTTTTTCTAAGAAATTTAATTTTGATATATTGAAAATTTTTATCTCCTCCGTAATAATGGGAATAACCTTGTACTTTTTATCTAACCATTCAAACAATATGAATGGTATTTTACTAGTTTTTACTTTGATTTGTGTTGGGGTAATGATTTATTTTTTAATTCTATTTTTATTAGGTGTATTAAGCAAAAATGATATACGTAGTATTGTTAGCAGTTTAATCTCTTAGGGAGTTGTTTTGTCATCAAATAATAAAAAAAGAGTTTTTTCTGGCGTCCAGCCAACTGGATCTCTTCACCTTGGCAATTACCTTGGCGCAATAAAGAATTTTGTTAACTTACAAAATGATTTTGATTGTTTGTATTGTATAGTTGACCTCCACGCTATTACTGTTTGGCAAAATCCAGTAAACTTAAGAGCAAATATTTTAGACGTTGCTTCAGCTTACTTGGCCTGTGGAATTGATCCTAAAAAATCTATAATATTTGTACAATCTTCAGTTCCTCACCATGTAGAGCTATCCTGGATTTTTAATTGTATTTCAAGGATCGGGTGGCTTAATAGAATGACTCAATTCAAAGAAAAGGCAGGAAAAAACAAAGAAAAAGTTTCTGCGGGACTTTATATATATCCAAACTTAATGGCTGCTGATATTTTATTATATCTAGCAGATTTGGTCCCGGTTGGTGATGATCAAAAACAACACCTTGAACTTACCAGAGATATTGCACAAAAATTTAATAATGATTATTCAGAATTTGGAGGTAAAGACTTTTTTCCAATACCCGAACCTTTAATACTTGATGAATCTTCTAGGGTTATGTCATTAAGAGATGGAACAAAAAAAATGTCAAAATCAGAAACATCGTCTATGACCAGGATTGAGCTTAAGGACGAAAATGATTTGATTATAAAAAAAATATCCAAGGCCAAAACAGATGCCTTTCCCATTCCAGAGTCAATTGATGAATTAGGCAATAGACCAGAAGTAAAAAACTTGTTAAATATTTTTTCTTCATTAAGTGAGGTACCAGTTTTAAATATTCTTAATAACTATGCTGGAAAACAGTTTTCTGACTTTAAGAAAGATTTATCAGATTTATTGATTGCTAGGTTAGAGCCAATAAGAAATGAATTAATACGAATTGAAGGGGATAATGGCTATCTAAGAGATGTTCTCGAGGATGGCGCCATACGAGCTAATGAAAAGTCAGAAAGAAATATAAAAGAAATAAGAAAAATTATAGGCTTAGGTTAGATTTTTTAAAAAAGGCGACGATATGAAGGAAATTTTTTTAGCAGTATTCGACGGGACAGATGAATGCAAGTCAGCCGTAAGATATGCTGCCAGAAGAGCGCAATTAAATAATGCCAACCTCTTGATAGTTGCAACAGTTGATACTGCTGAATTTACATATTGGCTAAGCGTTAATAGTAAAATGATTGACAATATTGAGAAAGAGTCAAAAGAAATGCTGAAAGTTTTATCTAAGGAAATTCAATCCTATTCAAATGTGGAGTGTAGTTATATTATTGAGCATGGCTCAAAACTTGATGTTGTAAAGAGGCTTATTGATGAAGATGAGACAATATCTTTGCTTGTCCTTGCATCAAACAAAAAAGATAAAAATCCCGGGGTCCTAGTTGAGACAATATCTGGTGACGGATATTCTATACCTGTTGTAGTTTTGCCCGGTAACTTAAATGATGATAGTATTGATAAGCTATCAGGTTATAGAAATTAATTAGAGGAGAAATAATGTTTATACAAACTGAAGAAACCCCGAATCCTTCGACCATGAAATTTATTCCTGGAAAAGATGTGATGGGTGATAGTGGAAAAACTATTTATTTTAAGGATTCCAAAGAAGCAAAAAACTCTCCTTTAGCAATATCTTTATTTGATATCGAAGGTGTTGAGGGCGTATTCCTTGGATCTGATTTTTTAACGATTACGGTTAAGGATAAGGAGTGGAACAATATTAAGCCCTCTATTCTTGGAAAAATTATGAATCATTTTGTTTCAGAGGCTCCAATTCTTATTGATGAAAATATAGAGGGTTTAAAATCTGAGGAACTTGATGAAATTTCAGAAAAGATAAAGGATATAATTTCTACTCATGTTAGACCCGCGGTTGCTCAAGATGGAGGCGATATAGTCTTTGAGAGCTATCGGGACGGAATAGTTTATGTGACCATGAAGGGTTCTTGCGATGGTTGCCCCTCTTCCGCAATGACACTAAAAAACGGTGTTGAAAATCTTTTAAAACATTATATTCCCGAGGTACAAGGTGTCAGTATCTGAAGATGATATTAAAAAAATCATTTTTTCTAATGCAAGAACTTATAATGATTGGCAGAAGAAAGATGTTTCAAATAAAGTCTTAAATGATTTATACGATCTAATAAAATTTGGTCCGACTAGTGCAAATTGTTCGCCATCTAGAATAATCTTTATAAAATCATCTGAGGCCAAAGAGAGATTAAAGCCCTTTATCATTGAATCTAATTTAGAAAAAACTATGACAGCCCCTGTAACAGCCATAATCGCATTCGATATTGATTTTCATATACATTTACCAAAACTTTTCCCGCATGATCTTGATGCTCAAAACTGGTTTAATTATTCTGAGGAAGTTGCCCATACAAATGCTTTCAGGAATAGCTCTATTCAAGGTGGATACTTTATTGTTGCGGCAAGAATGCTTGGTTTAGATTGTGGCCCAATGTCAGGCTTTGATCAAAATGGTCTTGATAAAGAGTTTTTCCAAAATACAAATATTAAATCTAATTTTCTTTGTAACATTGGCTACGGAGACTCAAAAAATATGTTTAAACGTTCTCCAAGATTTGAATTTGATGAAATTTGTGAGATTTTATAATTAATGAACTTTCTTTGTCTGGATACAACCTTAAATAACTGTTCTATTCACATCATCTCTCCTGGCAAAGCGAGTCTCACTTTGAGCGAGAAACAAACACCCCCGTCTGATATAATGCCGGCTCTTGTTAAGAAGGCTATGATGAGCCTAGGTCTTAAAATATCTGATTTTGATGGAATAATTGTTGCTACAGGTCCAGGTAATTTTACAAGCCTAAGGGTAGGAATTTCTTTTGGTATTGGGTTATCGAAATCTCTTTCAATTCCTATATATGGAGTTTCTTCTCTCCAATCTATAATTTTTAGCCATAAAACAGTTTCTGCGAATAATGAACATTTTCTTGTGGCGATAAAGGCAAGAGGTAAAGATTATTTTTTTCAATTATTTGATGAAAAATCTGAGCCTTTAGTTGATGCTATTAAGATGACCATCTTGGCAGCGAAAGAAGAATTTGCGGGTTATAATTTATTTTTCCTAGGAGATGGCTCATTAGATGCTGCAGCAAGCTTTGGACAAAAAGAAAATATTCTCAGCTATAGTAACAATATTGATTTCTTGAAAGTTTTTGAAAATATAAATGAAGATATATCACGATATAAAGACAATGTTTGGCCTTTGTATTTGGCCGATCCTGTTGCGGAGAAAAAAGACCCACAATGGTTTGCAAAAAAGAAAAAATAAATATATCTAGGTTAAAACTTACTAATGTTAGCCATATACTTAAACTACAAGAAAGTAGCGATGAAAATTCTTGGGGAAAAGAGTCATTAATACATCTTTTGAAAGATGGAAGCGGATCGGGGCTTATTTTGTACAAAGGAGCATTAGGTGTCGGGTATATTATAGCTAGGACAATTCAAAATGATTTAGAGATACTATCCTTGGCAGTTCTTCCAGAGCATCAACGGATGGGGTTAGGTTCTATTTTGTTTAAAGAGATGGAGAAATGTATTATTAGTGGTAATAGGGCAAAAATTTTTTTAGAAGTTAATAATAACAATAGGAAAGCTAAAATCTTTTATAAATCGATGGGTTTATGTCAAATTAAGGTTTTAGAAAAATATTACAGGACGGATGAAGGTAAAGAAGATGGACTGCTGTTATCAAAAGTTTATATTTGATGATTACAATAAAAAATATTCTTGCTAAGGTAAAAAAATGACAATTGAAGAAATGTGCGAACAGAAATCTATGAGGATGACAGACCAAAGAAGAGTCATTGCAAAAATCCTCGATAATGCAGACGATCATCCGGATGTTGAGGAGCTGCACAAGAGAGCGTGCGTTATTGATAAAAATATATCGGTAGCTACCGTCTATAGAACTGTTAGGCTTTTCGAGGAGGCAGGAATACTTGTCCGGCATGAATTTAAGGATGGCAGATCAAGATATGAAAATGTTGATACTAGCGACCATCACGATCATCTTATTGACATTGAAAATGGTGAAATTATTGAATTTATGAATGAAGAAATAGAGGCTATCCAAAAAAAGATTGCCGATACTCTAGGCTATGAATTAATTGATCATCGGTTAGAGCTTTATGGTAGACCAAAGGCGACCAAAAAGAATTCAAAATAAATGCAAATTAACAAAGATAAAAAAAAATCTCTTTTTATAAAGAGCTATGGATGCCAGATGAATGAGTATGATTCTGAGCGAATGGCTGAAATACTTGAGCCCTTTAACTATTCTCCCGTAAATGAGCCAGACCAGGCAGATTTGATAATATTAAATACATGCCATATTAGAGAAAAAGCAGCAGAAAAAATTTATTCAGAACTTGGCCGCTTGAAAAAAATTAATAATAAAAGTAATAGAGAACCAAAAATTGCTGTAGCTGGATGTGTTGGTCAGGCCGAAGGACAAGAGATTATCAATAGATCGCCAATTGTCGATCTTGTTTTTGGTCCTCTTACTTATCACCAACTTCCTGAAATGCTCGAAAGCATTGAAACTAAAAAAGGATTTCCAAATAAAAAATTAGTTAATATAGAAGTTCCAGATATTGATAAATTTAATCAACTAAAGGGTTCGCGTAAATCTTTAAGGTCTATTAGCTCTTTATTATCAGTTCAGGAAGGTTGTGATAAATTTTGTTCCTTTTGCGTTGTTCCTTATACACGAGGTGTAGAAATATCTCGACCTGCTAATCAGATTTTAAAAGAAGCTGTTGAGCTTGTCGAAAACGGCGCAAAAGAAATAATTCTCTTAGGTCAAAATGTTAATGCTTGGTTGGGTAAAGGACTTAATGAAACCGAATGGACTTTTCCAAAGCTTATTAAAGAATTATCTGAGTTAGATATAGAAAGAATTAGATACATAACAAGTCATCCGAGAGATATGACAGATGAATTAATGCGCTCGCATAAAGATATTGAAAAACTTCAACCCTACCTTCACCTCCCTGTTCAATCGGGTTCAGATAAAATTCTTAAGGAAATGAATAGAGGATACAGCTTTTCTGAATACATGAGAATTATTAATAAATCTAGGGATTATAGACCTGATATTGCCATATCTGGCGATTTTATAGTTGGATTTCCTGGTGAAACAGATAAAGATTTTGAAGACACATTGAGGATTGTAAAAGAGGTAAAGTATGCTCACGCTTATAGTTTTAAATACTCATCAAGGCCAGGGACACCCGCGTCTTTAATGGAAAATCATATTGAAGAGCATGTTAAAAGTGAAAGACTAAAAGTTTTGCAGGATTTAATAAAAGAACATACTCGAGAATTTAATAGATCTTTTGTTGGCAAAGAAATAGATGTTCTAATAGATAAGCCCGGTAATGGTAAAAATAGATTGTCAGGTAGATCGGCATACTTACAATCAGTTCACATGGACGGAAGTATCTCGATGGTTGGTGAAATTATAAAAGCAAAAGTTACCAAGTCGAGAGATAATAGTCTTGAATGTGTTATTTCATAAAGAGTCATAATGAAGACAAATAAAAATCTATTAAAGGAAATAAGTAAGGTAATTGAGCTAGAAGATAATTCTTGTTTAGTAGATTTATATGGAGAGCACGATGAAAATCTATCTAAGCTAGAGAATAACTTTGGAATTCATATTTCATATAGAGGGAATATACTCGAGTTTAGGGGAGAATCGGAACCTTGCCTAGAGGCAAGTCAATTAGTCTTAAAGGTTTATAAAAAATTATTAAGTGGAGAAAAAATTAATTCAGAAATGTTTGATAATTTCTCTAAGAAAGATATCCTTGCAAGCGCTGAAAGATTAAACACAATATTAATTAAAACGAAAAAGAAGAATATTTACTCAAGATCCTCAAACCAGTCTAAATTTGTTGAATTAATTAAGTCTAAAGATTTAGTTTTTGGGGTTGGCCCTGCCGGAACTGGTAAGACTTATCTAGCAGTAGCGTGTGCTGTAGAATCTCTTCTTAAGAAAGATATTAATAAAATAATTTTATCTAGGCCTGCTGTCGAGGCGGGAGAAAGATTAGGTTTTCTTCCTGGCGATTTGAAAGAAAAAATTGATCCTTATTTGAGACCTTTATATGATGCTATGAATGATTTAATTCCAGAAAAAACTTTAGAGAAGTATATTGAAAGTAATATAATTGAGATTGCCCCCCTAGCCTTCATGAGGGGAAGAACTCTTGAGAATGCCTTTATCATTTTAGATGAAGCTCAAAATACTTCATCAATGCAAATGAAGATGTTTTTAACAAGGCTTGGGAAAAATTCAAGTATGGTTGTTGTTGGTGATACAACCCAAATCGATTTACCAAGAGGTGAAAAATCTGGGTTATCAGAAATACTTGAAATAATGCCTAAAACAAATGATATTGGGCAGGTGCATTTTAAGAATAAGGATATAACAAGACATAGCCTTGTAACGAAAATCGTTAAAGCATATGAAAGCAATCAAAGAGAGACAAAAAGATAGTGTCTGATATTTTAATTGATATTTCTGCTAGTGATGATTGGAGCAAGGATGAAATCACTTTAGTAGAGAAAATTTTATTATTTTCATTTAAGGCTTTATCAAATAAAAAACTCACTGAGATAAGCGTTAGATTAACTGGAGATGAAGAAATAAAGTTATTAAATAAACAATATAGAGATAAAAATTCTTCTACGAATGTTTTATCCTTTCCTTCCCTTAATGACTCTATTCACCCTGAAGCTAATGAGATGCTCGGTGATATTGTAATTTCTAAAGATACAGTTTTAAGGGAAGCTAAAAATTCAAAGAAAAGTTTTGAGCAACATTTGTCACATCTTGGGATTCATGGTTTGTTGCACTTAATGGGTTTTTCTCATGATAAAGAAAATGAGGCTTTAATTATGGAAGGTATCGAGGTTAAGATTTTAAAAGATCTAGGGATACCTAATCCTTATGAAGGTGTTATATGAAAATAGATTTAGAAAAAATATTCAATAAAATTAAAACTTATGTAATCAATACTCTTGATTTCTTAACAAGAAAAGAGTCTAGTTCATTAGGGTCAATTCTCGAGGATCACGTCGACCATCAAAGAGAATTTAGTGCTTCAGAAAAAAATATGTTGATTAATATTGTTGGGTTTGGAGAATCTCGTGTTGAAGATTCTATGGTTCCAAGAGCTGACATTATTGCTGTTGATATTAAGACTTCTGCTGAAGAAATTATCAAGCTATTTTCTGAGTGCAATCATTCTAGGATTGCCTTGTACAGGTCAACATTAGACGATCCCATTGGGATGCTTCATATTAAGGATTTTGTTGGCGCCCTATCTCAAATGAAAATTGAAGATATTAAAATAAAAACATTAGCTAAGGATATTCTTTTTGTACCTCCCTCAATGAAGTCTAGAGAGCTTCTTTTGAAGATGCAGGCATCAAGAATTCATATGGCGCTTGTTGTTGATGAGTATGGAGGAACAGATGGCCTCCTAACAATTGAGAATCTTATAGAGGAAATTGTCGGAGAAATAGAAGATGAACATTCAGGGAGTGATATACAAAAGATAAATATTTATGAAAATTTTTTAGATGTTTCTGCCCGCACAAAAATTGAAGAAGTTGAAGAGATTTTAGGTTTTTCATTATTAGAAGAAGAAGTCGATGAAGAAATAGAAACTATAGGGGGCTTAGTATTCCTCTTGGCGGGAAGGATTCCGCAAAGAGGAGAGTTAATTACTCACCCAAAAGGATTTGAAATTGAAGTAAGAGAGGTTGATCAAAGAAAAATTATAAAAGTGAGGTTTAGAATAAATTCTGAACATAACTTTTAACCACAAAGAATTAACATGAAATTAAATTCTTATAGATTTTTTTTATTTAGTTTAATTAGTTTGTTTGCAGGGTCTATCTCAATTTTCTCTCAGGCGCCCTTTAATTTCCTGCCTGTTCTTTTTTTTAGTTTTCCTTTTTTGTTTCTTATTCTAGGGGCTGAAAATTTTAAAGATTCCTTCTTAAAGAGATCAGTTAGATTTGTTTATTTTGGAAGTATCTTCTTGTATGGATATTTCTTTTTTGGACTATCTTGGATTGGCTCCGCCTTTAGTTATAAATTAGAGTTCGAAGGATTAAAGTTTTTGAGCATTTTTGGTCTCCCTCTCCTTCTTGTTCTTTTATCAAGCCCGGGTTGGCTTATTACGGCGCTTTTCTGGGGACCAAGATTGCAAAGTTGTTTTGCCATAGCCTTTGGAGTAATAGTTGGGGAATATTCGAGAAGTATTTTACTAACTGGTTTTCCTTGGATTTTATTTGGCCATTCATTATCGTTTGATGATAGAGCGATGCAAATCTCATCAATTGTTGGCGCTCATTCAGCTAGCTTAATAGTCGTACTATTTTCTTTGACGCCAATTTTACTTATAAATAAGAAAACTATTTTTCCTGGATTAATTACAGCTAGCATACTTCCACTTTTAATTTTTTATGGTTCCACAAGGATCCCTGATTCATTAAATTTTTCTGAAAAAAGTTTTTTACTGGTTCAGCCAAATATTTCACAAGATGTGAAATTAAGTCGTGATAGTTTTCAGCTTTCCATGGATAAGCTTATTAATTTATCATCAAAAAATCAAAATGCAGATCTCATTATTTGGCCTGAGAGTGCATTACCAGTTTTGCTTTCGCAAGATGATCAAATAAGAAAACATATAATGGAATCTATAGGGGGTGGCTCAAGCCTTTTAACTGGTAATATTAGAATTGATGAGAATGGAGACTACAAAAATTCTTCTTTTTTAATTCACGAGAATGGCAAAATAATTTCATCTTATGATAAGGTTCATTTGGTTCCATTTGGAGAATATTTGCCTTTTTCTGGAATAATAAAAAAATTTAATTTTTTAAAAGTAATTTCCTCTGATAATGGTTTTAGTAAAGGATTATCTTTTGATCCTATATCAACCCCAATAGGTTTGGCTCGAATATTAATCTGCTATGAAATAATTTTTTCTAAAGAAATTAGTTTGTCTGATTCTAGACCTGAAGTTCTTATTAATATTACAAATGATGCTTGGTTTGATAAGTTTTCAGGCCCCTATCAGCATTTTGAGAATGCAAGATTTCGTGCTATAGAATATGGCTTACCTGTTTTGAGGTCTGCAAATACTGGAATTTCTGCTGTTATTGGACCTTATGGTAGAGTCTTGAGTAAAATTAAATTAGGTGAGGAAGGTGCTATTTACTCTTTATTACCGCAAAGGATAACAAATACTTTTTTTTCAAAATTTGGCGACTTCACATTATTAATTTTAATTATATTATGCTGCATATGTTTTAGAAAAAATTTAATGAGAGAGTACTTTAATGATAAGAAATAAAGATTTTTTATTTACATCTGAATCAGTTTCTGAGGGACATCCTGATAAAGTTTGCGATCGAATCTCTGATAGCATTCTTGATCTTTATATTGCTGCCGATCCTGAATCTAGGGTTGCGGTTGAAACGCTTGTAACGACTAATCTTGCCATAGTCTCTGGAGAAATAAGATCGACAGGAAATATCACGAAAGAATCTATCGAGGAAACTATAAGAAATTCAGTAAAAGATATTGGATATGAGCAAGATGGTTTTAATTGGAAAACTTTAGAGACCAAAATTCTATTACATGAGCAATCAGCTGATATTGCTATGGGTGTTGATTCTGATGGGAATGCCAAAGAAGAAGGGGCTGGGGATCAAGGAATAATGTTCGGTTTTGCATGTAATGAGACCCCAGAATTTATGCCTGCCCCAATACTTTACTCTCACAAAATTTTAAAAAAATTAGCCGATAAAAGACATTCAGGCCTTATTGAGGGAATACTCCCAGATTCTAAATCTCAGGTTACGTTAAAATATGAAGATAATAAGCCTAAATATATAGACTCTATAGTTGTTTCTTCTCAGCATACAGAAGATTGCTCTCAAGAGAGGATTCAAGAAATTGTTAGAGATATAATCCAAGAAGTTATGCCAGAAGAATGGCTGAATGAAAATACATCTTACATAGTTAATCCGACTGGAAAATTTGTTATTGGTGGGCCTGTGGGTGATACAGGTTTAACTGGAAGAAAAATTATAGTTGATACTTATGGTGGTTCTGCGCCGCATGGAGGAGGAGCTTTTTCTGGAAAAGATCCAACAAAAGTTGATCGCTCAGCGGCTTATATTTCTAGATATTTAGCAAAAAATATCGTTGCAGCAGGGATAGCTGATCGTTGTACGATTCAGCTTTCTTATGCCATTGGAATTTCTGAACCACTATCTGTCTATGCTGATCTTCACGATACTGGAAAAGTTTCAGAGCAGACCTTAGTAAAAGCTGTAAGAAGCTTAATTGATTTAACCCCAAAAGGTATAAGAGAGAAATTAGACTTAAATAAACCTATTTATACTGAAACCTCTTCTTATGGACATTTTGGCAGAGAGGTTAACTCAAATGGAGGATTTGGTTGGGAAAAATTAGATTTAGTTGATTCTTTATCTGATGCCCTCAAGTAAAATAAAAAAAAATATCATTACTGTTCGTGGTCGAGAGAGATCTCTAACTCCAAAACAAAGATCTTTATTTTCTAATCTAGACAAATACGAAATAGATCTTACGTCGCTTAAAAAAGACAATATTCATAAAAGTAAAAAATTATTTTTTGAAATAGGCTTTGGTTCGGGCGATATTATTTACAAGCAAGCTAAATTGAATCCAGAAAACATATATATTGGCATTGAATATTATCGGAAAGGAATTGCTCAACTAATAGAAAAAATTGAAACTACTAAATTAGAAAATTTAAAAATTTTTCATGGAGATGCTCGTAGGGTTTTAGCCAATATTCCTGATGAGATATTTGATGAGATCTGGCTTTTTTTTCCAGATCCATGGCCAAAGAAAAGACATTCCAAAAGAAGATTTATTCAATTAGAGATGATTGAGTTGTTGCACAGAAAAATTAAGCAAGGTGGAAAACTTTTAATTTCATCAGATGACAAAAATTACATAGCGTGGACATTGAGTCTAATCTTTATGAGAAATTTTTTTAACTGGTTATCCGACGAACCTTCTGACTGGAAGCACCCTAATAATGATTATTTTGGCTCTAAGTATGAAAAAAAAGGAATTAAAAGTGATAGAGAGCCATATTTTCTTAAATTTCTCAAAATTTAATGATTTCTCTGTTTATTAATAATCTTGAATTTAATCCCTAATTAAGTTAAAAGATAATTATATTTCGAATTTGTTGATTAAAATACGAAGTGGGCAGGCTTGACCTTTCCCGCTTTTTTTATTTTGTGGATGCTAAATGTTGAAAGAAAAGAAAAGTATTGATTATTTTGAACATCTCGTCGCTCCTGATAAAGCGGGGGATTTTTTATCAATATTTGAGAATGTTTTAAATAAAACACCTTATAATTTGGTGAGATTAAAGGTAAACGGGGGTGACGAGCTCCAAATACAAGTAATGGCAGAGAGAGAAGACAAATCAATGATAATTGAAGATTGTAAAAAATTAAGTACTATATTAGTTGACTTTATTGAAGATTCCCAAGGTCTTATTGATAATTACGTCTTAGAGGTTTCCTCCCCTGGTATTGATAGGCCATTAACTAGCAAAGAAGATTTTTCATTCTGGGCCGGCAATAATATTGCTATGAAATTAAATAAACCTATCAAATCTATAAAAAAATATGAGGGTATTCTTAAAGGCTTTATTAACGAAAAAATAGAAATAGATATTTCTGATGGTGTTGAGAAAAATCTGTTCATTGATCCTGAGATTATAAAAAGCATAAACGTCGTATGGTCACCAAGGGTTACCCAATAAATTTAATTATAAATTATTACTTAAGAGGAAAAAATGTCAACAAAAGGAATTAGTGCAAATAGGCTTGAGTTACTTCAAATCGCAGATGCAGTTGCAAGAGAAAAATCTATTGATAAAGCAATAGTTATTTCTGCAATGGAGGAGGCAATTCAAAAAGCTGCAGCATCTAGGTATGGAATTGAAAATAATATAAAGGCTGAGATTAATACTGAAACTGGCTCTATAACATTAATGCGATTGCTTGAAATTGTCGAAAAAGTTGAAGATTTTTCAACTCAAATTAATATTGAGGATGCTAAATTAAAAAATCCTGATGCAACATTGGGTGGCGAGCCTATTGAAGAAGAACTTCCCCCAATTGATTTTGGAAGAGTCGCTGCGCAAAGTGCAAAGCAGGTAATTTTTCAAAAAGTGCGTGAAGCCGAAAGAGAAAGACACTATGAGGAATTTAAAGACAGGGTAGGTGAAATTATTAGTGGTGTAATTAAAAGAGTTGAATATGGCACTGTGATAGTTGACCTAGGAAGGGCAGAGGCAGTTATTCGCAAGGACGCCCTCTTACCAAGAGAAGTTTATAAGCCTGGTGATAGAGTAAGAGCATACATAATGGAAGTTAGAAGAGAGATAAGAGGTCCTCAAATATTTCTATCAAGAACTCACTCAGATTTCATGGCTAATTTATTTGCTCAAGAAGTGCCTGAGATTTATGACGGTATTATAGAGATTATAGGTGTTGCCAGAGATCCTGGAAGTAGAGCTAAGATAGCAGTATTGTCAAAGGACTCATCTATCGACCCTGTTGGAGCTTGCGTTGGTATGAGAGGAAGTAGAGTTCAGGCTGTTGTAAACGAGCTTCAAGGAGAAAAGATAGATATTTTATCATGGACTGATGATATCGCATCTTTTGTTGTCAAAGCACTTCAACCAGCCGAAGTACAAAAAGTTGTTCTTTATGAAGGTGAACAAAGGCTTGAAGTTGTTGTGCCTGAGGAACAACTATCATTAGCTATTGGACGAAGAGGACAAAATGTTAGGTTAGCTTCTAGTTTGTGTGGATGGGATATAGATATTCTTACTGAAGATCAAGAATCAGAAAGAAGGCAAAAAGAATTTCAAGAAAGAACAAATTTATTTATGGAGGCTCTTGATGTTGACGAGTTGCTTTCACAATTATTGGTTACAGAAGGATTTACTGATATAAATGAATTGGCATTTGTTGATTTAAAAGAAATTTCTAATATAGCTGGTTTTGACGAAGATACAGCTGAGGAGATACAGGCAAGAGCAGCTGACTTTTTAAATAAAGAAAATAAAGAGCTTGAAGAGCGTTGTAACGTACTCGGTATAGCCGATGATTTGCTAGAAGTAGAAGACCTCTCTCTTAAGATGATAGTTGCTCTTGGTGAAAACGATGTAAAAACCTTAGAAGATTTTGCATATTGCTCGTCCGATGATTTACTTGGGTGGGATGAAATAGTTGAAGGTGAAAAAAAACGCGAGGAAGGAATCCTTGAAGGTTTTGACATAAGTATATCTCAGGCTAATGATTTAATTATGTCAGCCAGAGTAAAGCTAGGAATAATTCCTGAGGTAACTGATGTTGCTGAAGATAATGAAGAAGATAATGAAGAAGGTAATGAAAGTAATAATGAGACAGATAATGCATTAAATGTTATCGATTAAACCTTAGTTTTAAGCTAATGATTACTTTAACTACTTCAATGGAATAAAATTAAAGATAAAAATATGACAGATAAAACAACAAAAGGTAATAAAGAGAGAACCCTGACATTAAAGCCTGGGGTTTCATCGACAACAAATCCAAAAACTTCAAGATCACCCTCTAGAGTTTCTACAGTTGTTGTTGAATCTAGAAGAGGAAAGGTGTCGCAAACAAGAAAACCTCAAGCCCCAAGAGTGAAGGTTAGGGGTACCCCAACAGCGCCTAATGTTTTTAAGCCCAAAAACCAAGCTGATGAAGACTCAGCAGCAATCAGAAATTTAACTGATAATGAGAGGGATGCCAGAGAAAGAGCTCTTGAAAATGCAAAAATTAGAGAAGTCTCTGATCAAGAAAATAAAAAAGACAAAGCTGTTAAAAAAATTAAGCCAAAAATTTCTGATATAAATATTGTTGATCCAGCAAATATTCCTGCGAAGAAAGATCCGGAAAGGCTTAAAGAAAAGACAAAGCCTATAAAATCTGACTCATCCTCTGGTCCAAAAAAGAAAGAAGTTAAAAAAACAGAGAAAAATGAAAAATCTGATAGATATAGTAAGGATAATCAGAAGCGAAGATCTGGAAAGCTCTCTATTTCTCAGGCTCTTAATGAAGAAGAAAAGCAACGTTCGTTAGCCTCAATAAAAAGAAGACAAGAAAAGGCAAGAAAGAAAGCTAATTTAACAGACTCACCTAAAGAAAAAATTTCGAGAAATGTAGTTATTCCTGAGGTTATTACTGTTCAAGAACTTTCAAACAGGATGGCAGAAAGAGGTGTGGATGTTATTAAGTCCTTAATGACTCAAGGAATGATGGTCAAAATAAATGATACTTTAGATTCTGATACTGCCCAACTTATAGCTGAAGAATTTGGACACACAGTTACAAGGGTTTCCGAGTCTGATATCGAGGAAGGAATCACTACTGTTGATGATCAAGAAGAAGACAAAAGACCAAGGTCACCTGTAGTTACTGTTATGGGCCATGTTGATCACGGTAAAACAACACTTCTTGATGCAATTAGAGAGTCAAATGATGTAGCCGGTGAAGCCGGTGGAATTACTCAGCATATTGGTGCATATCAAACTAAAGTTAAAGATAACAAAAAAATTACATTTATTGATACACCTGGACATGCAGCCTTTACTTCTATGAGGGCTAGAGGAGCAAAGGTTACAGATATAGTTATCCTAGTTGTTGCTGCTGATGATGGTGTTATGCCTCAAACAATAGAAGCCATTAACCACGCAAAAGAGGCTGAAGCTCCTATTATTGTGGCTATAAATAAGATAGATAAACCCGGAGCAAATCCAACCAACGCAAGAAATGCTCTGTTACAACATGAAATAATTGTTGAAGAGTTAGGTGGTGAAATTCAATCAGTAGAGCTATCAGCGCTTACAAAAGATGGAATTGATGATCTTATCGATGCAATTGTTCTTCAGGCTGAATTATTAGACTTAAAAGCAAATCCAAATAGGGCTGCCGAAGGCTTTGTTATTGAGGCTAAGCTTGATAAAAATAGAGGCCCAGCAGTGTCAGCAATAATTCAACGCGGTACATTAAAAATTGGCGATATATTAGTGATGGGTCAGCACTCAGGAAAAGTAAGATCCTTAGTAAATGATCAAGGTGAAACAATAAAAGAATGCTACCCTGGTGAGCCAGTTGAAATTCTTGGAATGAGTCAAACACCAGAAGCGGGTGATATATTATCTGTTGTTGAAAGTGATGCAAGAGCTAGAGAAATATCAGAATACAGAAAAAGAAAATCTAAGTCAATTTCACCCAATTTATCCCAGGTAAATCTTGAACAGCTATTTTCTAAATCTAATCAAACTCAAAAAAAGGAGATTCTAGTCATTGTTAAGGCTGATGTTCATGGTTCTTCAGAGGCAATAAAAGAAGGTCTTCTTAGCCTAGGGAATGATGAGGTTTCTTGTAGAATTATCCATGCAGGTGCAGGAGCAATTTCTGAAAGTGATATAACTTTAGCAGAAGCATCCAATGCCATAGTTCTTGGTTTCAATGTAAGGGCTAATAATCAAGCAAAAGTATTAGCTGAAGCATCAGGAGTTACTATTCTTTACCATTCAATAATATATGACTTATTAGATGATATTAAAGCTCTTCTTGAGGGTAAATTAGATCCAGAACTTCGTTCTACAATAACTGGTACCGCAGAAGTTTTAGAGGTTTTCAAAAATTCAAAAATCGGAAATATTGCTGGCTGTAATGTTATTGATGGAACAATTATTAAAGGTCTTCACGGAAAACTTTTAAGAGATGATATAGTTATTTATGATGGATTGTTATCTACTCTTAGAAGATTTAAAGATGATGCCAAAGAGGTTAAGGCTGGTCAAGAATGCGGCCTATCCTTTGATAATAATCAAGACATTAAGCCTGGTGATAAGATTGAGTGTTACAAGGTTGATGAAATAAAAAGAACTATTTAGATAATTAGAGGGTTTTAGTTTGAATGATTTTTCATTAGATTTTCCTAGAGGTAAGGCCTCTCAAAGGCAAATGAAAGTTCAAGAAATTCTAAGAGCGGCATTAGTTGAGATATTACAAAGGGGTTTAACTAAGGAACCAATTCTTGATAACTCGATGATTACAATAACTTATGTTGATGTTTCGCCTGACTTAAAACACGCAAAGTTTATTTTCTTGCCTTTTGATGAAGAAAAAAAAGATGAGTTTATAAAAGGTTTTAAAAGTGCCAACAAAAGAATCAGGAAGGAAATAGCTCAAAGGGTTCAGTTAAAATATACCCCAAGCTTAAGTTTTGTTTTTGATGATACTATCAAGGAAATTCGTAAACTAGATGAATTATTTTCATCAAATAAAGTAAGTAATGATATAAAGAGTTAATCTTATTGGCTAATAGAAATTATTCCCATTATCCCGGTTGGCTTGTTTTGAATAAACCTGTTGGTATTTCATCTGCTAAAGCTGTTAATATTGTAAAAAGATTTTTCAATGTTAAGAAAGCAGGACATGCAGGAACTTTAGACCCATTAGCCTCTGGAGTTCTTCCTATAGCCTTAGATGATGCAACAAAAACAATTCCATATTTAGTTGATACTAAAAAGAAGTACAGATTTATTATTGCTTGGGGACAAAAAACAGAAACAGATGACTCTGAAGGAAAAGTTATCAATGAAAGCAATGTAAGACCTGAACTAGAAGATATAGAAAAAACCCTTAGCACATTTTTAGGGAATATTACTCAAACACCACCCCATTATTCAGCAATTAAGATCAAAGGAAAAAGAGCATATTCACTTGCTAGAGAAAATATAAATTTTGAAATGCCTAAAAGATCTGTAAACGTTTTTGATTTGAGGTTAATAGAGCAATTAGATAATAACTCTGCTGAATTTGAAGTATTTAGCGGAAAAGGCTTTTATGTTAGGTCTTTGGCAAGAGATATTGCAGAAAAACTTAACACATTTGGTCATATAAAAGAGCTCGAAAGGTTAGAAGTTGGTCCTTTTGGACTTAAAAATGCTTTTCCTCTAGAAACTTTTAATAATTTAGTGCATAGTCCGCGCGAAGGAAGCGTGGATAAGCAATTTCTTCTTCCTCTAGATAGTGTGCTGGACGACATCCCGGCTTTAACTATTTCAGAAGAAGAAGTTAAAATGTTTTGTCACGGTCAGGCGATATCTAAAAAAATATCAAATGATTTAATTCCTCAAGGTGGCGATGTTTTAATTAATGATGGTGTAAAATCTATCGGCATTGCAGTTTTTCTTGAATCAAAACTTAAACCAAAAAAAGTTTTTTCAAGTATAATTTAATATAAGGAGTAAATGATGTCGATTGAAGCAGAACGTAAACAAGAAGTAATTTCTGAATATGCATTAAAAGATGGAGACACAGGGTCTCCCGAAATTCAAGTAGCAATTTTGACAGAGAGAATAGTTAATCTCACTGAACATTTTAAAACTCATAAAAAGGACAATCATTCAAGGCAAGGCCTTTTAAAGATGGTAAACCTTAGGAGAAAGCTTTTAGATTATGTAAAATCTAAAGATCAAAAACGTTATGAAGACCTAATTAAAAGACTTGGTCTCAGAAGATAAATTAAAACGTTATTATAAATTCATAAACAAGAATATTTTTGAAATAAAAAATATATACGAAATAGGTAAAACATAGATGTTTAAAATAGAAAATGAAGTATTAGAATGGGGTGGAAAAACCCTAACAATAGAAACAGGAAGGGTAGCACGTCAAGCACATGGTTCAGTAATAGCGACCTATGGTGGAACTTCGGTTCTAGCAACTGTAGTAGCTGATCACGAACCAAAGCCAGGCTTAGATTTTTTTCCTTTAACTGTAAATTATCAAGAAAAAGCTTATGCAGCTGGTAAAATTCCTGGAGGTTTCTTTAAAAGAGAAGGAAGACCATCTGAAAAAGAAACCTTAGTTTCAAGGTTAATTGATAGACCGATAAGACCATTATTTGCAAAAGGATTTCAAAACGAAACGCAAGTAATAGCAACTGTTATTAGTTATGATGGTCAAAATGATGCCGATATAGTTGCTTTAGTTGCTGTTTCTGCAGCATTAACACTATCTGGGGTTCCCTTTATGGGTCCTATAGCAGCTGCACGAGTAGGTTATATTGAAGGAGAATATATCCTTAATCCAACTAAGGACGAATTAGATGGCGAGTGTGACCTGGACTTAGTTGTTGCCGGTACGAATACAGCTGTCCTAATGGTTGAGTCTGAAGCTAAAGAATTGTCCGAAGATGTTATGCTTGGTGCAGTAAGTTTTGGTCAAGAATCTTTTAAGCCTGTTATTGAAGCAATTATTAGTCTTGCTGAAAAAGCAGCCAAAGAACCAAGAGAGTTAATAGAGGTTGATCTATCTGATCTCCAGAAAACAGTAAATGAATCAGTAAAAGATAAATTGATTGACGCTTATAAAGAAAGTGACAAACAGGCTAGATCTAATAAAATATCAGATATAAAGAATGAATTGCTGTCAGAGTTTTCAGATAATGAGGATTTAGATGTTTCAGAATCCGATATTAAGAGTGTATTTAAGAATGTTGAAAAAGATATTGTTAGGGGAAGCATCTTAGACACTGGATTAAGAATTGACGGGAGGGATTTGGAAACAGTCCGACCAGTTCAATCAGATGTTAGTATTCTTCCTTTAACACATGGATCAGCCTTATTTACGCGTGGAGAAACTCAGGCCCTTGTTGTAACAACATTGGGAACAGGTCTTGATGAAAAATTTGTAGACGGACTAGACGAAACTTATAAAGAAAAGTTTATGTTACATTATAATTTTCCACCATATTCTGTTGGCGAAACTGGCAGAACTGGATTTACATCAAGAAGAGAAATTGGCCACGGTAAATTAGCCTGGCGTTCACTCCAAGCTGTTCTCCCTGAGTATGATGATTTTCCATATACGATCAGACTTGTTTCAGAAATAACTGAATCAAACGGTTCATCATCGATGGCTACAGTCTGTGGTTCTTCTTTATCATTGATGGACGCTGGAGTCCCTTTAAAGAGACCTGTTGCCGGTATTGCAATGGGATTAATAAAAGAAGGGGACCGCGTAGCGGTACTTTCAGATATTTTAGGTGATGAGGATCATTTAGGAGATATGGACTTCAAAGTAGCTGGAACTGCGGATGGAATTACATCGCTTCAAATGGATATTAAAATTACAGGTATAACAAAAGAAATTATGGATACCGCACTTACTCAAGCTAAAGATGGAAGAAATCACATCTTAGCTGAAATGGCTAAAGCTATTGAAACAGGACGTGAAACTGTTAATTCAACTGCACCTAGGATTGAGACAATCCAAGTACCAGTTGATAAAATTAGAGATGTTATAGGTTCTGGCGGTAAGGTTATTAGAGAGATAGTTGAAGAAAGTGGCGCTAAGGTAGACATTAATGATGATGGGATTGTTAAAGTTGCATCAAATGATACTGATTCTTTAAACAAAGCATTAGAGCTTATTAACTCAATAGTTGCTGAACCTGAGGCTGGAGAAATTTACGAAGGAAAAGTTGTTAAAATAATGGATTTTGGTGCTTTTGTTAACTTCTTTGGAAAAAAAGACGGGTTAGTTCACATTTCTCAATTAGCAAACGAAAGGGTGAATAATGTCACTGATGTTGTTAATGAAGGTGATATAGTAAAGGTTAAACTAGTTGGCTTTGATAATAGAGGAAAGGTTAAACTTTCAATGAAGGATGTTGATCAAAAAACTGGGAAAGAAATTAGCTCTGACAAACTAGGTAATAATACAGCTAATGATTCTAAACCTAAAGACGACTCTAAGCCAAAGAAAGAGAAGAAACCTAGAAAGAAGAAGACTGAAGACAAAAAAGATAAAGAGTAGTTTTAGTTTTTAGGCAGCATTATTATTCAGGCTTGGGCATTCCAATTATATTGTAGCCCAAGTCTACATAATGTATCTCACCTGTTACACCTTTTGATAGATCTGAGAGAAGGTATAATCCTGCAGAACCAACGTTGCTTAATGATAATTGACCCCTAAGAGGGGAATGCTTTTCTGCATAATTAAAAATCTCTCTTGCACCTCCAACGCCTGCTCCAGAAAGTGTTCGCATTGGACCTGCAGAGATTGCATTAACTCGTATACCTTTTTTTCCATAATCGACTGCTAGATATCTTACCGATGCTTCTAAAGCTGCCTTTGCAACACCCATTACATTATAATTAGGCATAACTTTAGAAGATCCTCCAAAGCTCAAAGTTAAGATTGAGCCCCCTTCATTCATAGATGGCTCAGCTATCTTGCTTATATCAGTAAGGGAGAAGCAGGATACCTCAAGTGTCTTCAAGAAATTTTCTTTTGAAGTATCAATATATCTTCCTGTTAATTCATTTCTATCTGAATATGCGATACCGTGAACAATAAAATCTATTCCTCCCCACTCTTTAGAGAGTGAAGAGAATGTACTTTCAATTTGATCTTTATTAGTTACGTCACAATCAAATAACAGATTAGAATTTACTGACTCTGCTAGAGGTTGAACTCTTTTTTTGAAGGACTCGCCTTGATATGTAAATGCAAGACTTGCACCATGTTCACTTAGGCTGGATGCTATACCCCATGCAAGAGAATGATTATTAGCAACACCCATTATTAGTCCTTTCTTATTTTTCATTAAGGGCCCGGATAGTTGATCAGGAATTTTATTATTATTACTCAATATACTTCCTACAAATCTGGATGTTTGAATGTTAAAGATGCATTTGTTCCACCAAATCCAAAGCTGTTTGAAAGAACACAACCCAAATCAACATTATCTAACTTGTTTCTAATTATTGGAATATTTTCAAAAAGTGGGTCAATATTTTTTATATTAGCTGATTCACAAATAAAACGATTATTCATCATTAGTAGACTGTATATAGCCTCTTGAACCCCTGCTGCTCCCAAGCTATGTCCGGTAAGTGATTTCGTTGCACTAAGGGGAGGAATTTTTGAACCAAATGTTTCTTGGATAGCCTCAATTTCTTTCGAGTCACCTACAGGGGTAGATGTCGCATGTGGATTTATATAATCAATTTTATAAGGAATATTTTTCATAGCCATTTTCATGCATCTTGAGGCTCCCTCACCAGAAGGCTGAACCATATCATGGCCATCTGAAGTAGCGCCATATCCAACTAATTCTGCATAAATCTTTGCACCCCTAGCTTTAGCTCTTTCCATTTCTTCAAGGATCAAAACACCCGCACCCCCAGCAATTACAAAACCATCTCTATCTCTGTCATATGCCCTGCTTGATGAATTAGGTGTTTCATTGTATTTCGAAGACATAGCACCCATTGCATCAAATAAAACTGATAATGCCCAATTGAGTTCTTCACCACCACCTGCAAACATAACATCTTGTTTTCCATATTGAATCATTTCATATGCATTCCCAATGCAATGTGAAGAAGTTGCACAAGCTGATGATATAGAATAGTTAATTCCTTTTATTCCAAAAGGTGTTGCAAGAGTGGCTGAATTTGTTGATGACATCGCTTTAGGAACTGCAAAAGGACCAACTCTTTTTGGTCCTTTATTTCTGGTAATATCTGCAGCTTCAATCAGAGCTTTAGTTGAGGGCCCACCCGACCCCATAATTAGACCTGTTTTCTCGTTAATAATGTCACTTTCTTCAAGACCGGAGTCATCTATCGCTTGTTGCATGGCAATATAATTCCATGCAGCACCATTACCCATAAATCTTCTTGCTTTTTTTTCAAGATACTCTTCAGGATCTAAAGTTGGTTTTCCAAAGACATGACTCCTAAAGCCTAAATCTTTATGTTCATTTGAAAAAGTAATCCCAGACTTACCTTTTTGAAGGCTATCTAAAACCTCTTCTTTATTATTTCCTATGCATGAGACTATTCCCATACCTGTAATTGCAACTTGTCTCATATCTTTACTCTAAAAATTATTTAAATAAACCTACTCTTAAGTCCTCGGCTTTATATATTTCTTCTCCATCTGCTTTTAAGATTCCATTTCCAATTCCTAATATAAGCTTAGAGGTTAATACTCTTTTTAATGTAATCCTATATTCGAGTTTTTTTACTGTGGGCAGGACCATACCTGAGAATTTAACATTTCCAACTGATAAAGCTCTTCCTTTCCCTTCTAATCCAAGCCAACCAAGGTGAAAACCCAACAACTGCCACATAGCATCTAGACCTAAACAGCCTGGCATTACAGGATCGTTTACAAAGTGACAATCAAAAAACCAAAGCTCTGGATTTACGTCTAATTCAGCCACTACGAGTCCTTTTTTGAACTCACCACCGTCCTCGGTAATATCTGTTATTCTATCAAACATTAACATTGGAGGCATAGGAAGTTGAGGATTTCCAGTACCAAACATATTACCTTTTGCACATTCAATTAGGTCATCTAAATTATAGTTATTTTTTTGATTCATTTTTTATCCCTTAAAAGCTTCTAACATAGATGATTATTTCTGGTAAGGCATAACTATATTTTTTCTTCTTTTTATTGATTATAAACTACATAGTCTATATTATTGAAATAATGAATGATTTTACTAAAATATTAAGAAATCACAAACTTAGACCTACACAACAGAGAGTTAATTTAGGAAAATTACTTTTTGGAAAGGGTAATAGGCACGTAACAGCTGAAATTCTTAAATATGAATCCGATTGTGAAAATCTTAAGGTTTCACAAGCAACAGTTTATAATGTACTGAATGATTTTTATAATGTTGGTCTTCTAGCAAAAGTTAACATTGATGATGATAAAACATGGTATGATACAAATGTTGAGCATCATTATCATATTTTTATTGAAGATGAATCAAGGCTAGTAGATATAAGTCCTGATGCAATTGATATATCAATTCCAAAAAAACTAACCAAAGGTAAAATTAGTAAAGTCGATTTAGTTGTTAAGATTAACTCCTAAAAGCTAATTTATATTTCTCTTTTAGAATAGTTCTAATTATTATTATTAGTAGTTTAGAATTATTCTAAATAACCTTGACTACCCTTTAGAATTATTCTAATAACTAGCTATTATTCAACTTTATGAATGGAGAGATAAATGTCCTTATTAGGAAGTAAAACAGAAGAAAATTTAAAAGCAGCCTTTGCAGGTGAAAGTCAAGCAAATAGAAGATATTTATATTTTGCGCAAAAAGCTGATGTTGAAGGTTATAATGATGTAGCAACAGTTTTTAGATCAACAGCCGAAGGTGAAACCGGTCATGCCCATGGTCATCTAGAGTTTCTTGAAGAAGTTGGAGATCCTGCAACAGGCGAACCAATTGGTTCAACAGATCAAAATTTAAATGCTGCTATTCAGGGTGAAACCCATGAATATACTGATATGTACCCAGGTATGGCAAAGACAGCACGTGATGAAGGCTTTGATGAAATCGCTGATTGGTTTGAAACTCTCGCAAAGGCTGAAAAAAGTCATGCAGGAAGATTCCAAAAAGCTTTAGATAATCTAGACGGTTAATTAATTTAATAGTAATTGGGCAATAATACTTTTATTGCCCATTTTAAAAGGTGTTCTAATGGAAGGGTCTATTCAAGCTCCTGTTCGTCACCCTATTCCTTGGCGTGAAGAAGATTTCTGGGATCAATTATCACTCGATGATGAGCTAAGAAGAGTTTTTGACATTTGTCATGGCTGTAGAAGATGCTTCAACTTATGTGATAGTTTTCCTCAGCTTTTTGATGTTATCGATGAGTCAGAAAGTGGCGAGCTTGATTCAGTTAGTAGCGATACGTTCCCAAAAATTGCTGATTCTTGTACTTTGTGTGATATGTGTTTTCTAACAAAGTGTCCTTATGTTCCACCTCATGAATTTAATATAGATTTTCCACATCTAATGCTGCGTGCTAGAGCTGTAGAGGTTGCTAAGATAGGCAAGCCACCCTTTTTGCAAAATCAGTTAGCTCAGATGGATAGAAACGGTAAGATTGGAAAATATTTTGGTTTTCTTTTTAATTTTCTTACAAACTTGAATAATAAAATTTTTAGAAAAATTTTGGATTATTTTCTTAGTATTGACTACAGAGTTTTGCTTCCAAAATTTGATATGAGAAGAATTAAAGTTCCTTTAGCCAATAGTGATGGTAATGCAAAAAAACGAAAAGCCGTTATTTATACTTCCTGCTATGCTAATTTTAATCGAACAGAGATTGCCGAAGCTTCTTTATCTGTTTTAGCGGCTCAAGGAGTTCAGATTAAGGTTCATTATCCAGAATGCTGTGGAATGCCAATGTTAGAACAGGGTAACATTGAGAAAGTCTCAGAATCAGCCGAAAGGATTGCAGAGAGTTTTGTAAGTTTTATAGAGCAAGGTTATGATGTTATCGCGCTAACATCCTCTTGTGCCTTAATGATGAAATATGAGTGGCCATTAATTCTTCCAGAAAATAAATCAATCAAATTATTATCAGAAAATGCTTTTGATATTGATGAGTATATTGTAGATATTTCGAAAAATGAGGGTCTTGTTGATGGAATGAAGCCAGTTGATGGTGGTATCTCTCTTCATCTTGCTTGTCATTCAAGAGCCCAAAATATGGGGGCTAAATCGAATGAACTTCTTAAGCTTATTCCTGATGCAGATATATCAATTGTTGAGAGATGTTCAGGTCATGGAGGGACCTTTGGTGTACTTTCACCAACCCATGAACTTGCAAGAAAAGTTGGTAAACCAGCAGCAAGGCAAGTTGCTAAATCCAATCCATCCTATGTTGTTTCAAGTTGTCCTTTAGCATCAAAACATTTATCCCAAGTTACCAAAGAAGACATTCTTAAAGACGAAGATAATAGTAAAAAAATCCGTTCTGGTCATCCAGTAGAGTTAATGGCTGTATCATATGGATTTTTAAATAAAGAAGAAATGAGCGAATGATGATAAAAATAAATGTCGATGATATTCTCCCAAATGATAAATATGGTGAAATAAGAAAACAAAAAAGAATAGATCTAATATCTTATAAAAAGAAGAGACGTATAAGTGTTGGGCCTTATGCTACTTTTTATTTTGAATCATATAAAACTATGCTTTATCAGATTCAAGAAATGTTATTTGTTGAAGGTGCCCCAGAAGGACAGTTAGAAGATGAGCTATATGCTTATAATCCTCTAATTCCTCAGGGCTCCAATTTGGTAACTACCTTAATGTTCGAAATAGCTGATGAGAATTTACGGCATGAATTTTTATCTTCAATTGGAAACGTTGAAGAATATATTTCAATGGAAGTAGCTAATGATAAAATAAAAGCAAGATTTGAATCTGATGTAGAAAGAACAAACTCAAAAGGAAAGACTTCTTCAGTTCATTTTCTACATTTTGATTTTACAGAAGATCAAAAGGCAAAATTCTTATCTAAAGAATCAAGGGTTTGTCTATGTATTGAGCATAAGAACTATAACCATATTGCAGTTTTAGGCGAAGAGAGTGTGAGTACTCTTGTTGATGATTTTTCTAGTTAACGCCCCATAAATAATCTTTTTCTATAAAACCATTAAGCCTATATGAGTTTTTAAAAAAATATTTTTCTTTTTTTATATTTAACTCTACTTCGCATACGTCACTTGTACATTTTACTAATTTTACAATTACACCATTATGAACATATGCAACTGGATTATTGTTTATATCTTTTATAGCAAGCGGTTTCTTATTTTTTATAATTTTTTCAGTTTCGCTAGCTCTATCTTTAATAAGAGCTGTTCTCCTCTTTGAAAACTGGCTCGAGCTGATCCATCCTTTTTGGTTCTGAGGTAGAAGTATTAAATTCCAATCATCTTTTTTGCGAATTATCTTAATTGGAAGGCCTTTTCTTTTGTAGACCCATATTACTTTATTGTCTTTTGAAGGCCCCGTACGTAAATAAGTTTTGTTATACTTTAATGAGCCCCAGCTATTTTCGATCTCAGCTGCCTGCAATGAAAAGCCTAACCCTAAAAGGGAAAGAAAAGTTATAAATATAATATTATGTTTAAACATGATTACTATGATTTTCCATTCAATGGGTTGTTTTGATCCCAATTGATTTTTATTAATTTCATTCTATAGCTCAATCCGTCAAATATTAATAATTGGCCCAAAAGATTCTCTTTTTCATCTAAAATTTGCTTTATTACCTCAGTAGCCTGAATTGAGCCCAATACACCGGCAATAGGACCTAAAACTCCAAGGTGCTCGCAATCATCTTCGTTATTTTGATTGATTTTCAAGCATCGATATGAAGGATAAGGAATTCCAGTGCCATCTATTTTAAAAGACTTGAAAGTTGATACTTGACCAAAAAATCCCGAAACTGATGCATATACAAGAGTTTTCTTCCTTCTATAACATGCATCATTAATAATAAGCTTACTGGAGTGATTATCTGTACAATCAACTATTATGTCATATTCAGAGATAATTTTATCTACGTTAAGTAAGTCTACTTTTTGTTTATACGGGATAACATTGATATCAGAGTTTACTGCCGAGATGAATTTTTTTGCTTTGCTTACCTTATAAGAGCCAATATCTTTAAGTGAAAATATTATTTGACGATGAAGGTTTGATAAATCAACCTTATCATTATCTGCTAATCCAATTGTTCCTACCCCTGAAGCAGCTAAATATTGCAAAACAGGTGAACCAAGCCCGCCCAATCCGATTATTAAAACTTTAGATTTCATAAGAAGTTTTTGTCCTTGCCCTCCAACTTCCTTTAATATTATCTGTCTAGAATACCTCTTAATCGAATCATTTGCATTCATCTTCTGCACTTATTCCAGTAGAACCAAACCCACCAGATCCTCTTTTTGTTTCATCAAGGGTTTCAGCCTTTATCAGATTAAATTGAACTACAGGTGCAATTACCATTTGAGCTATTCTCATGCCCCTCTCAATTTCAAAATTAACTTTGCTATGGTTAATGAGCATCGCAGAAATTTCACCCCTATAATCACTATCAATTGTTCCAGGTGAGTTTAAAATTGTAATACCATTTTTAGCCGCAAGTCCAGATCTCGGCCTTATTTGAGCCTCGAAACCTTTAGGTAGAGCGATAGCAATACCAGTTGGAACCATTTCTGCTTTTCCTGGTAAAATTATTATATTCTTACTCTCACTGATTGCTGCTAATAAATCTAAACCCGCAGCACCTTCAGACTCATATTTTGGTATAGGGAGGCCATAACCATTTTCAAGAATTTTTAATTGTAAATTTTTCATGCAGCACTATCAAAGAATTTTATAATTTTGTTGCAAAGATTTTCAGCGACACATTGCTTGCTTATTAAACCCCAATTTTCTTCTGAGTTGTTAGTTAGGAAGGATACTTCGTTCATATTATTATTAAAAACGCTCTGGTTTTCTTGAACATGACTATTTGCAATCATCCAATCACAAGACTTATTTAGCATTTTAGATCTAGCTGATTTTATCAAATTTTCTGTTTCCAGAGTAAATCCTACCACAAGCTTTGGTCTATTTGTATTTGTCTCGCTAATTGTTTTAAGTATATCTGGATTTTGCATCATAGTTAAGACCATCTCATCATCATTTTGATTATTTATGGATTTTTTTATTTTATTTTTTGATATCTCCGATGCTTTCCAGTCTGAAACAGCTGCAGCAAAAATTGAGATATCAACAGGGATAGATTCTTTGCAGGCATTCAACATCTCTTCTGCTGTATTTACTTCTGTAACTAAAACATTTTCTGGATAAGGTATATTTACAGGGCCGGTAATAAGATGGGTATCAGCACCTAATTTACTCAATCTATCAGCAATGGCATGACCTTGTTTACCAGATGATCTGTTTGAGATAAATCTTACTGGATCAATGGGCTCTATAGTTGGTCCTGATGTAACAAGTGCCTTTTTTCCTTTTAATGGACCTGGGCTTAGCAACAGCTCTATTTCCTTATATATATCTTCAACTTTAGACATCTTACCTGAGCCAACTTCACCACAAGCCATCTCACCTTCATCTGGGCCAACAAAAATATGACCATAGGATTTCAACTTTTCTATATTTTCTTTTGTTGCTGGGTTATTCCACATTTTTACATTCATTGATGGCGCGATTAAAAGAGGTTTATTATTAGCTAATAGAATAGAAGTTGCCAGGCTATCAGATACACCATATGACATTTTTGCTAATATATTTGCTGTTGCTGGAGCTAAAACGATCAAGTCAGCATCTCTTGATAATTTTATATGTCCAATATTTGTTTCACTCTCTAGATCAAAAAGATCCATATAAACTTTATTTTGTGAAAGGGCTCCAAAAGACAATGGTTGTACAAATTGAGTTGCGCTTTTAGTTAAAACGCAAGTTACGTCATCACCACGTCTTTTAATTTCTCTAATAAGGTCTAGAGCTCTGTAAGCGGCTATACCCCCACTAACTATTAAAAGTATTTTCTTCATAATGATGCTTTAACTTAAAATACCTAAAATTGCTATAAATATATAAAAGAATGAATATTTTAAAAAGTTAATTTATTTATTTATCAATAGGATAGAGAGAATTAATATTAATATTATAAAAATAATAATCTTAGGTTGATTTGATCTTGATGTTTCGTTCTCGGTAATAAGAATCAATGATTTTTTATCAATCTTTAATCCATCATCACCAAATGCTCTTCTAATTTTATTGAAATCTTTTTTTGTTTTTTCTATATCACCTATTATTGAGTCATAAATATCCTTAGCATTAGAATTGATAGATTCTTTAGAGAATTGGATCTTTGATAGGTCAAAGTTTTTTATGTTTGATAAATTATCTAATATTGGCTCTGAAAGACTCCAAATATTCAAATCAGGATTAAATTCTCTTGCTACACCTTCAGTAACGACCATAGTCTTTTGAAGTAATAATAGTTGAGGCTGAGTTTTCATCTCAAATTGGCCAGTAACTTCAAGTAATTGTGATAAAAGATGACCCATTGATATACTCTTTGAGTCTTGACCTTGAATTGGCTCTCCGATAGCCCTTAACGCTTGTGCAAATTTGTTACGATCTTGATCTTCTGGAATATACCCTGCTTCAAAATGTATATCAGATATTTTCTTATAATCTTTTTTTACAAATCCATTTAAAATTTCTAAGAGGTACTTTCTACTTTCAATATTTAGCCTTCCCATTATTCCAAAATCAACAGGAATTATTGTACCGTCATCTTTTATAAAAAGATTTCCTTGGTGCATGTCCGCATGAAAAAACCCATCTCTAATTGCCAAGATAAGAAAAGTTTTCATGATATTTTCCCCAACAACGTTAAAGTCGATATTTTTCTTTTTAATTTCCTTTAGATTCTTTGATGAATTTGCATCCACCCATTCAGTTGTAAGAATATTTTTTGACGTCAGGTCCCAGAATATTTCTGGAATTTCAATAAATTTATCTTTCTGAGTATTTTCAATGATTTCAGATTGTGCCGCTGCTTCTAGTCTAAGGTCAACTTCCATGGATAAACTCTCTTCGAGAGTTCTAACTACATCTATAACCCTTAGCCTTCTTGCTTCAGAAGAAAATTTCTCTAAAATTTTTGCTGCTAAATAAAAGTCCTTTAAATCTCGTTTAATTTTAGATTCTATGTTGGGGCGTAATACCTTCAATGCCACCATTTTTGATATTCCATCAATATCAATGATGGCTCTATGAACTTGTGCTATTGATGCTGCTGCAATTGGCTCTTCAATTTTTTTGAACTTCTTTTTATAGTCTTCTCCAAAAGACTCAATTAAAGCTTCCTTGACAAAACTCCGATCGAATGGCGGAAGACTATCTTGCAACTCCCTGAGATGTCTAGAAAGTTTACTACCTATTATATCTGGGCGTGTTGATAAAAATTGTCCCATTTTAATCCACGTCGGCCCAAGACTTTGAAGTGATTCAGAAAGTCCATCATTTTTATTTTTTGGTATAATATTAAGAAGAAGTCTCATTGGCAAAGGCATAGATTTAATTAAATTTTTAGGTATTAAATCTTTTTCTCTAGATAAGACCAAAACTCCTCTTGTGAGGCGAAATATTTTAAAGATGCCAAGCAAGTTAGATTTTCTCCGCTCGATAGATGCAAACAATATTTCCACTTAATTGCTTGATTGTAGTTTTTTTAAAGCCTGCATCCATTATCATATCATTAAATTCCTCGGGGCTTGGAAAAGTTCTAATACTATCAACTAAGTACTTGTAAGGCTCTTCTTCCCCAACTATAAGTTTTCCAAATTTTGGTATTAACCCATATGACCATGCATCATATAGATTTCTTAATAATATATCGTTAGGAAGAGAAAATTCCATACACATAAATATCCCACCTGGCTTAAGAATACGAAAGCATTCCTCAAGGCATTTTTCTCTGTTACTAACATTCCTTATACCAAATGATATAGTCAGAATATCAGCATAACTATCAGCCAAAGAAATAGACTCGCCTTGAGAACAGATAAAATTACATTTTTCAGATAGATTAATAGTTGATGAAATTTTTTCTCCTTCTTTTAGCATTTCTTGATTTATATCAACAATATTAACAAAATTATTTTTAGGAAATTTTTTTAGAAATCTAAAGCCTATATCGCCTGTACCCCCAGCTAAATCAACAACATTAAGATTCTCTGAAGTACCACTTTTTATATTATTGATGAAAGTTTTTTTCCATAAACGTTGCATGCCAAGAGACATTACATCATTCATAAAATCATACTTATTAGCTACTTTATTGAAAACACCTCTAACTCTAGAAGAGTGCTCTTTATCATTTATTTTTTCGTATCCAAAATTACTTTCTGTCATTACAATATATACCTTAGTGAGCGAACATAGCCTCAAGTCACTATTATTACCACTTAGGAGTTAAGATTGAAATGCCAGAATTACCCGAGGTAGAAACTGTAAAAAAAGGCTTAGAAAATATCTTAGTAAATAAAATCATTAAAGGGATTAATTTATCTGGTTTTTCGTTAAGATTTCCAATTCCTAAAAATTTAGTATCCTTAGCATCAGGAAAAAAAATAGTATCAATAGGCAGAAGATCAAAATACATATTATTTAATTTGTCAGAAAATATCTCACTCATATCCCATTTAGGTATGTCTGGTAATTACAGAATTTTAAGTCAGGAAGAGTCAAAAAGTTATAAAGCTAAGAAGCACGACCATATTATTTTTCAATTTGAAGACTTTAAAGTTGTTTATAATGATCCTAGAAGGTTTGGTTATATCTTTATAACAGACAAAGATCCAAAAGATCATAGGTCAATCGCATGTCTCGGACCAGAACCTATGAGTAATAATTTTAATGAGGCTATATTGGCAAAATCTTTTTATAAAAAAGAAAGACCGGTAAAAAATGCTCTTCTTGACCAAACTATTATATCAGGGCTTGGAAATATTTATGTATGCGAAGCTCTTTTTAGATCAAAAATAAACCCAAAAAAAAAAATTAAACAACTAGTTTATTCAAATGGTTCAGCCAAAAACTCTCTCATTATTCTAAAGAATGAGATAAATGAAGTTATAAAAGAATCTATATTACTTGGGGGCTCATCCTTAAAAGATTTCTCAAATACCGAAGGAAAAATGGGATATTTTCAAAATACTTTTAGTGTATATGGTCGGGAGGGTGAATTGTGCGTTTCAAAAGATTGTGATCAAAAAATAGTCAGAATAGTTCAATCCGGGCGATCAACTTTTTATTGTCCTAAATGTCAAAAATAAAGATATAGTTTTTAATTATTTAATTGAATTTTTATGATTAAATAGACTATATGGTGATGTTCAAGATAAAGAATTTTTAGGAGTAAATATGTCAGATAAGAATATAATTATTGAAAAAGACGAAGGTATTATTACTGTTTCGCTTAATCGACCAGATGCCCTTAATGCCCTTAACGATGCCTTAATGGACGAATTATTACAGGCCGTAGATAATTACGAAAAAGATGACTCACTAAGATGTATGATCTTAACAGGATCAGAAAAAGCTTTTGCTGCGGGTGCGGATATTAAGCAAATGCAACCAAAGTCCTATATGGATGTATATAAAGAAGACTTTATAACAAGAAATTGGGAAAGAGTTGCTAGTTGTAGGAAACCAATTATTGCTGCTGTTTCCGGGTATGCATTAGGTGGGGGTTGTGAGCTAGCAATGATGTGCGATTTCATTTTAGCCTCAGATACTGCTAAATTTGGTCAGCCAGAGATAAATTTAGGAGTAAGCCCTGGTGCTGGTGGAAGCCAGAGATTAACTCGATTTATTGGTAAATCAAAATCAATGGATATGTGCTTGACTGGCAGGATGATGGATGCGAATGAGGCAGAAAGAAGTGGGCTTGTTAGCCAAGTATTTCCTTCTGAAAGCTTTCTTGATGATGTGAAAAAAGTTGCTTTGTCAGTGGCTGAAAAATCAATGGTAGCAACAATGATGACTAAGGAAATGGTTAATCGTTCATATGAGACAACTCTATCTGAAGGCATAAGGTTTGAGAGACGATTATTTCACTCAATGTTTGCTACAGAGGACAAGAAAGAGGGTATGTCAGCATTTATTGATAAAAGAAAAGCTGAATTTAAAGATAAATAAGACGAAGTTAAAAATAGTAAAGCTTGACGTAGTAGGACTATGCAAATATAACGCTTTTTCTATTAAATTTTTATGAGGTTAAATAAATGGCAAATCTATCATCATCAAAAAAGATGGTTAGAAAAATTGCAACAAGAACTGCAAGAAATAAGTCGCATGTCACAAACATGAGGACCTATATCAAAAAAGTTGAAGAAGCAATTGCATCTGGTAATGCAGATGAAGCAAAATCTGCCTTAAAAGAAGCTCAACCCAAAATAATGAGAGTTGCTCAAAAAGGCATTTTTCATAAAAATACAGCCTCAAGAAAAGTATCTCGCCTTGCTAAAAAAGTAAAAAATATTTCTTAAAAAACAGTATTTTCTTTTTACAAGGAAAAAATTTAATTTATTTTCCAAAATTGCAATTTATTGTATTGCATCATATTTGATTCACCTCTAACGTAATTTTTAAATATTTTTTGTTTTTACAAAAATTATCTTAAAACTGGAGCCTGTTAAATTTTTTGATAGTCCATCCAAGGCATCTAACTTAATTAAGATGCAGCAATAAAATTTATATAAGGTGACCTTAGTGGACGAAAAAAATTCTAAAAATGTCGATATAAAGCAAAAATGGGATCACGCACTCTCAGTTCTTCGTGCTGAGTTAGGCGAGGCAACATTTAGAAGCTGGTTTAGACATATTGAATTTGGAGAATTTATCCAAGATGATTTAATTCTTTATGTTCCTACGAAATTTATGAAGGATTGGATCCATACACATTATGGGGATAGAATATTATCAATATTAAAAAATAATTCTACTCCAGTTAAGAATATTATAATTGATCTCAAAAAGTTTAAGAAATTAGATGATGATTTTGGAGAGAAATCTCATCAATCTAATACCTCGTCTGCTCCAACTAAAATTCAGATCGATGAAATAGGTGATCATAATACTATGTTAGGTGCTCCTCTGGATCCCAATTTATCTTTTGATAACTTTGTGGTGGGTGCTTCAAATGAACTTGCATATGCTGCTGCAAAGCGTATCGCAGAAGCTGATAAGGTTTCCTTCAACCCTCTTTTTTTATACGGGGGTGTTGGTTTAGGAAAAACGCATCTAATGCACGCAATAGCATTGGAGATTAAAAAAAATTGGCCAGAGAGAAAAGTTTTGTATCTTTCTGCTGAAAAATTTATGTATCAGTTTATTAGGGCTTTAAGGTTTAAAGATACAATGTCTTTCAAGCAACAGTTTCGATCAGTTGATGTTTTGATGGTTGATGACATTCAGTTTATTGCTGGTAAAGATTCTACCCAAGAAGAATTTTTTCATACATTTAATACTTTAATAGATCACAATCACCAGGTTATTATATCAGCTGATAGATCGCCTGTTGATCTTGATGGCATTGAAGAGAGAATTAGATCAAGATTGGGTTGGGGATTGGTAACAGATATTCATCCATCAGATTATGAGCTGCGCCTTGGAATTCTTCAATCTAAGGCAGAGGCTCATTTAGAAGAAAATCCTGGTCTTATTATTAATGATAATATGTTGGAGTTTTTAGCTCAAAAAATTGATTCAAATATTAGGGTTCTTGAGGGAGCTTTAAATAGAGTTATTGCATACTCATCTTTTGTGGGTCGTCCTCTTACAATTGATATGGCTCAGGAAGTTCTGAAGGACTTAATCCGAGCCTCTCAAAGAAGAATAACTATAGATGATATTCAAAGAAAGGTTGCAGATTATTATAATTTAAGATTATCTGATCTTTTATCAGCAAGACGATCACGGCAAATTGCTCGACCAAGACAAGTGGCAATGTATTTGTCCAAAATTCTTACTACAAGGTCTCTACCTGAGATAGGGAGAAAGTTTGGTGGAAGAGACCATACTACCGTTATTCATGCTGTAAAAAGAATAGAAGGTCTTAGAGATAGTGACTCGGCAATTCAAGAAGAAGTTGATTTGTTAACTAGGTCACTTGAAAGTTAATTCACCAAGTGATTTTTATCAAATTTCTGCTATAATAACTCATTGATTCGTTTATTTTGTACCTGTTAATTACAAAGTTTATTGATTTAAAGAATTTTCAGGTTGATAGGAGTGATATTCATGAAAATATCAATTGATAGGGGTGTTCTTCTTAAAGCCCTTAATCATGTTCAAAGTGTTGTTGAAAGAAGAAATACAATCCCAATTTTGTCAAATGTTAAGATCGAGGCTGACGAAAAAGGTATATCTCTAATAGCAACAGATTTAGATTTAGAAATAATTGAAAAAGTTGAAGCCAATGTTTCTAAAGCAGGATCAACAACAGTTTCGGCTCATATCCTTTATGATATTGTAAGAAAGATTCCAGAAGGCTCTTCTATTGAAATTGAACAAAATCACGACGACCAAATGGAGTTGAAATCTGGTCAATCAAACTTTGATCTACCTTGTTTGCCAGATGAGGATTTTCCCGAGATGTCGTCTGGAGAAATGTCTTGTAATTTTAATATGAATTCTAAAGATATTACAAGATTGATTGATAAAACAAAATTTGCAATTTCTACAGAAGAAACTAGATATTATTTAAATGGTATTTTTCTTCATTCTATAAATAATGAGCTTCGTTCAGTAGCAACAGATGGACATAGGCTAGCTTGTATAAAGTCTGATCTACCTAAAGGCGCTGAAGAAATGCCAAGTATTATTATTCCAAGAAAAACAGTTGGCGAAATAAGAAAACTTCTTGAAGACTCCTCCGATGACTTAATTATAAAGGTTTCAGATACTAAAATTCAATTTATTTTAAAAGATGTCCAACTTACCTCAAAGCTTATAGATGGAACTTTTCCTGATTATGAGAGAGTTATTCCAAAGAGCAATGATAAAGAGTTATCGATTGAGACGAAGATTTTTTCCTCATCGATTGATAGGGTTGCAACTATTTCTTCAGATAAATCTAAAGCTGTAAAATTTTTATTAAAAGACAGTGCTTTAACTTTGACGGTTATTAATCCAGACGCAGGAACTGCAGTTGAAACTACTCCTGTAGATTATAACCATGAAGAGCTAGAGATTGGCTTTAATGCAAGGTATCTTTTAGATATAGCCAGCCAAATAGATGGGCCAGATATGCTTTTTGCGCTTGAGGGTTCGGGTTCTCCAGCCTTGATAAAAGACTCTGATGATGCTCAGGCTACCTATGTACTTATGCCCATGAGGGTTTGATATAGATGGATTGTCCTCAGTGAATCAACATAACGCTAACAGCCTAGAAGAACTTAGGTATGATTTTAATAGAATACATTCTTTAAGACTGCAAAATTTTAGATCTTATAGTGATTTGAAATGTTCCTTTGATGGTAGGCCCGTCGTTTTACTAGGTCCGAATGGTTCAGGTAAAACAAATATTCTTGAGGCACTATCCCTTCTTTCTCCTGGAAAAGGATTAAGGAGTGCTTCGTTTGATCAATTTCGCAATATAAAAGGACCAAGTGAATGGGGTATAGTTTCTGAAGTACTATCAGATAATCAAATTATTAAAGTATCCACTGGTGTTTCCGCTGGACGTTTAAGGGGTCGCGACGTTAAAGTTAATGACAAAAAGGTAACCGCTTCTAATGTGCTACCATCTATTTTATCTCTATCTTGGGTAACTCCTTCTATGGATCAAATTTTTATGGAATCTCCATCGGCTAGGCGAAGATTTTTAGATAGAATGTGTTCTTCTTTTAATAATAATCATATTAATTCTATTAAAAATTATGAAAAACTAATGAAAGAACGAAATAAATTATTGCAGGATAATCTTTATGATAAATCGTGGTTAGAAACAATTGAGGAGCGAATGGTTTCAGAAGGGATTCTTATTGGTTTGACCCGTATTGAGCTTATTAAGAGACTTAACAATAGTTTAGAAAAAGATCAGAATCCTGTCTGGCCTAGAGCCTTTTTAAAAATTCAAGGTACCATAGAAGAAAAATTAATTTTTAGTGAGTTAAGCGAGGTGAGAGAGGCCTATATAGAGCTTTTATTTAATAATAGAAAAAAAGATTCTATTTCTGGAAGAACATTAGGGGGCATTCATAGAAGCGATCTTCTTGTTAGCGAGAGAAATAAAGGGGTTTTTGCAAGTCAATGCTCAACAGGTGAACAAAAAGGTCTTTTACTTGGCCTTATTTTAACTCATTTAGATTTAATTGCAGAGAAATCAAGCCGCTATCCAATTTTACTTCTCGATGAGGTTGTTGCTCATCTTGATCAGCTTAGGCGGTCATCACTTTTTGATCAAATTATTAAAACAAAAGCCCAAGTTTTTATGACTGGAACGGACATTAGTTTATTTTCATCCATAAAGACTTCGGCTGAATTTTTTTCGGTTGGCATGGGGCGTTTAAAGGAAATTTAATAAGGTAAAACTATGGTTAAAAAGAAATTAGAAAAAGATGAAGAAGGTTATGGTGCCGACTCAATTAAGGTTCTTAAGGGGCTGGAGGCGGTTAAGAAAAGACCAGGTATGTACATAGGTGATACAGATGATGGCTCTGGTCTTCATCATATGGTTTATGAAGTCGTTGATAATTCTGTAGATGAGGCTTTAGCTGGGCACTGTAAAAATATAACTGTTTCTATAAACCCTGATGGTTCAGTAATGGTTAAGGATGATGGTAGGGGCATTCCAACTGATATGCATGAGGAAGGTGTTTCTGCAGCAGAAGTTATTATGACACAATTGCATGCAGGTGGTAAATTTGACCAAAATTCATACAAGGTCTCAGGTGGTCTTCATGGAGTTGGTGTTTCAGTTGTTAATGCATTATCAGAGAACTTAGAACTCTATATTAACAGAAATGGTAAAAGACATTTTATGACATTCAAAGATGGTGACGCGCAGTCATCCCTTGAAGTCATTGGTGATTGCGGGCAAGAGACCGGTACAGAAATAAAATTTCTTCCTTCAAAAAAGATATTTACTATGATTGAGTTTGATAGACGTGTCTTAGAAAAAAAATTAAGAGAGTTGGCATTTTTAAATTCAAATATTTCTATTCTTCTTAGGGACTTAAGAAAAGATGAGCCTTGGGAGAAGGTAATGAGCTATGAAGGTGGCTTAAAAGAATTTGTTAAATATCTTGATCAAACAAAAAAACCAATGATTGAAGATCCAATTAGTCTCAGCGCTAATAAGGGGGGCGTAGAGGTTAACTTAGCTCTATGGTGGAATGATAGTTATTACGAGACAGTGAATTGTTTCACAAATAATATTCCTCAAAAGGATGGCGGAACTCACCTTGCCGGATTGCGCGGTGCTTTAACAAGAGTTGTAAATTCTTATGCTCAAAATTCTGGTATGGCAAAGAAAGAAAATGTACAATTAGTTGGTGAGGATATTCGTGAAGGGCTTACATGTGTTTTATCTATAAAGGTTGCTGATCCTAAGTTTTCAAGTCAAACAAAAGATAAGCTAGTCTCTTCAGAAGTAAGGCCTGCTGTAGAGAGCCTAGTTGGTGATGCTCTAAGCGAATGGTTTGAAGAGCATCCAAATGAAGCAAAACAAATAATTGGTAAAGTTGTCGAAGCCGCCGCCGCAAGAGATGCTGCACGAAAAGCCAGAGAGCTAACGCGCAGAAAAGGTGCTCTAGATATATCTTCATTGCCTGGAAAATTAGCAGATTGCCAAGAAAAAGACCCTGAAAAATGTGAAATCTTTATCGTGGAGGGCGATTCAGCGGGAGGGTCAGCAAAACAGGGTAGAGATCGTGCCACTCAAGCAATTCTTCCTTTGCGAGGAAAGATTATTAATTGTGAAAAAGCTAGATTATCTAAAGTTTTATCATCTGTTGAAATAGGTACGCTCATTACAGCCCTAGGAGCTGGAATAGGAAGGGATATTTCAGAAGAGGATGAGGATGAAGAAGGTTTTAATGTGAATAAGCTAAGATATAAGAAAATTATTATAATGACAGATGCTGATGTTGATGGAGCACATATTAGGACTTTACTTCTTACCTTCTTTTACAGACAAATGTTCCCACTTATCTCTTCAGGATGTCTTTATATTGCTCAGCCTCCATTATACAAGGCCAAAAAAGGAAATTCTGAAACATATTTAAAAGATGATGATGATCTAGACAACTACCTAATTAACTCAGGAGTGGACGAATCTATTTTAACTTTAGGTTCTGGTGAAACTATTTCATCGAACGATTTGTTAAATATAATTGATAAAAGTAGAAATTTTCGTTCGCTAATTAATAGACTTCCAAGTAGATATAATTCTGATCTTGTTGAAGCTGCAGCTCTTAGCGGAGCCTTTGATCAGTCTAAAGAGATTGATAAATCTATTTTAGATGACTTATCAGAGCGGTTAACGTTAAAATATAATGATGATGAGTCGGGCTGGGACGCTGAGTATGACTCAAATAATGGGCTAACCATAAAAAGACAAATTAGAGGAGTTTATGAAACTCTGACGCTTGGCCCTGGTATCTTTAGATCAGCTGATGCTCTCAGGCTATCAGATTTATCTCTAGATATTATTAAGTATTTTCCTTTAAAGGATAGCTCTAAGAATATTTTTGAAAGAAGTGGTAGATCTTACTCGGTAAAGAGTCCGTGTGATCTGGTTGAATCTGTTCTTTTAGAAGGTAGAAAAGGATTGCAAATACAAAGATATAAGGGTCTAGGCGAGATGAATGCTGATCAATTGTGGGATACTACTCTTGATCCGGATTCTAGAAGGTTATTGAAAGTTAAAGTTGACGAAGGTGTTGATAATAGTGAAGTTTTCTCTGATCTTATGGGTGATGAAGTCATAAAAAGAAGAGAATTTATTCAAGAAAGTATTAGCTCTGGTGACCTTGTTGTTAATCTTGATATTTAATTAGATTAAATATTATTGATTCAAAATATTTTTAATTTTTTCTACTATTAAAACCGATTGAATTTTTGGAGGGAAATAGTCAACAAATTCCCCATTTGCATTTGCTAAGAAAATTATATCAAGATGATTCATTGTGTACTCTTCTTCACCATCGAGAGTCTCTTTTTGATAATAAACCCCCCAATCTTTTGCGACTTTATCAATTTCCTCTTTTGTCCCTGTCAGGCCTATTATTTCTTTATGGAAAGCATTTACATAATCGGATAATATCTCTGGCGTATCTCTCTCTGGATCAACAGTAATAAATATAGAGTTAATTTCTTGTGAATCCTCTTTAAGTCTATCAATTATATCAGAGACCTTAATTAATGTTGTTGGGCATACATCTGGGCAATAAGTAAATCCAAAATAAATTAACATAAGTTTTTGAGAAGATGCTGAATCAAATATTTGGTTATTTTGATCCTTAAGAACAAAATGTCCACCTGGAAGAGAGTCCTGGCTCTCAATCTGCTGAACAAGATTATTTTGATAATAATCTTTATTCATAAAGAAATAAATTGAAACAACAACAAAAGCTAAAATTAAATTTATAAATAAAATTTTTCTTATCATGACATGCTTGTATATTATTTATTAAAGACTTGCTATAATTTTTCATTATTTTGGAAATTTAAAAATGTCTAAAAATTATTTTAATTTAATTCTAAGAAAATTAATTTTTTTATTTATTATTTTTCTAACTTTTAATTCAGTTTCATTGGCACAGTCAAAAAGTAAAAGTCCTTTTAAGGAGGGCCTTGTTGTTAGTGCAGTAAAGTCAGGAACTATGGAGGATTTGATTTATTCAATTCAAGTGGGAAGTTCTCCAAGCGAGCTTGACTTTGATGAGGTGCCAGCACTTTTACTAGCTGTGGACAGGGGAAGGCATGATATGACGCTTTTTCTTTTAAATAAAGGCGCAAGAGTTGATCAGAGGGATGGTAAAAAAAGGACAGCTCTTTCCATAGCTGCTCGTAAAAATAATATTTCTATAATTAATGAGTTAATTAATTTTGGTGCAAAGCCTGATAGGTATGGGGCAAATAAAGAAACACCTCTAATAATTGCATCTCGCTTTGGTAATTATGAAGCCGTTTCGGCCTTACTCGAGGGGGGGGCTTACCCAGATGATACTGATTTGACTGGAAGAACAGCATTACAATGGGCAAAAATAAAGCACTTTAAAAGAATTGAAAATTTATTAGAGGAATATGGGGCTTATAGTAATTAGTTTTAGTAATTAGTTTATTTATAAAACAATTATTCCATCTATTATTATTAGAACTAGCAAAAGACCTAATTGAATAAATGAAGCAAAAAAGTTTTTCATAGCCGCATCCTTTGATTTTTTTATAGTCAGTAATAAGCTTGTCCAAATGAAGTAACTTCCACCAAGAATAACTCCAGCTAAATAAATCACACCCATATTATAAACAGCAGGTAAAAGTGAGACAAAAACTAATATAATTGTATGAAAGAAAATTATATATGTTGTTGTAGAATGTTTAATAATATTAGGGAGCATAGGTATTTTTGCTTTTTTATAATCATCACCAATAGCCATTGCCAAGCTCCAAAAATGAGGTGGTGTCCATAAAAATAAAATAACTGATAAAATTATTGCCTCAGGTGATAGTAAGGGGCTTACTGCCGCAGAACCTGCTAGTGTCGCAAAACTTCCAGCTAAACCTCCAATAACTATATTCCAAATACTTTTTCTTTTTAGCCATATTGTATAAATACCTCCATAAAAAAGAGCTCCAAGGAAATTGTAGAAAGCGGAAAAAGGATTTAAAATGAAAAATGAAAGCATTAATCCAGCACAAATTATTGATCCAAATATTATTGGCCAAATTGTTTTTGGTCTTAGTTTTCCTGTGACAAAAGGTCGCTCAGATGTTCGGGGCATTAGAGCGTCTAAGTCTCTTTCAAAGTATTGATTAAATGCACTAGAGCCTGCTGAGGCAAGAAAAGTAGATAACGCCAAAATGAATATTTCAAACCAGTTGAGCAAATTGTTAGGCATGATAAAAACGCCTGAAACCGCGCATAAGGTTATTGTTAAGCTTATTCTTACCTTAAAAAGATTGACTATTAATTTAAAAAAAGAAAGCATAAAATTTTATCTCAAATGTTTGCAATCACTAAACTGCCTTAAACAAATGATTATTAAAAGACTTATATTGTGACTTTAGTATTTCTTGACTTTATCAGGACAATAAGTAATTTGAGAGCCAAGAAATTTCGCGACTTAAAGAATTAAATTTTTAAGTCAAAGCATACTCAAAATGAGGATTTTTATGGTACCTTTTATTCTTTTAGTAGTAATCATTGGCTCAGTACTTTTTCATATTTTTACACCATGGTATTCGACACCAATAGCATCTAATTGGTCTAATATTGATAGCACAATTGAACTAACTTTTTGGATGACTGGCGGTGTATATGTTGCAGTGCTTGGCTTTATGACATATTGCGTTATTCGCTTCAAAAATAAAGATGGTCGTCGAGCAGCATATGAACCTGAAAGTAAAAAAGCAGAAGTTATTCTCACTGTATTAACAACTATAGGTGTTGCTGGATTGCTTGCTCCTGGTCTTATCGTTTGGGATGATTATGTTTCACCACCAGAGGACGCCATGCCTATTGAGGCTATGGGTCAGCAGTGGTATTGGAGCTTCCGGCTTCCAGGTGAAGATGGAATTTTAGGAACAACTGATGCTAGAAATATTAATGCAGATAATCCTTTTGGTATGAATAAGAACGATCCAAATGGTCAAGATGACATTTTAATCGAAGGTGATGATCTTCATTTAGAGCATGATAAGCCAGTAAAATTTTTATTAAGATCTATTGATGTTTTGCATAATTTTTATGTTCCTCAGTTTAGGGCAAAAATGGACTTAGTTCCAGGAATGGTCACCTTTTATTGGATAAGACCAACAGTTGCTGGAAATTATGAAATTTTATGTGCTGAGCTTTGTGGTGTAGGTCATCATGCAATGAGAGGTTTTGTTCAAGTTGACGAATCTGATGCTTATAAAGATTGGCTTAATGAACAGTCAACTTTTAAAGCACTTCAAGAACAAGCGAGATTAGATAACAATAAAGCATTAGCTTTTAATAAAAGTAATTAGTTAGAAAGAGGTCAATAATTATGTCAGAATCTATAATCCCAGAAAGTGAGTTAGAAGAAGTCGAACTCTATCATGCTAAAAGCTGGTGGACTGAAAAGGTTTTCACTCAAGATGCAAAATTAATTGCCATTCAGTATGGTCTTACGGCTTTTGCAATTGGTTTTGTTGCTCTTGTTTTATCTTGGTTTATGAGAATTCAGATTGCTTTTCCTGAACTTTCAATTATCAGCGAGGGAACTTATTATCAATTTATTACCATGCATGGGATGATTATGGTTGTTTATCTTTTAACAGCTTTATTTCTCGGTGCCTTTGGTAATTATCTTATACCTCTAATGGTTGGAGCAAGAGATATGGTTTTCCCATATCTAAATATGGTAAGTTATTGGACTTATCTCGTAGCAGTTTTAGTTTTATTTGTAAGTTTTTTTACACCTGGTGGGCCTACAGGAGCCGGCTGGACACTTTATCCGCCGCAAGCAATTTTAGGTGGAACTCCCGGCCAAGAAAGTGGAATAATACTTATGCTAGTTTCCCTTTGTATCTTTATTGTTGGATTTACAATGGGTGGTTTAAATTATGTTATTACTATCCTTCAGGCCCGAACAAGAGGCATGACCCTTATGAGAATGCCTTTAACAGTATGGGGTATTTTTACAGCTACAGTTTTAGCTTTATTTGCTTTTCCAGCGTTATTTGTAAGTGCTGTTATGATGTTGTTTGATAAGATTTTGCTCACAAGCTTCTTTATGCCAGCCCTAGTGGAGTTTGGTGAAAACCTAACATATGGAGGCGGAAGCCCAATTTTGTTCCAACATCTTTTTTGGTTCTTCGGACATCCTGAAGTATACATTGTTGCCTTGCCTGCTTTTGGAATTGTATCTGATCTGATATCTATTCATGCACGTAAAAATATTTTTGGTTTTAGAATGATGGTTTGGGCTATCGTTGGTATCGGCGCTCTTAGCTTTATTGTTTGGGCTCATCATATGTATGTAAGTGGTATGAATCCATATTTTGGTTTCTTCTTTGCTACAACAACTCTTATTATTGCTGTTCCAACGGCCCTGAAGGTTTATAATTGGATCTTAACTTTGTGGAGAGGTAATATAAATCTGACGATTCCAATGCTATTTTGTCTTGGATTCATCGTTACGTTTTTAAATGGCGGACTGACAGGTCTTTTTCTTGGAAATGTTATTGTAGATGTTCCACTTTCTGACACATATTTTGTTGTTGCGCACTTTCATATGGTTATGGGTATAGCGCCAGTATTAGTTATATTGGGTGCTATTTATCATTGGTACCCACTTATCACCGGAAAGATGCTGCATGATGGCATGGGTCGCTTCCATTTTTGGGTAACTTTTGTTGGATCATATTTAATATACTTCCCAATGCATTATTTAGGTTTTATAGGTGTTCCAAGAAGATACTATGAAATGGGGCAAACTGAAGCGCTTTATACATCTTCAGCAGCTGATCTTAATGTTTTTATTACTCTTGCTGCTTTAGCAGTTGGATTTGCACAACTAGTTTTTATCTTTAATGTTTTCTGGAGTGCAAAAAAAGGAATTGTTGCTGAAAAGAATCCTTGGAATGCAACTTCTTTGGAGTGGCAAACTCCTGAGCAACCACCCATCCATGGTAATTTCGGCAAAGAACTTCCAGTTGTCTATCGTTGGGCTTACGACTATAGCGTTCCAGGCGCTGAGGATGATTATATTCCTCAAGATGTTCCTAATGAAGATGTTAGTTTAGCTGACGGTTATTCAGAGCTAGGAGTAGAAAAAACTTGAGTATATTTAGCTTATTATCACAAAAACCTTGGATGCCAGATCAAGCTGCTATTGATAACACTCATATTGGTAGATCATCATCACACCCTTTGCCAAGGATTGCTTTATACGTATTAATGGCTGTAATTGGTGTCTTGTTTTCACTTTTTTCAGTAGCTTACATTGGTAGGATGGCTTACGGCGACTGGCGTATATTACCTGAACCCACCCTTCTCTGGTTTAATACTGGTGTAATTATGTTAAGTAGTTTTGCTTTCGCGCGCGCGACAGTTAATGCAAAAGAAAATGATCTCAAAAGAACTAGAGAGTATTTACTCTTAGCCGGCGTCCTTACTCTTGGGTTTATTACAGGACAACTTTTTGTTTGGAGGGAGTTGGTTTCTTTTGGATATTTTGTTTCAACTAATCCCTCTTATGCTTTTTTTTATTTACTAACAGCTTTGCATATACTTCATTTACTGGGCGGCTTAATTGCATGGTTTGTTGTAACTTATAAGAGTTTTGTTCCTCAAAGAGAGGCTTCTAATTTTGCTCTCAGTGTTAACCTTTGTGCAATTTATTGGCACTTTTTATTAATAGTTTGGACACTCTTATTTGTTATGCTTTTGCTAACATAAATTTGACTTTTTATAGGATATAGATTCATGGCTACTACATCAAAAATACCCCTAAAAGATGGAATGGAAGGTTTTGTTTCAGATTGGGCTTCTGACCAAAGAGCTTTTAAGGGAGTCCCCTGGGGAAAGGCTATGATGTGGATCTTTCTTTTGAGTGATACGTTTATTTTCAGTTGTTTCTTAATTGCCTACATGACAGCAAGATGGTCAACGGTTGAGCCCTGGCCTAATACCAGTGAGGTCTTCTCACTAACAGTTAATGGTGTAAGCGTCCCGTTACTTTTGATTGCTATTATGACTTTTATATTGATTACAAGTAGTGGAACAATGGCTATGGCTGTAAGAAGTGGATATCAAAAGAAAAGAAAACAAGCGGGTGCACTTTTATTCTTAACTGCAATTTTAGGCTTATCTTTTGTTGGAATGCAAGCGTTCGAGTGGAGTAAATTAATAGCTGAAGGCATCCGGCCTTGGGAAAATCCATTTGGAGCGAGACAATTTGGTTCAGTATTTTTTATGGTAACAGGCTTTCATGGTATTCATGTTTCGTTTGGTGTTTTGTTTTTATTTATTACTGCACGTAAGGTTCTTCGTGGCGATTATGATACGGGACGAAGAGGTTTCTTTACATGGCAAAAAGGTCGTTATGAAATAATTGAAACACTTGGTTTATATTGGCATTTTGTTGATCTAGTTTGGGTCTTCATTTTTGCATTTTTCTATCTTTGGTGAGGTAAATAATGGCACAAGAAGGACAAGAACATCCTATCAGTACATATCTTTGGGTATGGATACTACTTTTCGTATTGAGCGCGTGCTCTTATGCGGTTGATTATGTTGGTTTTCAGGGATTTACTCGCTGGAGCTTGGTTATTTTATTTATGTTTTTAAAGGCCTATTTTATTTGTGCAGTCTTTATGCACATGGTTTGGGAAAGAATGGCTTTGGTTTTAGCTTTATTTATCCCAACTTTTGCGATTATAGTTTTTGTTGGAATTATGGGGTTTGAGTCTGATTATACTCAATTAGGACGTAAGGTATTTTTTGACACAGGTAAGCCTGCTACAGTTTATGCAGTTCCTCATAGTGAGGTTCATAAAGAATCTCATTCTGAAAAAGGTGATCACTAATTAGTTTAAGAAATAAAAATGTATAAAACACTATTATTTATCCTCTTAACTCTATCTTTCTTTAATCCAATCTATGCCTCTGATTCAAAGTTCATGAAAGAGATTAATAGCCTGGCACAAGAAGGTTATGTTGATGCTCAATATAATTTGGCTAGAATTTATTCAAATGGCGAATCTGTCGACCAAGATTTGGAGTTAGCGGCGTATTGGTTTCTTCAGGCAGCTGAACAGGATAATAGAGATGCTCAATATCAGCTTGCTAGAATGCTTGAAAATGGATTTGGTGTAGTGACTGATCTTGAAGAGGCATTCAAGTGGTATAAGCTTTCCGCTGAACAAGGTAGTATAGAGGCTCAATATAGTCTTGGTTTAGCTTATAGGTTTGGTATTGGGGTTGATCAAAATTTTACTCAATCTTTAAGGTGGTATAAAGCATCAGCGTCAAAAGGTCATAGTGGCTCTCAATACAACCTTAATCTTTTATACGAGGAAGGTCTGGCAACTAGAAAAGATATTTCAGATGCCATTAAGTGGTATAGGTGCGGAAGGTAATAATGAGATCTCTAATTATTATTATAATAATTTTTATCCTAACAGTTGTATTTACTTTATTTTATTTTAACAGCCCCTTTATAAAATAAAAAATTCTTAGTGGTTTAGTTTTTAGTTTTCTTCAACTATTTTTAATTCTTATATTGTAGTGACGAATTACCACATGTTAAAAAATAAAAATTTTGAATAAAAAATAATATGAGTAAAATATTTCTAATTACAATCCTCTTAACTTTTTTTACTACAGATATTTATGCGAGTGAACGTTCAGAATGTTTAGTGGCAGTTGAAAAGGGTAAAGAAATAATTAATGTTAATGGTATGAAGGTTTATTCTTATAATGGTAAAACATATACTTTTAGAGATAAATCCAAAAGATGCTTTGAAAGAACTCTCCGATAAGTAAATGAATAAGTTTATTATTGCTTTGATATTAGTAATTTTAGTATTTTCTCTTTTATTAAAAAGAGTTATCTAAGTCCGAAAATTCTTTTTTCATTTATTATTCTTATTATAAAAGTAACGACTTTTATTACACTAATTAATCTCTCTTGGATCACCTATTGTATCTTTTAAATTCAAGATATTAGAATGAATTAAATCTTCATGTTCACGATTTAAGAGCCACTTATAAAAAGTAGTATTTTTATATGTTAAATACTGATACCCAAGCCAATTAGATATCTCATGAAATTTATCTTCATATTGATCAACTTTTTTCTGTGAAGCCTCTAGAGGATCATTTCTAAGGATATCATCGCTATATTCCTTATTAACTATTCTAATTTTTATATTTTCTAAAAGCTTTACTCTTAAGTAACCATACTCAGCTTTGATATCTTCAAAGCTCATTGTCGCAATTGGATTCTTTTGCGTCTTATTGATTTCTATAATAGCTTCCCGTAGAAGCATAATTCCTGAGATTTGAGGAAGTATTTCTCTAATTTCTGAGTGTCTTTTGCTAGAGGATTCTGATTGTTCTATAGCTAAATAATATTTTTTTAATGCAGTCTTTGTGTAATTATTTCCGGCTAATTCTTTTTCAATTAGAGAAGAATTTATATAAATAAGTTTTTGTAAATCGTCCTTAGAGTTTGTCCAGTGATATATAAATAAAGCATCTAGGAAATTACGAATCTCTTCTGTTATTTCATCAGCATTTAGCATCTAAATTCTTCTTTTTAAGTTCTAGATCAAACTCTAGGCTTTATAAGAATATTTAGCAATAACCTATATAAACCAATATTTTGGATTATTTTTTTAAATTATTTCTGAAGTATAAATCTTTGTATTACTGAAATTAAACTTAAATCTCATTTATCTAATTATTGATATAAAAAGACTCCAATCCAAAAAATTAATCCAGTTATTATAAGTATAATCGAAAATTTCATTTTAATTTGGTGGAGCTAAGCGGGTTCGAACCGCTGACCTCTTGCATGCCATGCAAGCGCTCTCCCAGCTGAGCTATAGCCCCTTTTCCTTTATTTTAGTTGTCTTCTTCTGTAGGAACAGATTTAATTACGTCGGAGACATCATCTTCTAAAAAATCATCATCATCTTCATTTAGCTCATCAACCTCTTCATCATCAAATTCAGTTAAATCTTCATCATTGTCTTCAACAATTTCATCATCTGAAGAATTCTCAAGATCAGGAATACTCTCTTCATCGATTTCAGGAATTACTATATCTTCATTCTCTTCAGTATTATCATCTTGATCTTCCGTTTCATCAATCGAGTTAATTTTATTATCCTCAATAACTTCTAATTCATCTTTTTTGGAATCTTGTAAAATATTTTCATTTAAAATTTCACCAGTATAAGGGCTAACTATAGGATCCTTATTTAAGTCATAGAATATTTTACCTGTAGAAGGACAAACTCTTTTTTTACCTAAATTTTTTTTACTCATTTTTCTTCCTATTAATTAATATCTTATTTCTCCATTGCCATGAAGAAACAATAGTGTCAAAACCAAAAAAAGTTTTTTTCTAGTAATATGTCTGCTAAACCTTAATTAACAATGAATCAAGATCAAAAAAATAACATATTAAATATTTCTGCTGTTGCAAGTAAAAGCGAAAATCTTATTGGTGAAATTTTTGCTCCAGGAGACAAATCTATCTCTCATAGATGCGTTATATTATCATCTATATCATTAGGTGAAAGTAGAATAGAGGGTCTTCTTGCAAGTACAGATGTGGCTTGTACGATCGATGCTATGAAATCTTTAGGGTCTAATATTAGTTTTAACTTTAATACTGATATATGTGTTATCAATGGAATAGGTATAGGAAGTCTTGTAGAGCCAATAAAACCTCTTGATTTTGGAAATTCGGGTACTGCGGCAAGGTTAATAATGGGCTTAGTATCTACTCACCCAATTAAATCAGTTTTTATAGGTGACGATTCTTTATCAAAAAGACCTATGAGGAGAGTAGTTGATCCTTTAACTGAATTTGGTGCAGAATTTGATTTAACCTCATCAGAATTTTTTCCGATGACCGTTATAGGAACTAAATTACCTATTCCAATATCCTATGAAACATTAATCCCTTCTGCCCAAGTTAAGTCTGCAATTCTTCTTGCAGGTTTAAACACTCCAGGAATTACTTCAGTTGTAGAAAAACAAAAAACCCGCGATCATACGGAGAGACTTCTAGAGATTTATGGTTATGATGTTGATATAGTTGAAGAAAAACAAAGTACAACAATTAGTATTACCGGGCAAGGAACCTTACACTCTGTAAATATAAGTATACCTGGCGACCCCTCTTCGGCAGCCTACCCCATTGTTGCAGGATTAATATGCAAAAATTCTAAGCTTACTGTTAAAAATGTTTTAATAAACCCTACAAGAGATGGTATTTACAGATCATTAAAGGAAATGGGGGCAAAAATAGATTTTATTAATAAAAGATCTGAGGCTGGAGAGGATGTTTATGATATTCTTGTTGAAACTAGCCATCTTAAATCAATTGAGGTTCCAGCCTCAAGAGCACCAAGCATGATAGATGATTATCCAGTTTTAGCTGTAGCAGCCTCAATAGCTGAAGGTACGTCAATTTTTAGAGGCCTTTCTGAATTAAGGGTGAAGGAGAGTGATAGACTTTTTGGAATAAAGCATTTCCTTGAGGTAAACGGTATTAATGTTGAAATAAAAAATGATGATTTAATTATTGAGGGTAGCCCAAAAGGAATAAAAGGAGGGGGTACTATCAATACCAATCTTGATCATCGCATAGCCATGTCTTCACTTATTCTAGGCTTAATATCTGAAACCCCTGTGTCAATTGATGACGCAAAGACTATAAATACAAGCTTTCCAGGTTTTGTAGAATTAATGAATGCATTGGGTACAAAAATTAAGTTATCAGATTTGAGTAATTCTTTATGACCTTCACTGTAGCTATTGATGGTTCTGCTGGCTCTGGAAAAGGAGTTTTAGCCATTGGGATTTCTGATAGGTTTAATCTTGCATATTTTGACACTGGACTATTATACAGGGGATTATCTTATATAGTCTTAGAGGAATTTGGAGAAAATTTTAAAAAAAATGATGTTATAAATATAGCAAAATTATTTAAAGTTAATGCCATTGAAGAAAAGAATCTTCGCTCACCTATTGTAGGAAGATATGCATCTATTATAGGAGCTATACCCGAAGTAAGAAAAATATTAATAAAAATTCAAAGAGAATTTAAAGAAAAGAGTTCATCTGACAAAGGAATAGTTGTTGATGGCCGTGATATAGGGACCGTAATTTTCCCAAATGCTGATGTTAAATTTTTTATTTCTGCATCAATTGAGGAGAGAGCAAGAAGGAGATTACTTGATTTTACTAAGAGTGGTGAAAATATTTCTTACGATGAAGTAATAAAACAATTGCAAAAAAGGGATCAACGAGATAAGGAAAGAAGCGTTGCACCTTTAGTTGCAGCAAAAGACGCTCATCTTATTGATACTACAAACATTAATAAAGAAGAGACATTAAAGATAGCTTCATCTTTGGTTGCAAAAAAATTAGGTGACTAAGTTGAAAATTAATAAGTTAAGGGAGAATATTTTTTGTCAAATTTAATTGATTCAGTTCCAGAGAGTTCATTAGAGGAATTTTCTAAACTTCTTGAGGCAAGCTTTGTTGAGAATGCTTGTGAAGAAGGTCAAGTTATACAAGGTACAGTTGTTGGAGTAGAATCTGATACAATAGTTGTTGATGTTGGTATGAAAACAGAAGGAAGGATTCCTTCTGAAGAATTTTGTTCATCAGGTAAGGATCACGATCTTGTTATTGGCGATACAGTAGATGTATATTTAGAAAGAATTGAAAATGCGTTAGGTGACGCAGTACTGTCTAGAGAAAAAGCTAGACGTGAAGAAATATGGGCAAATCTTCTAATCTCTCAGAAAGAAAATAAAATAGTTGAGGGTGTTATTAATGGAAAAGTTAAAGGAGGCTTTACTGTTGATTTAGATGGAGCGCAAGCCTTTCTTCCGGGAAGTCAGGTAGACGTAAGACCAATAAGAGATATGAGACCTTTAATGTATACAACTCAAACTTTTCATATTCTAAAAATGGATCGTAGAAGAGGAAATATTGTAGTCTCAAGAAAATCAGTTCTTTCAGAATCTATGTCTGTAAATAAAGCAGATTTAATGGAAAAACTCAAAGAAGGTGAGATCGTAGAAGGTATTGTTAAGAATATTACTGATTATGGCGCATTTGTTGACCTTGGCGGTATAGATGGTTTGTTACATGTAACTGATATTTCGTGGAAAAGAATTAGCAGTCCTGAAGAGATAATCAGTATTGGCGAGACTATAAAAGTACTAATCACAAAGGTTTCAGAAGAAAATATGCGCATATCATTGGGCATGAAACAACTACAAAATGATCCTTGGGTTGAAGCACAAGAAAAATATAATGTTGGTGAACGCTACAAGGGTAGAGTAACAAATATTGCAGACTATGGAGCTTTTGTTGAACTTGAAGGCGGTATAGAAGGCCTTGTTCATGTATCAGAGATGAGTTGGGTTTCTAAAATTCAAAATCCAAATAAATATGTCTCTCAAGACCAAGAAGTAGAAGTAATGGTTTTAGAAATTGATATTGAGAAAAAACGTCTTTCTCTAGGTTTAAAGCAAGTTCTCGATAACCCTTGGGAGAGTTTTGCACAAAACAATCCAATAGGAACAAAACTAAAAGGTAAAATTCAAAATATTACTGACTTTGGCTTATTTGTTCAGGTCAGTGAAGAGCTAGATGGTTTAGTCCACATGTCAGATGTTGATTGGAGAAAAAGTGGTCCTGAGGCAATAAAAGATTTTGAAGTCGGTCAAGAAATTGACGCAATCATAATCGATATTGAGCCGACAAAAGAAAGGATCTCTCTTGGGATTAAACAACTTGATGGCGACCCTATGGAATCCCTTGATAATATTAAGAAAGGGACTGTTGTTACATGCACAGTTATTCAAACTCAAGCCGGTGGTATAGATGTCGAGATTGGTGATAAAATTCCAGCATTTATTAAAAGAGCCGATCTATCAAAAGACAAATCTGAACAGAATCCAGAGCGATTTGAGATCGGAAGAAAGGTTGATGCGAAAGTTACAAGCTATGATGCTAAATCAAGAAAAATTTCTCTTTCTATTAAAGCACTAGAAATTTCTGATGAAAAGAAAGCAATTGAACAATACGGATCGAAAGACTCTGGAGCATCCTTAGGTGATATTTTAGGAGAGGCCCTAGATAAGAGTAGCTCATCCACAGATGAAGATGATAAGAAAAATGATTAAATCGTCTTTAATAAAAAAACTTTTAAAAAATAACCCTCATCTAGTCCAAAAGGATGTAGAAAGTATTGTTAATATTGTACTTGATGGTATCTCCAATGCTTTATCAAAAAAAGGTAGAGCTGAAATAAGAGGTTTTGGGACTTTTTCTTTAAGACATAGAAACGCTCGAAATGGAAGAAATCCAAGAACAGGTGATAATGTAGTTGTTCCTGCAAAAAATGTTCCAATGTTTAAACCTGGAAAAAGTATAAGGGATAGACTTAATTATAAATCCTAGTTCATTACTTTATGGTTAAAATTTTAGAACCACTTTGGAGTTATAAATGAATAAGGTTTTTCCAAATCCTATAATGCTTGCAATAGATACTTCATCGTTAGACGATGCAAAATCATTAATTGTAAAATTAAAAGATTGTGTAGGTGGCATAAAACTTGGGATGGAATTTTTTAATTCTTTTGGTCCTTCAGGTATTAAAGTTTTAAAAGAATTTGATATCCCAATTTTCTTAGATCTAAAATTACATGACATTCCTGCCACTGTTTATAAAACTATAACAACTCTTTTAACTCTTGAGCCTGCAATTATTAATGTTCATGCATCTGGCGGTAAAGAAATGATGATGGCGGCCGCAAAAGCTTTAAAGGATAGTGGAAATAAGACTACTAAAATTATAGCCGTTACAATTTTAACTAGCCTTGATGATGATGATCTCTGTAAATTAGGTTTTTCAGAGCCAAGTAAAGATCTTGTGCTCAAGCTAGCGAAATTAGCTCAAGAGTCAGGATTAGATGGCGTAGTCTGCTCCGCACAGGAAATATCCTTAATTCGAGAAAATATCAATAATGACTTTATGTTGGTTGTCCCAGGAATAAGACTAAAGGAAGATAATGTTGATGATCAAAAAAGAATAATGACTCCGAAAGAAGCAATATCTTTAGGTGCTGATCTATTAGTAATTGGGAGGCCGATAACTAAAGCAAAGGACCAAATTTTAGCCTCAAAAAAAATTCTTGAACAATTAAAATGACCTTAAAAATAAAAATTTGTGGATTGTCTACTTTAGAACATATCGATATGGTGGTTAAATCCAAAGCTGATATGGCAGGTTTTATATTTGCTAATCCTAGCCCAAGGGAGATTAAACCTTATACTGCTAAAAAATTAGATTTTGCTTCTGCAGCAAAAAGTATAGATAGAGTTGCAGTATTTGTTAACCCTAGTAATGACTATTTGGAGGAATCGATAGATTCTATTAATGCTAACATTATACAACTCCATGGTAATGAGACGGTTGATAGGTGTTTGGCGATTAGATCTATAACCGGTTTACCAATTATAAAATCTTTTGGGATTTCAGATGACAGAGATATTAAAATTGCACAAGAATACAAAAATTCAGTAGATTATTTTCTTTTTGATGCTAAACCAGATAGTAATTTTAGTGGTCAAAGAGGTGGGTTAAATAAAGTGTTTGATTGGTCTATATTAGATAACTGGAATGGGCCTAATTATTTTTTATCAGGAGGCTTAAATATTGGTAATGTAAGTGAAGCAATCAAGAAAACAGATGCTTATGTTATTGATGTTTCTTCTGGTGTAGAAACTAAACCAGGGGTTAAGGATAAAAAAAAGATTGAAGATTTTGTTAAAATAATAAGATCTGAATATGGAAATAAATATGAATAAAAATACATATAAGGAAGGTCCCGATTCTTCAGGAAATTTTGGCGATTATGGAGGTCGATATGTAGCTGAAACTTTAATGCCCCTGATACTGGATCTTGAAAAAGCCTATGATGCTGCAAAAATAGATCCCAAGTTTATTGAAGAGCGTAATAATTTTGCAAAAGATTATATTGGTCGTGAAAGTCCATTATATTTTGCAGAAAGATTAACGGAATATGTCGGTGGTGCAAAAATTTATTTTAAGCGTGATGAATTAAACCACACTGGTAGTCACAAGATAAATAACTGCTTAGGGCAAATTCTTTTAGCAAGAAGAATGGGGAAAACTAGGATCATTGCTGAAACTGGTGCTGGGCAACATGGAGTTGCTGTTGCAACTGTTTGCGCTAGGTTTGGATTGCCTTGTGTTATTTATATGGGAGCCACTGACATAGAAAGACAGAAGCCTAATGTTTTTAAAATTAAATTATTGGGTGGTGAGGTTATTCCTGTAACGTCAGGTACTGGAACACTTAAGGATGCAATGAACGAAGCTCTTCGTGACTGGGTCTCAAATGTTGAAGATACTTTTTATCTTATAGGTACCGCTGCTGGTCCTCATCCATATCCGTCAATGGTAAGAGATTTTCAGTCTGTTATAGGTGAAGAGACAAAGAAACAAATGAATGAGAAAGAAGGTAAAAATCCAGATATCTTAGTTGCTTGTATTGGTGGGGGTTCAAATGCCTTAGGGTTATTCTATCCTTTTTTAGATGACGATGTCGAAATGTATGGAGTTGAGGCTGCCGGAAAAGGCCTAGAAACTTCTATGCATGCTGCATCTTTATCTAAAGGTTCGCCAGGTGTACTTCATGGAAATAAAACTTACTTATTACAGGATGAAGATGGTCAGATTACTGAAGGGCATTCTATTTCAGCAGGATTGGATTATCCAGGCATTGGTCCAGAACATTCGTGGCTTAAAGATGAAGATAGAGTTAAATATGTGTCTGCAACTGACTCAGAGGCCTTGGATGCCTTCCAGATATGTTCTAGATATGAAGGTATAATACCAGCTTTAGAGCCCTCTCACGCATTGTCTTTTGTTATTAAGCTAGCGAAAAAGACACCAAAAGATAAAATTATTGTTATGAATATGTGCGGAAGAGGTGATAAGGATGTTTTTACTGTTTCCGATATTTTGGGAATAGATATCTAATGCCCTCTCGTATTAAAAAAACTTTTGACGATTTAAAAATTAAAGGAAAGTCTGCTTTTATTCCTTATATTACGGCTGGTGATCCAGATATTAATCTTTCTCAAAAAATACTAGATTCTCTTCCTGAGGGTGGCGCAGATATTATTGAAATTGGTATGCCTTTTTCAGACCCAATGGCCGATGGACCAGCTATTCAACAATCCTCATTACGAGCGCTTGGTAATGGCCAGGATATGAAAAAAACTATATCCATGGTTAAAAAATTTCGAACTCAAAATGATCACACGCCAATAATATTAATGGGTTATTACAATCCTATACTACAGTTTGGAACTCAAAATTTCTTACACCAATGCGATTTAATAGGTGTTGATGGCTTAATAGTTGTTGATCTTCCGATTGAACATGATGAAGAGCTTTCTAAGCCTGCAAAAGAAATTGGAATAGATTTTATTAACTTAGTTACACCCACAACAAGTCCAGAAAGATTAAAGAATATTTTAGAAGTAAGTTCTGGATTTCTTTATTATGTCTCAATTGCAGGAATAACTGGTACAAAGGCTCCCGATATTAAAAATTTACAAAATATTATTAATAAAATAAAGACTTACACAGATATTCCTATCGGCGTTGGTTTTGGAATAAAAGATTCAGGGCAAGTAAAAAATATTTCTCAGTTTTCTGATGCTGTTGTGGTTGGTTCAGCTATAGTTCAAAAGATTAATAATTTAAAAGAACAGAATTTAAATGATCAAGACTTGGTATCGTCTTTAACAAATTACTTATTAGATCTTTCTAGCGGTCTAAATACTTAGGAGTTGTAATTGAGTTGGCTAAAAAATATTGTACCACCCGGTTTAAAAAAGATATTTAAAAGAAGAGAGGTCCCCGATAATCTTTGGCTAAAGTGTTCTGCTTGTGATTCAATGATTTTTCATAAAGATGCTGAAGATAGCCTTTTTGTGTGTCCAGAGTGTGATTTTCATCTAAAAGTTTCAGCTGAAATAAGATTTCAACAACTTTTTGATGAGGGATCAATAACTTATATCGATTGTCCCGATGTTCCAAAAGACCCTTTAAAATTTAAAGATCAAAAACGATATATTGATAGACTAAAAGAAACTCGTTCAAAAACAAATAAAAAAGATTCTATACTAATAGGGTGTGGTAATATTAATACTCAACAAGCAGTTATGGCTGTTCATGACTTTTCCTTTATGGGTGGGTCTCTGGGTATGGCTGCTGGCGAGAGTATAATCCTTGCTATTGAAGAGGCTTTAAAAAAGAAATGTCCTTTTATTCTATGTGCCTCATCAGGAGGTGCAAGAATGCAAGAAGGTATCCTGTCGCTGATGCAAATGCCAAGAACAACGGTAATGCTGCAATCACTTCGTGAAGAGAAGCTTCCATATATTGTTTTATTGACTAATCCAACTACAGGTGGTGTTACAGCCTCATATGCAATGCTAGGCGATATTCATATCGCAGAACCAAAGGCTTTAATTGGTTTTGCTGGGCCCAGGGTTATAGAAAACACTATTAATGAAAATCTTCCAGAAGGTTTTCAAAAGTCAGAGTATCTCTTAGACCATGGAATGATTGATATGGTTGTGCATAGAAAAGATCTTAAAGAAATGATAACTAATATTATTAATATATTGTTTAATAAAGAAGAAAAACTTCACCGGTAATGAGCTTGAAAATAAGCAAAGATAAATTTTTTTATGATAATTTTTTGAAAAATCCAAATAAAAATTTATCAAGAATCAAATCTCTTCTTTCAAAATTAGGTAATCCAGAATCCACGCTCTCTAATATTATTCATATTGCCGGAACAAATGGAAAAGGCTCGACACTTGCTTTTTTAAAATCATGCCTAATCGAAAATAATTATTCTGTAAATGCCTATGTATCACCTCATCTAGAGACAATAAATGAAAGAATTATTATTAAAGGTAGTATTATAGACGATGAGTCCTTAGATCAAATCATAAGAGAATGTTTAATTATACTCGGTAAACAAAAAATATCTTTTTTTGAATTTATGACAGCATGTGCATTTGAATTATTTAAAAGAAACACCAGTGATTGGAGCTTAATTGAAGTGGGTATGGGTGGAGGATATGATGCTACAAACTCTATCCCTAATAAAGATCTTTCTATAATTACTCCAATCTCTTTTGATCATGAGATCTTTTTGGGTAAATCAATAAAAAAAATCGCAAAAGAAAAATTAGGAATTATTAATAATAATTCACTGGTTGTTTTCGGCCCCCAAGAGGAATCTTTAAGAGATTTAATAAAAGATAATTTATCTCAAAAAAGATCTAAAGGTTTGTTTTATGGAAAAGATTGGAATATTCAGAAAGTTAATAAAATAATTAAATATGAAGATTATGATAATAGAATCGAACTTAATTCAATTGGTTTAAAGGGTGATCATCAGTTGATTAATGCTGGCATGTGCATTGCTAGTTTAAAATTTCTTCAGAAAGAAGGAAGAATTGAGGTAAATGATCATCAAATAAAAGATGGTATAGCAAAGACTTCATGGCCAGGTCGACTTATGCAGTTATCAGGGGAACTAAAAAAAATAAATAATAGTGGTTGTGATATTTGGGTTGATGGTTGTCATAACCCAGCAGGATCAAATGTTATTGCTGAAGAAATTATTAGAATGGATGAGGTAAGTAAAAAGGAGACTATTTTAATTTTAGGAATGTCTAGAGATAAAAAAATAGATAAATTTCTTTATAATTTTAAAGGAATTATTACTGAAATTCTGATTGTTCCAATCAAAGATAGGGCATCAATTAATTTTGAAGAAGCAAGAGATGCAACTAAAGAAATGGATTTTAAAATTTCAGAAAAGGAGTCAATTAGTAAAGCTTTAGAAAGTATTTCTAATAGAGATAATTTACGAATATTAATATGTGGTTCTTTGTATCTAGTATCGGAAGCACTTTTAATGGACTAGCTATTCTCTTCGATCCATTCTTTAAGTTCTTGCCTTGGAAGGGCGCCAACTTTAGTATCTTTTAACTCACCATCAGAAAACAACATTAAGGTTGGGATACTTCTGACGCCATAATTTGTTGGCGTTCTAGGATTTTCATCAATGTTCACTTTAGCAATAGTAATATTAATTTTATCGTCAGCTGCTAGCTCTTCAAGGATTGGACCAACTTGCTTGCAAGGCCCACACCACTCGGCCCAGAAATCAACTAAATAAAGACCTTTTTTTTCTAAAATAGTATTTTGAAATTCTTCATCGGTTACGTTAATTAGGCTCATATTATCTCCAAGAATCAGTTTCTATTAAGCTAAGAAAGACTAGTCAATCATGCAAGTATTATTTCAATATTATAATTCATGGTTTAAGCTCAATAAATAATCTTTATAACCATCAAAAATGTCAAGATTGCTCTCTTTTTCTAATGAATTAATTGCTTCTATGGCTTTTGAAATGGTAACCCAAGGGACCTTACCATCATTATTCTTCCATCGGGCCTTTATGAACTCAATAATCACTTTATACGGCTGATCATCTAAAGTTTCAGGCGCATTATCAAAAATGATTCTTTGTGCAACACGCTTTGATTTTTGATCTTTAAATTTTATCTGTATTTTTTCATCCCAACTATCACATTTATGAAAGGAATCCCAAGCAAGCCTGTCTTGGCTAGAAGGGAAACCAAAGAAATCTTCTTCTAAATATTTAATTTCTTTTTTTGGCCAAATTTTTGGTCCTGGTAAGTATTTAGTAATAAGCTCCATAATTTCTTGAATTTCTGAGTCTTTAGGCAGAGCGTAATCCAAAGTTAGATCAAACCAGTCCGGATTAAAAATTATACCTGGAGTCTTAAGGTAAGTTGCATGTAACCACTCAGGTGGCTTTTTAGTACTATCCTTACTGTAATTTATAATTTTTTTTCTATCTTTTTCTGAAAGCCCCCCACAGCTTCTATATTTATTTAAATCTATAGAAAAATAATTATCTCGATCTCTTTCATAAATAGGCAACATGGGACTTATTTGCTGTGTAGGATAATAGTAACGCCCCCAAACCGACATATTATTAAATAAATCCTGTCTGGCAAATTTACTAAACATTCGACTTCTGTATTCCCAAAATTTTGGTATTTCTTTTTTTATTTTATTAAGCAGTCTTGACGTTGCTCTAACATCTCCATCAGCTTGATGCCATATGATAGTGTCATCTTTTTGAAAATTTTTAGTAAAAACATCTGATAACTTATGACTTAATTTCCCATCTTCCCTTTCTGGTATCGATAAAACTTCTGGAAAGAGTTTTGAAGCTAATGAAATATAAGGCAAAGCATCGCAAACTACCTTATCTTTGTATAAATAAGGGAAATGACCGCAAGAATATAATGCCTCAGTTAAAACTCCTGTGTCATAAGATGAATTATATGCCCATAAAATATCATAATCTAATAGTATCTCTAAAATCTCCGGAAGCTTTTCATAAAGTGATGGGCCTTCCTTTAGTTTTTTCCAATTCATATTTGTTGCTGCCAAAGCATATGGGCTTGGTAGTTCATAATGAGGGATTCTAAAGTTTTTTATCTCTAGTCGTGCCTCATTATCATTATCTATTATTGCTATCTGATGTGGGTATCGAAATCCATTATTGATTCCATTAGTTTCCCAATCAAATATTCCATCTGTTTCAATCATTTGATGACCTGCTTCGAAAATTTCTTAATTCTACCCTCCCATCCCTGGATATTCTTTATCTTAGCAATCCTATTTTCTTCTGAAAAACTAATTTCTATGTCGAGTATATTATAATTTAGTTTATTTTTTATTTTATCTGCCCATTCTATTATTACAGCTCCATTAAATAAGATATCTTCTATACCTAGAGCCTCTAATTCATTAGAGTTTTCTATTCTGTATAAATCAGCATGACCTATATCAAAATCTTTTCCTTGATAAGTTTGAACAAGAGTAAATGTAGGTGATGGTATTTCTATATTTTTTAGCTTATCAGGTAAAAGACTCTTAATAATTGAACGAGCAAGAGTCGTTTTTCCAGCGCCCATCTCACCTGATAAATATATAATATCCCCTACTTTAAGGGTTTTTGATATTTTTTTACCAAACTCACTTGTTGTTTTTTCCGATGATAGGTTTAGAATAATTTCAAGCATTTTTTATAGTAACATTTATAGATAAAATATATTAAAATAATATTTCAATTTTAACCCTTTTTTACAGATTTTAGTATGAATGAAAAAAATATAGTAATTATTGGTGGTGGGCAGGCTGCTTCTCAAGTAGCAACCTCACTTAGGCAAAAAAATTTTCTGGGAGATATTAGTATCTTATCTTCCGAAGGTTACCTTCCATATCAAAGACCACCATTATCCAAGAAATATTTATCAGGTGAATTAGACTCTGAAAGACTTTATCTTAAGCCTGAAAAATTTTATCAGGATCAAAATATAAATGTGATGCTCAATTCTTACGTTGAAGAAATTGACAGGGGTAATTCAAAGTTAACTTTTTCAAGGAAGAATGGTGAAGAAGATACAATTAGCTATGATAACTTAGTCATCTCAACTGGAACTTCACCTAGACTTATTCCTCTTGATAACCCTAATTTAAAGGGAGTTCATTATCTTAGGTCAATTGAGGATGTTGAGGGGATTAAAAAATCGTTAATTGGTGCTAAGAATATGGTTATAATTGGCGGTGGTTATATAGGCTTAGAGGTTGCAGCAGTATCAAGGAAGTTGGGGTTAAGTGTGACCGTGGTCGAGATGGCAAGTAGAATTCTTGAAAGAGTAACTAGCCCTGTAATTTCCTCGTTTTATCATTCTTATCATGAGTCCCAAGGTGTGGAGATAATGACCAGTACTTCTGTTAACGGAATAAACGGAGACCTAAATGTTTCCTCTGTGGAAACCTCATCAGGGATAATTGAGGCAGACATTGTGGTGGTTGGAATTGGAGTTTTGCCATGCCAAAATCTTGCTGAAAAAGCAGGTATTGAGACAAATAATGGTATTGTAGTAAATGAGTTTTGTATTTCATCGGATAGCAATGTATTTTCTGCAGGTGATTGTACTCTTCATCCAAGCGCATTCTACAAAAGAGATATTAGATTAGAGTCAGTTCACAATGCAATAGAGCAAGGAAAAACAGTTGCCTCTTCGATAATGGAAGAATTTGTTCCTTACAATCAAATACCGTGGTTTTGGTCTGATCAATACAATTTAAAATTTCAAATTGCAGGATTAAATAATGATTATGATGAATACATAGTGAGAGGGCGGCCTGAGGATAATTCTTTTTCTGTATTTTATTTTAAGGATGGTTTTATGATTTCATCGGACTGTGTTAATTCTGCACCAGAGCATATGATGTCACGTAGATTTATATTTAATAGAGCAGAGGTTGACTTAGAAAAGTTACAAAACAAAGAAATTTCGATCAAAGAAGTAATTTAAAAAATTAATAACGATAATGATCTGGTTTAAATGGCCCTTGTGGGTTTAACCCCAAGTATTTTCCTTGATCTTCTGTTAAAGTTGTTAATTTTACTCCTAATTTATCCAAATGAAGCAAAGCTACCTTTTCATCTAAATTTTTTGGAAGAACGTAGACTTTTCTCTCATAGTTTTGGCTATTTTTCCATAGCTCAATTTGTGCAAGAACTTGATTTGAGAATGATGCACTCATAACAAAACTAGGGTGTCCAGTAGCACAACCAAGGTTTACTAACCTACCTTCGGCAAGGAGTATGATTTTTTTTCCATCAGGAAATTCAATCTCATCAACTTGCGGTTTTACATTCTGCCACTTAAGATTCTTTAGAGCATCTACTTGAATTTCACTATCAAAGTGACCAATATTACAAACAATAGCTCTATCTTTCATTTCACGCATATGATCGATTGTAATAATATCTTTATTCCCAGTTGCAGTTACAAATATATCTGCTTTAGAGGCTAATTCATCCATTGTTGTAACTTCATAACCCTCCATACTTGCCTGCAAGGCACAAATAGGATCAATTTCGGTAACAACAACTCTAGCTCCTTGCGAGCGTAAGGATTCTGCTGATCCTTTTCCGACATCACCAAAACCACACACAACAGCGGTTTTTCCAGCTAACATTACGTCTGTTGCTCTTTTTATTCCATCAACTAAACTTTCTCTACAGCCATATAAATTATCAAACTTTGATTTGGTTACTGAGTCATTAACATTTATAGCTGGCACACCTAATGAGCCATCCTTTTCCATCTCATAGAGGCGGAGTACTCCAGTTGTAGTTTCCTCTGACAATCCTTTTATATTTTTTAATATCTCAGGATATTTTTTGTGGATTAATTGTGTCAAATCTCCACCATCATCAAGTATCATATTGGGCTGCCATCCATCAGGCCCCTGAACAGTTTTTTCTAGACACCAATCATATTCTTCATCAGTTTCACCTTTCCAAGCAAAAACAGGTATATTTTCTGCAGCTATTGCAGCAGCAGCATGATCCTGTGTCGAGAAAATATTACATGATGACCATCTAATTGTTGCTCCTAGATCAATTAAGGTTTCAATTAGTACTGCTGTTTGCACTGTCATATGAAGACATCCAACAATATTTGCACCTTTCAATGGTTGTTCATCTTTATATTCTTGCCTTAGTGAGATTAGTCCTGGCATTTCTGTTTCTGCTATAGCTATTTCTTTACGGCCCCATTCCGCAAGGTCAATATCGGCCACTTTATAATCATTAAAACTCATAACACTCTCCAGATAAATAATTAATCATTATATATAATGAAAATTAAAATATTACACGAAAATTAAATAAGTTATTTAAGGATATAATATTCTTTTAAAAATTAGATTCATAAAAAAATTATTTATTATTTTCGGATAAGATTTCACTAGCAATAGAAATATATTTTTGAGCAGATTCTTTACTTTCTCGCGCAACTTTCTGAAGGTCATTAGAATCACGTAGCCCAATTAATTTGACTAGCATTGGAAGATTGACGCCTGATATTATTTCAACTTTTCCAACCTCTAGAAAAGACATAGCTAAATTTGAAGGTGTCCCACCAAACATATCGGTTAAAATTATAGTCCCAATATTTTCATTAACTTTTTCTATTACTTCTTCTAAGTCAGCTTTTTTAATTTCCAAATCATCATCTGATTTTATAGATATAATTTCGATATTTTTTTGAATCCCTAAAATATATTCCATTGCAGACTTAAGCTCTAACGCTAAATTCCCATGAGTTATGATAATAATACCAATCATTTCTTTCTTTTCCTATCCTTGTTTAATGGCAGAGTTACAGTAAAAACTGACCCACCCTCTAGCCTATTATTTGCAATTATTGTTCCATTTAGTGACTTTATGATTTGTTTGCAAATTGACAAGCCTAATCCAGAATTATTCCCAAAGCTTTTTTCCTCGGGTCTATATGTATAAAATCTTTCAAAAATTTTCCCAAGATTTTCTTTTGGGATTCCTGGCCCCTGATCTTTAATTTCTATTATTGCTTCGTTCTCTGTTGTTGTGGCAATTATATCTATGACTGACCCTTCTTTAGAGAATGATAATGCATTATCTATTAAATTATAAAATACCTGAGCAATACGATCTCCAATTCCAAGGGTCTCGATTTTATTTTTTGGTAATTTTAGATTTATATCAACATTCATTCTTTTAGTAATATTTGTTTTTGTTACTTCCATTACAGACTTAAGAACATCTCTAATATCTATAATATCAAATTCACCTTTTGCTAGTTCTACCTCCAGCCTTGATGATGATGAGATATCAGAAATTAAACGGTCTAATCTTTTTAAATCTTTAATAGCAATTTTGATTAGTTGTTTTTTCTCTTCTTCTTCATTGGATATTTGAATTGTCTCTATAGCACTTTGTAGTGAAGTTAATGGATTCTTAAGTTCATGTGCTACGTCGGCAGCAAATGCCTCAACAGACTTAACCCTATCTTGGAGTGCTCTTGTCATTCTTTTTACTGATTTTGCTAATACTCCAATTTCATCTTTTCTGTCATCCATAGATGGTATTTCACCAATACCAGCGTTAGAAACACCTTCTGTAGCCTTAGCAAGTCTATTAAGGGGCCTAGCAATTGTACTCGATAAGGATACTGATAAGAATAAACTTATTGATAGGGCGATAAGAAAAGCCCTTAAATACCTTTGTCTCTCTTCTTGAAGTATTCTGCCAATATCACCTTCTTGTGTTGATAATAGAAGAAC
>ENA-ORDR01000004-ORDR01000004.1-marine-metagenome-genome-assembly--contig:-NODE-4-length-172736-cov-9.339380_pt1 | contig 172736 bp, 188 predicted proteins | sample MGYA00240993_ERZ508538 | MGnify/ENA primary metagenome ERZ508538 (study PRJEB26207, sample SAMN05421999) | marine metagenome | isolation source: Monterey Bay, California, USA | place: USA:Monterey Bay... | reverse complement strand
ATCAAAGAAAAGAAACTTTTATCAATTAATTTATTTTCCCATCCAACAATATCATTATGATTCATCTCTGGTAAAGTGACATTATAAGATAGCATTTTACTATTCTCATTCAATTGACTCTTTAAACGATATCCAATAGAAGATAAATCTTCCTCTGTAATAATAACTGGAAATGTAGAATGAGTTTTCTTTGCTAAAGCAAAGATCTCTGAACTTTCTAATGAAAATTTATCAGAGTATTCTTGAAGAAGCTCTATATTAAGTAATTCAAGTAATTCATCTTCATCTAAGAGTTTTACTAGTACTGCCAGAGTATATCCAAGTATGGATCTTGGTGGGTACCCTTTAGGGAGAATATGAAAATCATGATTATCTTTCTTTAAGGATTCTAAAAGCTCTCCCCCAGATGTTATTCCAAAAATATTTTTTGTAAAACTTGATGCATGCCTATAATACGAAAGAGTTTCTTCTGTATTTCCAGAATAAGAAGAGATAATCAATAAGGTATGTTCATCTATTATAGCATTTGGAAAATAATTTCTTTCGACAATGATTTCTAAATGAGGAGAAATATCTTTCATTATCGATCCAGCAATAGCAGATCCTCCCATACCCATAATTACAATCCTATGAATCTTATCTAAATTTAATGATAGATCTTTGGTATCGTTAATTGCATCAGATACTTGAATTGGAAAATTTTTTATTTCATTAAACATCTTATTTTTCTCTCTTTAAAATCACATTAAGCAATGATATCATATTATCTTGGACTTCAAAAGGAAAAGATTTTATTATATCTTTACATTCATTTTCAAAATTTAGTAACAATTCCTGTGATTTTTCAATTATACTAGAATTTTTATAATATTCTTTTAGTGATTGCTTTTTTTCTACAATAGAACAGTTTTTTATTTTTTCCTGAAGCTTGTTCCAAGCATCTTTATCTTGATTTAATGCCATACTTGATAAAATTGTTTTTTTACTTCTTTCTACATCAGAATTTGTCCCTTTTCCCATATTTTCTGAAGAAGTAGACATTTCAAGTATATCATCCTGCATTTGAAAAATTACTCCAAGATTTCTACCTAATTTTTTTAATTGGGGCTTAAATTGTAAATAGTCATCACTTATTAAAGATGGTATTTCAAAACATAGTTCAAACAGAGCGCCTGTCTTTTTTTCACTCATCAAAATATATTCATCTACAGAAGCATTTCTTGATTCAAATTCCATATCATATGCTTGGCCTTCACATATCTCTAGTATCACTTCGTTATATCTGATTAAAATTTCTAATGTATTCTTTTTAATTTTTCCAATAAAAATTGGTCCAAGAGCTCCTAGGCCATCTCCAGATAGAACTGCATGGGCATTATCCCATTTTTTATGAATAGTAGCTACGTTATGCCTTAAATCATCTCCATCCATTATATCATCATGGACCAGTGTGAAATTATGTAACAATTCTACACCCATTGCACCGTTCATAGTATCTTTTGGATTATTATTGAACATATCTCCTAAGTACTGCACTATAAATGGCCTTAATCTCTTTCCCTCAGATTTTATGATGTATTTAATAGGATCATAAAGATATGATGGCCCTTTAATATCTTGCAGTTTTGCTAGTTCTTTTAGAAAAAGATTTTTGTAATCTTGATTACTTTTAATTATCACTTAATTTTTCTAATATTTTTTGTGTGTCCTTGTAGCCATCTTCAGCTGAGGGCTCTCCGGCTTGATATACAGAACAATTTGGCATTTCATTCATAATTTTTGCTAATGGATAGTCGTTACCACCCTCCATTGTTCTATCACCTATAAAAATATACTCTTCATCTGAGTAGAATTTTTTAACCTCATTTAGAACTTGAGACTTGTTCATACCTCTGGGTGTAATATCAATAGATATTTGCCCACCTATTACAGCATCAAGGTTATCCCATTTAGTTATAATTTGATTAGCAATATCTGCTCTTTCTTGGCTTTTTACATCATATTCAAAATAATCTAATCTTTCGTCCAAAGAGCAGTCTCTTCCAACAATACTAAAGTTTAACATTGAACCTCTATCTTCAATGTGATTTCCAGAGCGTACTGGATACTTACTTTTTTTTATTTCTTCATTTAAAAAAGACAATAGCTCTTCTGATGGTTTAAACTCATGATTATAGGATAATTGATTGTTTAACCACAATTGATTACCACCACATGTAAATACTCCCTCAGAAAGGTCAAGAATATATTGAGGTACTTGTTCTTGAATTTTTTCTAGATTACTTCCACTAACAAGAAAAAAAGTGTGTTTATTTGCCCATTTAGAGAAAAACTTTTCAAAGTCAGGTGTCATTTCTCTTCTTGATGGAGTAAGCGTTCCATCCATATCAAAAATATAAATTTTCTTCATTTTTTATGTCCTAGTTTAAATAGTTTCAAAATATCTTTTAGCCTCTTTTTTAATATGAGGCGATAAGTAAATTGCTGATATCATAGTAGGAAAAGCCATTAAAGCAAACATTGCATCTACAATATTAACAGCTAAATCTAATGATAGCACAGAACCAAGAACAAGCGTTATAACATAAAAAATTCTGTAGTACACTTTTGAACCTGTACCAAATAAATAAGATGCACACTTACATCCATAGTAAGAATATCCAAACATAGTAGACAGTGCGAAAGTTGCTACTGAAAAGATAAGAATAAAGTCGCCAACTACCCCAAGATGGTTAGCAAAAGATTTCTGTGTTAAACTAACACCAGAAAACTCTCCTGTCATCCAATCTCCTGAAAGTAAAATAACAATTCCTGTTATAGTACATACGATAATTGTATCAATCACTGGTCCTATCATTGCTACAAGACCAGATCTAATTGGCTCATTATTTTTCGATGCTCCAATAGCCATCACTTCTGTACCCATACCAGCTTCATTTGAAAATGCAGCTCTTCTAAATCCCTGGCTAATTACTACAGCTGTTCCTACGAAACCTCCGGCTACTGAACTTCCGTTAAAAGCACTACTTATAATTAAATTAAAAATTGATGGTACCAATTCGATATTTGTAAAAACTATAAATAATCCAGCAGATAGATAAATCAGTACCATAAATGGAACAATTCTAGAGGCAACGTCAGCAATACGTTGAAGACCTCCAAATATTACAACAGATACTATTAATGCAATTATAATTCCTATAGTTAAGTCTAATGGAATGGTTGAAGCAATATTTGGATTTGTTTTAATCAATTGATCTGATAGTATTTGAGTTAGCTGATTTACCTGTAACAGAGATAAACATCCAACAAGCCCAGCAATACTAAACCAATATGAGAGAAATTTAAATTTCTTGCCCATACCTTGCTCAATAACATACATAGGACCACCCTGTAATTCACCATCAGAATCACGTCCTCTGAACATGATACCTAGAGAACAGGTAAAAAATTTAGTTGCCATCCCAACTATAGCACTAATCCACATCCAAAATAATGCTCCAGGACCTCCTAGAGATATGGCAACAGCTACACCAGCAATATTTCCTATTCCAACGGTACTTGAAAGAGCTGTAGATAGTGCTTGAAAGTGCGAAATTTGACCATCGTCGTTTGGATCGTCATACTTACCTAAAAGTATGTCAAAGGCATGCTTAAAGTATCTAAATGGAGTTAATTTTGAATAAAATAGAAAAAATATACCTCCGCCAATAACTAGATTGGCTACTCCAAAGTTCCCCCAAAGGAAATTTGATAAATTTGCAAAAAAATTATTAATTAAATCCATGATTAAGTAAGTTAACAATATAATGAAAAAAATTGACTATTATATTCTTAGAGAATTTTCGATCACATTTTTATTTGTATCTCTCTTCTTTACACTCATATCGCTTATTGTTGATATTTTTGAAAATCTAAATAAATTTATAGACAATGAAGTGACTGGTTCTGTCTTAATGGAATACTACATAGCTGCTATTCCTTCGATGATTAGTGTAACTATTCCTGTAACATGTCTTGTAGCATCTGTATTCACATATGGAATGATGGTACAAAAAAAAGAATGGTTAGTTTTTAAATCCTCAGGTCTAAGTCTTTATCGATTATCTATACCTGTATTATTGTTAGGGCTATTATTGAGTATCGGATCATTCTTTTTTGACAATACTGTTGTTATAAAAAATAATAAACTACAAAATGAAATAAAGAAAAATTATTTACAGAAAAATAAAAGCGGTCGTAAAGATAAGTCAATTTTTGAAAATGTTTATTTTCAAAAAAATCAAAGCGAACTCATTGCAATTGATAAATACAATAGTATGAATCAAGTAATTATGAATTTAAATCTAATGGAACTCAATGACGGAAAGATGCAAAAACGAATAGATGCAAAAAAAGGTGTTTGGAGTCCAGAAAAATCTCAATGGAATCTCAGAAATTTTTCTATAAGAGAATTTGATGATTCAGGATATGAAACTATTTTAGCAAGATCTAATCAAGACTCTTTGATAAGTTTAAATTTTTCTCCTGAAGATATCACGCAAACGAGCGGATCGTCGGAAGAACGGTCTTATAATGATTTAAGAGATCAAATTGCTACATTGAAAAGTAACGGAGTAAATACTTTAAAATGGGAAGTTGATTTACACTATAAACTAGCATACTCATTCATTAGTCTGATTGTAATTTTTTGTGGGATACCCCTATCTGTTTTTAGGTCTAATACAACACTAGCATTTGGTGGTGGTTTAAGCCTAGCAACAATATTTGCTTATGTAATTATATTAAAATTTGGACAATCTCTTGGCTATGCCGGCGTGCTTTCACCTTTCTTGGGTGCATGGCTATCAAATATAATCTTTATAGGAATTGGGTTCTACTTGATGATTAACGCAAGGAAATAGATAAATGAATAAGCTTCAAAATCCTTATGCTACAGCGCTTGATGGGCTAGTTATAAATGACCCTGTATCTGCTTTTTTTGATTTTTGTCGTGAAAGAGAAAAAATTCGCTTAGTAAGAGAAAGTGGCGCTCCATATCCATGGACAGATGATCCTATTTTTCAACAAGGTCGCTTCCTAAATATTTTTCGAGAAGATGACCGTGGTAGCAAGGCAATTCTATCTTTTGCTAAAGATCTAGAAAAAGATTTACCTATGCTAATTCATACTTTATTTTTTGCTCGATGGTGTAATAAATCAGAAACTTTAAATCTAATATCCTCAGATATGTTACTACAGCCAGAAAAATTGATTCAAACACTACAAACCTTTGACTCTTGGTGCAATATAAATGCTTATCCAGTTGAATCAATATATTGGGACGGAATAAAGTATTCACGGTTGGATGCAGCAACAATGTTATTTGGAAATATCAAAGAGTCATTAGCTAAAATTATTATAGAATCTGAAGGGGATGTAATTAAGGCTACCAATTCAATTAACACTCTTTTTAAAATGCAAAATGATTTTCCTATTTTTATGGCTATTATTGATTTGGCTTGGTTTCGCCCCGATATTATTAAACCATCAAGTGATGTTCCAACAGGGATTGGTGCGGTTGCTTATCTAGACCGACTACAAAAACATCTTGGATTAGAAAATCATCAAGCAACGTGCAAGAAAATGATTGAATTACAAAAAGAATATTGGCCAGATGCTAAACGACTATTTGAACCTATTGATATAGAATATCTATCTTGTGAATGTAGGAAATATTATAGCTATGTTAATGGAACAAAATTATTTGAAGGAAAAAATCTTTTTCAATTATCTAAAATATCTTAATAATTATCATTTCTGCTTTGATGCCCAAATAGCATGTTTTTTTATAAGAGGATTTGATATTAGAGAATCTAAATTATTATAATCCCTTCCTAATTCTTTTTCTGAAAATTTCTTATGAATAAATTTGTGGCATAAATGACAAAGATTTAAACCTTTTTCTCTCATTTCTTCCTTTGAAAATCTTTTTATGAACCATTTATTTCTATGGTTCTTTCTAGGAATTAAATGGTGGAAGGTTAAAGGTCTTTCTCGATTACAAATTTGGCACTTCAAATTTATTCTGCAGGGATTTTATCAATTGCAGTAATAGTAAACTTTATATCGTTGCCTTGAATTTCTAACGTAAAATCTTCATTAACCTTTTTTCCAATTATAGCTCTAGCAAAAGGTGATTTATAGGTTACAGCTAAAGGGTAAAGATCTAATTCAGATTCGATAGGTCCTAAGATGTAATAGTCTTCAGCCTTATCTTTACCTTCCTCAAGAATAGTAACCTTATTACCAAATCCTACATTCTCATTATCAATATCATTATCACCAATCATCTTGAATGGAGCGTGGGACTGCATTAATTGTATTTTGTATACTAGCAAGCTCTGATGCTCTCTAGCTGCATGGTACTCTGCATTCTCTTTAAGATCTCCTTGATCAGCAGCTTCTCTAATTCTTAGTGAGGTTTCTCTCTTCTCTTTATTAAGCGCCTCAATTTTTTCTATCAATATTCGATGAGTATCTTTTAAAATTAAAGTTGCCATATCTATAATCCTCCTGATTGAGTTTTTGGACCTGCATTTAAAATGTCCTGATCTGAAATATCAAATTTTTGAAAATTTTTATTAAATAATTCAGTGAGCATGTTACCTGTCTTATAATATTCATCTAAATTTTTCCATCCTTGGTCTGGAACCAAGAAATCATTATCTAGTCCTTCTAGATTTATAGGAATATCAAAATTAAAGAACTTATCTTTTACTGAGTCATTAAAATCCAATTTATCATTTGTGATTAAATCAATAATATGTTTTGTAAGTTTTAAATCAATTCTTTTAGAACCTGAGCTAGCATTAGATCCAGACCAACCGGTGTTAACTAAGTATATTGGTGTTCTATGCTTATATAATTTTTCTTGTAATAGCTTTGCATAAACTAAGGGATGTAAAGTTAAAAAAGGTCCACCATAGCACGGTGAAAACGCTGCTATAGGATCAACTATTCCTGTTTCAGTTCCTGCCATTTTAGCTGTATAACCACTAATAAAATGATACATTGCTTGATTTGCATCCAGCCTAGCAACTGGTGGCATAATACCGTAAGCATCACAAGTCAAAAAGATAACTGCATTTGGATGTGTTGCTGCACTAGGCAAACCCTTAGAGCCTAAAGAGTTTTCAATAAAATGAATTGGATAACATATCCTTGAATTTTCACTTTTGGTATTATCATCAAAATCTACTTCTTTTGTTTCTAGGTCATAGACAACATTTTCTAAAAGTGTTCCATGTTGAATAGCATTATAAATTTCTGGTTCTTTATTTCTATCTAAATGAATTGCTTTTGCATAACAACCACCCTCAAAATTGAAAATTCCATTATCTGACCAACCATGCTCATCGTCTCCAATTAATGGTCTATTAGCATTGGTGCTTAAAGTGGTCTTTCCAGTGCCAGATAATCCAAAGAATAGCGTTGACTCACTTAGGTCTTTTGAAACATTTGCTGAACAATGCATTGATAATACATTTTTAAGAGGTAGATAATAATGCATTATAGAAAAAATCCCTTTTTTCATTTCTCCGGCATATTCTGTTCCACCAATAATTGCAATTTTCTTTTTCAGATTAAATACAATAAAGTTTTCTGAATTTAATCCATACTCTTTCCAATCTTTTTCTTTTACATCGTAGGCATTAATTATAGTAAAGTCTGGAGTGAAGTTTTCTAAGTCTTCTTTTTTAGGCCTGATAAACATATTATTTACAAATAAAGACTGCCATGCTTTCTTAGTTACCATTCTTACATTAAGATTATTGTCTTTATCATCGCCCGCAAATCCGTCGAAAACATAAAAGTCATTTTCTAAATCGTTGTATGTTTCAGTTACCTTATTTAATAAATAATCAAAATTTTCTTCAGAGATTTTTTGATTTACATTTCCCCACCAAATATTTTTGGATGAGCTCTCTTCATCCACTATAAATTTGTCGTTTGGAATCCTTCCAGAGAATTCACCTGTATCTACCATTAATGCACCGTTTAGGCCAATGACACCTTCTTTAAGGTTAATAGAATCTTCAATAAGTTGATCAGCGCTAGAGTTACGTTTATAACTATTATTTATAATATTTAAATAATCTAGATTCATTTTTCTCCTCTTGGATGAGATTTTTTTATTGTCTCTTGGAGCTTTCCAAGACTTACATGGGTATAAATTTGAGTAGATGCTAAATTTTCATGTCCTAATAAAGATTTGATAGCACTAAGACCTACTCCACTATTTAAAAGATGCGTAGCAAATGAATGTCTCAATGCATGAGGCCCATATGAATTCAAAGTTAATGTTTTTAAATTTTTCATTACTAAATACTGAATGCTATCTCTTGATAAATTTTTACTTTTTTCATCGACGAACAAATTATTATTGAAGTTTGTCTTTATCAAAGGATATTTTTTTAAAATTGTTAAATACCTAATAAGAAAATCTTTGGTGTCACTGTCAAAATTTGCTAATCTAGTTTTGTTACCTTTTCCCAACACCCTTATTCTATTATTAGAAAAATCTATATCTTTTAATTGAATAGATTTTAGCTCTTCCAGTCTTAATCCTGATGTAAAAAAGAGCATGATAATAGATTGATCTCTTAGTTTAATAATATCTGATAATTTTTCATTTTTATTAATATGTTCCAATACTTGAGAAATTTGATTTATAGATAAAAAAGTTGGAATTGATTTCTTATATTTTGGTGATGGATATGATTTAACCTCATTTAATACAATATCATCAATTATTCCCTCTGTATGTAAAAACTTATAGAATGTCCTTAAAGCTGACAACATTCTAGAAAATGATCTTGGACCAACTGAACTACTTAGACTAGCGTGAAAATCAAAAATCAGATCTTTATTAATATTGGAAAATTGAATTTTATTTTTGTGCACGAAGTCTGAATATTGATCTAAATCAGATTTGTAAAATTGAATAGTTCTAGGCGAATATCCTCTTTCAAGCTCTAGGAATAATAAAAATTCTTTTTTATGGTTTTCAAATTTCATCATTTAAGATTGCATCATAAATTGTATTAAAATTTTTACTTGGATCAACGGAAAACTTTACTTTTTTTAAGGTTGAGGGATGTTCAAATTCTATAGAGTGAGCATGCAAGCAATGTCCTTGAACTAATGAAAAATAGTCATCTAATTTTGACTTAGTATCTTTCATAAACTCTTTAGATTTTTTAATTCCACCCCCATATAATTCATCTCCAAAAATAGGAAATCCAAATTCTTTACAATGCACTCTAATTTGATGGGTTCTACCAGTTTTTGGAAAAAATCGAACTGCAGACAAATATTCTCCAGATTTAATTAATTCAAAATGTGATAGTGCTTTTTTTCCAATATCTGATGACTCAAATTGTATTGGGTTTCTTTTATTGCGACCTAAGGTATTTTCTATTACACCAGATTCCTCTTTCCACTGACTCCATGTGAGCGCTATATATTCTTTCTGTATAGTTCTATCTTTAAACTGATCAGATATTTTCCAATGTGCATGCTCATTTAAAGCAATAATCATGATACCGGTTGTATCTTTATCAAGCCTATGAACAATACCTGGTCTTGAGGGATCTATTGCATTTTTTAATTCTCTGTCAAATCGATGTAATAATATATTTACTAATGTTTTATCATGATTTCCTTGTGCTGGATGTACTATCACTCCCCTAGGCTTATTAATTATAGCAAAGTCTTTATCTTGATATATTATATCTAATGGATAGTCCCATTTTTCTAAAGAAACCTTTTTCTTATCTACTTTGCTCGAGAGATCAATATCTATATTATCGCTATAGCTTAACCTAAAGTTCTTTTTAACTTTTTCTTCATTTACTAAAATTAATCCATTAGTAATCATTTTTTGAATATTAGTTCGTGAAAATTGAACTAATCTTTTGGATAAAAAACTATCGAGTCTTTTTAATTCATCTGATGAAGAGACGGATATTTTCATAATATATTTACTTCTTAATGATTATAGAGCTATACAATAAGAATAACAAACCTATTGTTACAGCTGAATCTGCAATATTGAAAACATACCAATGATTTCCATTAATATGAAAATCTATGAAATCAACTACATATCCACGAAATATTCTATCTAATATATTACCAATAGCTCCTCCAATAATAAGATATAAAGCTATCTGAGATGAATTATCTTCAAATTCCTTATTTTTGAGAAGTGAAATTAAATAAAAGGTGATTAGGATTGGAAATATGATAAAGAAAATTTTACCACCTGCGAAATTAATACCAAATGCAATACCTTCATTTCTTATATATGTAAAATCAAGTAAAGAGGGGATAACTGGAAACGAATCATAAAGGCTCATATTAGAATGAACAATGAATTTTGAAAGTTGGTCTAAAACAACAATCAAAACTGAAAAATATTTCATCATATGAGATTTAATTTTTTCTTTTCTTTAAAAACAACACTTTTGGTGGCATTAGGAACTTCCATTAATCTTTCTTTTGATATCAATTCACCAGATATTTCGCAAATTCCGTAAGTACCATCTTTAATTCTTTGAAGAGCTTTTTCTAAATTTGTAAGATAGTCAGATTCTCGCGACATTAATAAAAAACTTTTTTCAACTTCATGTGCTTCAGTACCTTCATTATGGTCCTCTGTATTATTTTCTAAAAAAACAGAACTCTTACTGGATGATGTAGATCGAACAGCGCTTATATTATCGGTAATTTCACTAATTTTACTCAATATATTCTGTTCAAACTTTTTTAATTCTGCTTTAGTGTATTTTGTTTTAGCCAATTTTATACCCCTTATAATTTTTTCTTTATCAATATGTCAAATTTTTCTGATTTATACTTAAAAAGAGAATTATAATCAGAATTATCTAAACTTTCCACAATATCTACACATAAAATTTCATTCATGAAGTATTCTTTGTGTGAAGTAACTGCATTTTTTATTTCGTCAGATAAGTTTCCAGATAATATAATCCTATCATCTACATTGAAGTCAGCCTCTTTTCGCATTACCTGCACATGTCTAATTAGCTCTCTGATTAAACCTTCAGCTGCCAAACTCTCATCAATTTCAGTGTTGATTGCGACTATAACGTCATTTGAAAAAAATGCTTCTTCTTTTTCATGTCCTTGAATTTGAACAATGACATCTTCTTTTATAATATCAAATTTATCTGAAGCTATTTGTTGATTACTTAGATATTTTTCCATTACATCATACTGGTCAAGCGTACTAATGTACTTAACTACTGTTTGCATATCTTCTTCAAACTTTGAAGATAAGATTTTGAAGTTTGGCTTTACAATGAAAGAACCCATATCTTTTAGACTTGTAATTATTGATATAGTTTTAATATTCAATTCATCTAAAATGAGTTGTTGTTGGCTTAAAATAAATTCAGTGAGTGTCGAGTCTTTTTCGTATATCTTTAAATTTGAAAGAGGTTGTCTAACTTTTATATTAGCTTTCTTTCTTGCAGCTCTACCTGATTCAATAATCTTTTTAAGGGTTTCAACTTTTTTGAGTAGATCCATGTCAATCTTCTCTTCATCATGACCTACATAGGGAGATAGATGAATGCTACCATGATTTTCATTTGAATCATCTTTTGAAATATTAAGATACATACGCTCTGTAATAAATGGTAAAATTGGAGCTAACAGCTTTATTAGAGATAAAAGAACATCATACAAAGTTTGGTATGCTACGAACTTATCTTTATCATTCTCGCTTTTCCAAAATCTTCTTCTATTTCTCCTGATATACCAGTTAGATAAGTCATCAATAAATAACTCTACTTTCTTTACAAGCTTATCTGCTTCAAAATTATCATAATGAACTGTAGAATCTTTTATCAATAAATTTGCTTTTGAAATAATCCATTTGTCTAATAATGTTAAATCATTTTTATCTATTTTTTCGGAATGAGGTTTAAAATCATCTAAGCTTGCATAAGTACAAAAGAAGGAATAGATATTCCAAAAACTGATTAATCTTTTTCTGACTTCATCGGCTTTATCATATCCAAACAATAAGTTATTCTCAACATTCTGTCTTGTATACATCCACCTCATAACATCCACACCCATCTTTTCAGCAGCATCATCAAACCATATAGCATTTCCTGCTGATTTATGCATCTCTTGCCCATCTTCCGCTTTTACTAGCGCGTGTCCAAGCAGAGTTTTAAATGGAGCTTTGTCTTCAAGAAAAGAAGACATAGCTAATAATGAATAAAACCAATTTCTAAATTGACCTGGAAAACACTCTGTAATAAAATCTGCTGGAAACCATTCGTTCCAATATTTTTTGTCTTCAAAATAATTTAAAGTAGAAAAAGGCACGATTCCTGCATCAAGCCAAGGGTTTCCAACATCTGGAATTCTTGTTCCAATAAGCCCAGAGTCAGGATGTTTGATTTTTACATGATCAATCCAAGGTCTATGAGGGCTATTTCCTTCAAATTCTTCCCACCCTTCAACGGACATGTCTTTTAATTCTTTCTTAGAGCCTACCACATAAAAACTTCCATCTTCAAATGTCCAAATAGGCAATGCTAATCCCCAGAATCTCTTCTTAGAAATCATCCAATCACCCATATTGTCTAGCCAATTATGCTCTCTATCTTCTCCCCACTCTGGAATCCAATTAATATCGCTAACAACATCTTTAATCCTATTTCTCCAGTCCATGTTTATATACCATTCATCTACTTGCTTAAATACAAGCTCATCTCCAGATCTCCAGCAATGAGGGTATATATGAGGATAATCTTCTGCATAAAGTAAAAGATTCCTATCTTTTAAATCTTGAATAATCTTTGAAGCTGTTTCAGGGTCTGTAACATTTAATCCTGCCATAAAATCAAATCCATCAATAAAGTTTGCTTGATTATCAATTGGGGATATCTCTACAAAACCTTCTTTTTTACAAATTTTATTATCTATTGATCCACAACCGCCAGCCATGTGAACAATACCAGTTCCTTCGCCCTCAACAACCATATCTTGACCTTCGGAATCTTTTCCTCCATCAATTACGATATGGCACTGTATAGGAGTGAGCTCTCCCTCTTTTACGTCTTGATTAATATTAGGATAGCCTCCGGCTGTTTGCTGTGGTTCTAAGTGGTCATATGGACCTTCATAAGCCCAACCAACCATATCTTCACCCTTCAACACTTCAATCACTTCATATCCGCCTCTTTCCTTAAATATTTGATCTAAGGTTTTTAGCTTTGGTATGCCATCAATCCAGTTCTTCTTTTCTGTGAACTCTTTGCTGAGTCGTTGATACTTTAAATTAGTTTCTGCAACATAATAAATTGACTTATCTGCTAACTGTATTTTAGCGTAATTGATTTTTTTATTTACAGCAACAGCAATATTTGATGAAAGAGTCCATGGAGTTGTAGTCCAAATTAATATGTTTTCATTTTTTTTATCTTTTAAAGGAAACTTTACGAATACGCCCTTGTGAACTGTTAATTTACGCCCTTCGATAATTTCCATCTGAGAGTAAGATGTACCTGATCTACCTGACCAGGGTACCACATCAGTACCTCTATAAATTTTTTCTTCGTTAAATAGTTTTTTTAAAAAACCCCATATTGCATAATTATTTTCATCGGACATGGTATAATATGAGTTTTCCCAATCCATCCAATAACCCAGTCTTTTTGATTGTTCAGTTTGAACATCTGAATATTTTTTGACACGCTGCTTGCAAAGCTTAACGAATTTTTCTATCCCAAGCTCTTCCACTTCCTTTTTAGACTTAATACCAAGCTCTTTTTCTACTTCGATTTCAACCCAAAGTCCTTGACAATCAAAGCCGTTCTGATATCGAAGTTGATATCCATTCATTGACTTATATCGCTGATAAAGATCTTTTAATGTTCTACCCCAAGCATGATGTACTCCCATTGGATTATTAGCAGTAATAGGGCCATCTAAAAAGCTCCATTTCTCACCTTCTGAATTTTGACTTACTAATTTTTGAAAAATTTGGTTTTTTTCCCAGAATTCAAGTATTTCGTGCTCGTTAGATACAAAGTCTATTTTTGGATTTTCTTTTCTTATACTCATGATGAATTAACTATGAACTTATAAGAAATGTTGAATTATTGCAATTTGATTAGAATTTATCTTCTAAGTGTTAAAAATCTAGATGCATTACCACGTTTTACTAAGAATAGAATTTTTTTATCTTCTTCATATTCTGAGATTTCTTCTTTAAACATTTTAAGATTAGAAATCTTTTGTCTTCCTATGCGAGTAATCAAATCTCCTTCAAGCATGCCTGATTCCTCTGCGATACCGCCTTCTTCTATATTTACTACCACTACTCCTTGAATATCAGAATTCATAGGACGCTGGATATCATACTGTTCGATTAAGTCATCTGTAAGGTCAAGTACTGACAATCCAAATTCGTCAAAATCATTACTACTACTGCTTACCATTTCAGTTCCAGCTCTTTCTTCAAGTACAACATCAATATCTTGCACTTCTCCTTCTCGTGAAATTGTTAGTGTTATTTTTTGACCTGGACTAGCGCTGGATACTAAATTTTTCAATGCAGAGCCATTTGTAATTTCTTTGCCTTCAAAAGCAATAATAACGTCTCCTGATTCTAACCCAGATTTTTCAGCTGGACTTCCTTCAACAATGTCACTGACAATTGTACCTTTTCTAGATTCAAGATCCATAGTTTCATAAAGATCTTCATTTATGTCTTGCATATAAATACCTAAGAAAGAGCGTACTACATATCCTTTAGAAATTAAGTCATTCATTACTTTTTTAACAATGCTTGATGGGATTGCAAATCCGATTCCAGCGTTAGATCGACCGCTTCCTGAAGCTATTGCTGCATTAATTCCAATGAGCTCTCCGTTCATATTTAATAATGCTCCACCACTATTTCCTGGGTTAATAGCTGCATCTGTTTGAATGAAGTTTTGATATGTATCGCTACCTCTCATAACATTATTTCTTCCCATAGCACTAATAATTCCTGCTGTAACAGTGTGACTCAAATTAGCTGAAAAAGGACTTCCAATGGCAAGCACCCATTCACCTACTCTTACTAACTCAGAATCCCCAATTGGAACTGCCTTAATGTTATCTGCTTCAATTTGTAAGACAGCTAAATCTGTACCTTGATCCAAACCTACGACCGTAGCTTCAAAGACTCTCTTGTCCATTAATTCTACCATAATTTGATCAACAGGCTTATCATTTCTTTCATCAAAAATCACATGATGATTCGTAACAATATAGGCATTGTCTTCATCTACAATCACGCCTGATCCTAGTGACTTACTTTCAAATTCCTCTGGAAGAGATCTACCCCAGTATCTATAGAAATTTTGCACATCTTCATCCATAGTTACTGTATTAGTAGTTGTAATTGTAACGACTGACTCATTTACATTCTCAGCGATATCAGCAAAAGAATTGCTGAACTGCTTAAACATAGATCCTTGAGCAAATAAGGATGATGATGCGATTAATATTATGAGTATTCTTTTCATCTTCTTTTTATTTAAATGGTAACACGCATAATAAGTTCCACATTTAGTTTAAGCCTTCTTGCAAGAATCTCTTAAACTCTTCAACGTCTCTAGTCATACCAGGGAACTCTCCAATTACTAAATCATTTTTGTCTAAAATAACATAATAAGGTAATGCCGCTGTTTTGAATCGATTAATTTGATAATCTCTCTTTTCAAGATAATTATCTCCAGAATCAGTATAAAGACTGACTAGAACAAAGTTTGACATTATATCTTCTACAGATTTCTTTGCAAATACATTAGTTTCCATCCAACGACAATTGGTACATGTAACTCCCGTAAAATCTATAAAGATTTTTTGGTCATTCTGGTTTGCTAAAACAAATGCATCATCCAAAGAATTTACCCAATTCAAATTTGATTTGACTTTTTTTGGAGGAAGATAAGACTCAATTGTTCCATTAATATTATATCCAAAATTTCCTGATAAAAGATAAAGGCCTAGCAATAAAAATGCTGAAGAAACTAATCCTCTTTGATAAGAAACTGCTATCTTAGAGTCATGTTTAAAGCGAATAATTCCCACAATATAAAAAGCGCATAGGAGCATAATAAGTGCCCAACAATAAAGTACTATCTCATATGTAAAAATATCCCACTGCCACACTAAATCTGTATTACTTATAAATTTAAAAGCTGCTGCTATTTCAAGAAAACCCATGATCACTTTTACAGAGTTCAACCAACCACCTGATTGAGGTAGCTTTTTCAAATAATGTGGAAAAAGAGCTAAGAAAAAGAAAGGCGATGCAAAAGCTAAACTAAATACTAGCATCCCTATAATAGGCCAAAACCAATCACCTTGTGATGCAGCAACTAAGATTGTACCCATAAATGCGACTGTACATGTAAAAGAAGTAAGTGTAAAAGTTAATGCCATGAATAGAATACCTGCATATCCTTCGGAACTTTCTCTTTCTAGTGAGAAGCGCTTTAATGATTGTGGAATCTCAATTTCGTAAAAGCCAAAGAGCGAAAAAGCAAAATAAATGAACAAAAAGGCAATAAATAAATTTACATAAGGATTAGCAGCAAGCTGTGTAGCTCCTGAAGCACCCAGAAAAATAGCTAATAACATGCCTAATAATGTAAAAGTCATAACAATACCGAGCATATAAACTGATGCATCTTTAATTGGCGAAGTTTTTTTATCTTCACCTCTCTTCAAAAAGAAAGAAATAGTAATAGGTATCATTGGAAAAACACACGGTGTTAACAATGCTGCAAATCCCATAATTAATGAAATAAAGAGGAATCCTCCAATATCAGATTCATCCAGTTCAAGGCGGTTAAATACGGACTCTTTTGAGAAATCAAAATTATCAATAGTAAACTGCTCTCTTATATTACCACTCTCTAAAACAAACTCAACTGTACCGCTAAACTCATTAGGTGGATAGCATAAATTTCCTGTACAAACCTGGTATTCCACTGTTATATCAAATGAATATGTTCCGTTTGATAAATTTTTATCTATAATAATAGGCACTTTAAATAATGGGCTGCCTTCGTGATACTTCGTAATATTATCAAATCCTTCATCATAAGCTACAATAGGATCTGGTTCTATAACTTTACCTGTTTTAACAATTTGATCTGAAACTACATTAATAACTGTAGGTTTTGGCCCTTCAGGAACATCATAAATTGCATAAATATGCCATTCATTCTCTATATTTGCCTGAACCTCCAATATAACTACTTCACCTTGATTGGTATTGTTGATATTAAATTTGAATTCAGCAGGATCGCTAAACTGGCCAAATAAAATAGTAAAATATGCTAGTATTGAGATGAATTTTTTCATTGAATGTGCTACAAAGATAATCTTTTCTTTAATTTGCTCCAAAATGTTTCTTTGGGAGTCTCAACACTCTTCTCTATCATAGAATCTAATTGAATTAATAATTGTTCCATTTCAGACTCTGCAGCATTATATCCATTTTCAATAAACTCTTCAGTTCTATCGAAAGCTGACCAATGTACATCTTCATGTTCGGGACTGATGACAAAGTCAGACTGCTTTAGTAAATAAGAATTTAGATGTAAGGTAGATATATCTCTAGCTCGATTAGTAATCTCAAAGATATTATCTGGCTCTTCGCTAGCATTGAATGCTTTACTAATATTTACGGCAATAATAAAATCGCACTTACCTACCAATGGAGGAACAGGTGTTGGAAAAACAATTCCACCATCAAGAAGCATTCTATTGTCAATATATGTTGGTTCTACAAATCCAGGAATAGATGAACTTTTAACAACAGCATCAACTACATTACCAGCTTTGTAAAGCATTGGCTTTCCAGAAATAAGATCTGTAGCAGTGACAATTAAAGGTATTTTTAAATCGTCAAATTGATTGCTTTCAAAAAGATTATTCGCAGCCTTTGCTAATCTTTCATTTTTTACCAAGGATTTTCTCGTTGAACTAACCATTAATATATATTGATTTTTCATTTGCTTAAATACTTGAGAAAAAACTGAATCATCTTTTTCGTTATTAGGAATATATCTAAATCCTAAATCTTTAAAATCTTCTCCATTAACATGTTCAGTATATTTTTCTTCTACAATAGCAGCGCTTGCTTGAGATGCATACATTGCACCAATCATTGACCCAGCGCTAGTACCAGATATAATATCAGGTATAATACCTCTTCGCTCTAAAGACTTTAATACTCCTATGTGACATGCACCTCTTGCTCCACCGCCACCAAGGGCTAAACCAATTTTTAAATTTTTGTACATTTGTTCTCGCTAGACTGTATCGGAAGCAACTATATTGCTTCCAGGTTTAATTGCTGGAATATCCTTGATATGATCAGGAATATTATTTTTATCAAATATTTTTGCAGTTTGTTTAGTAATTGCAAAAAAATTATCATGTAAATGAACAGGGGTAATACTCCTATCAACAATGATACCAATACCTACGATATCACCTTTGTGTCGATTAATTAGATCTGATACTTCTTTAATAGATCCTCCCGTACTAAGCACATCTTCAATAATAAGAATTTTTTCACCGGGATTTATTTCAAATCCTCTTCTAAGTTGCATCTCGCCATCAACTCTCTCTGAAAATATTGTTCTCTTATTTAATTGTCTTCCGACCTCTGTACCTAAAACAATACCTCCAATTGCAGGAGAAATCACCTTATCAATGGAAAGATCTCCAAAGTTAGATGATAAAATATCTGCAAATAATGATAAGTATTTAGGATATTGTAATACTTTAGCGCACTGGAAATAAGCATCACTATGCATTCCAGATGACAGCACAAAATGGCCATACATTAGTGCTTCAGTGTCTTCAAAAATTTTAATATAATCTTTATCGTTCAAAATGCAACCTCATTTGATTTGCAAAATTATGTGCAGCGTCATGAATACCTTTATAATCATTATCTCCAGGGAAAATTATAGATCTAGACACATTGATCAAGGTTGATTCTGCAAAATTATTATTAATCTTAATAACATCTTCAAGGCTACCACCTTGTGCTCCGATACCAGGAATTAGAAAGGGCAAATCGTTTGTATTTCTTACTTCACTCATTGCTTTGCTATTGGTAGCTCCAACAACTAAACCAATATTGTTATGCCTATTCATATTTTTTGACAACTCAATTACTTTGTCAAAAATATCTTCCTGTATATAACTAGCAGATGAATTTGAAGTCCTACAAAGAACATAAACTCCCTTATCTTCACGAGAACAAAATGGCTCAATTGCCTCTTCTCCCATATAAGGATTTACTGTAATAGCATCACAATTAAAATGACTAAAGAATGCATTCGCATAATGATTTGCTGTATTTCCAATATCACCTCTTTTAGCATCAGCTATAATAATGTGGTCACTTCCAATCTCTTTCACCAATTCTTCAAGCCATAAAAAACCTTGGGATCCCCACTCTTCAAAAAATGCAAGATTTGGCTTATAGGCAGCTGCCACATCTTTCGTAGCAGATACAATCTTAAAAGAATAATCTTTAAGCTCTTCAATTGAAACATCCGAGTTAAAATATTTTTTATCAATATCAATACCAACGCATAGATTAGAATTTTTTGCTTTTATTGTATTGGTTAGTTTTTCTTTAAAAGAATTCATCGGGGAAATTTAACCTAATTAACACTATCAAACAAATGCCTTCATACTAGATTGAAAATTTTTTAATATTAATCACAATGCACAATCCCGAAAACTCATCAAAAACAAAAATTATTGCCTCAACTAATGTTTTTCAAATTGAAAAAATTGAAAAGGTTGGACGTGAAGACTATCCCCAGCTTATAGAAATATCTTTGCACTTAGCTAAAGAATATGGTAGGCAAGCAGTTTTAACAAAAGATACTATACAAAAGTATTTCAATACTGAAAAATCTTTACCTTTTATTGCACGGTACCAAGATGAAATCATTGGTTACATTATTGGGATTCCATTAGAAGAATTACGCCAAGAATCATGGGCAGTAAATGATGAAAACTTTGGTAAATATAATACGTTATATACCTATGCTTTCGTAATCATGGAAAAATATAAATCTAACGGCTACGCAAGAATGTTAAAAAGAGTATACCTTAGCTGGTCACAAAAAAGATCTAATATTAAATATGTTACTGGTCATGTAGTGACAGGTACATCAAATGTAGCTGATAAAAATATGACTATCATCAGTCGAATTGACGACTGGCAAGGCACTAAAAAATCTTTTGAGTACTATAGAAGATCATTTGATATTAAAGATAATATTGAGTCCATTAATAGCCCGCCTTTAGAAATTACCATCTAGTAAAAAAACTTTCAAATGTAACCTTGACTTCCCATATTTATAATGTTAAGTTTGCGTTACATTTTAATAAAAAAAGGAAATAAAATAATATGTTTGACATAACAGAATTGATATTAGGTGCGCTTGGAATAATGTCAGGATTTATAATTCCTCTAGGAGTATTTTTTTGGCTATACAAAGATGCTAAAAATAAGAGAGAAGCCGTTATTGCAATTGCAAAAACTGCCAATGATCCAGAAAGAGTACAAGAGTTTTTAGATACGCTTAGTGGTGGAGAGAAAAAAAGAGAACCAATTGACTACAAAAGAGATGGAATGATAACTTTTTTCGTAGGTATTGGTCTTTATCTTTTCGGTGTTGAGTTTGTATATGTACTAAAAGGTGTAGGGCTTTTAGTTGGTTCAATTGGAGTTGGTCTTATGTTTGCTGGATATTTTTATCCAGATGATAGCGCTGGAATTACAAAAGCTGTTGAAGATTTTGAGAAAGAATAATAGTGGGTAAACATCATAAGAACCTTTTAAATAATCTTCAAGAACTCAGGAAGTCAGCTGGATTAACCCAACAAGAACTTTCTGAAAGTGCTGAAGTTTCAAGGAAAAGTATTAATGCAATTGAAAATGGAATTTATGTTCCCTCAACAGTTCTAGCATTAAAAATTGCAAAAATCCTGAAATGCTCTATTGAAGATTTATTTCAATTACCTTAAATCTACTAATCAGATTGTGGTAAATAGCTTATTAAAACTAATGCAGCTGATGAAATGGCTAAAGCTGGAATTACCGCTTCATCAAGACTCCACTGATTTCCAAAGTATACTGTTGCAACTATTCCTGATACAATTGAACATATAGCACCATACTTTGTTGCTTTATCCCAAAAGAACGCTGCTAATAAAGTAGGAGTAATTGCTGTACCGTAAATTGTAAATGCATAAAGTGCTTTTTCAAAAATAGTTGTATCTGCAGCAAACATTCTTGAAACCCAATATGAGAAAAATCCTAACAACAACACTAATAACCTACTAAGCGTTACAATTGCTTTGTCTGAATACTTTTTATTAGAATATCTTAAATAAATATCATTGATTAGAATTGTTGTCGGAACTAATAAAAATGAATCTGCTGTAGAAATAATAATACCTATAATTGTAGCTAGCATTACAGCTCCAACTAATGGTGGTAAGAAATTATAAGCTGCATATATCAATACATGTGACTCTTTTGCGATATCTGTAATCATACTAGAGCTAATCCATGCATTAGCAATAATAAGAGACTCTAAAATAACTACCGCAAAAAATAGTAGATAAGTTGCTTTTTTTGCTGAAGCAACTGAGTCGCTTGCAAAAAATCTTTGATACATATTTGCATCGCCAAGTATTAATAAAAAAGATGGTAAGGTGAAGTTGATTACATCTCTAAATGAAAGCACTCCAAATACGGACATATTATTCATCATACCTTTGCTTTCAAAGCCAGCAGTCATGCCCTCAAAACCTCCTGCTTGAAAAAAGAGGATTGGAAGTGCAATAATAAAACATGTAATCATAAGAATTCCATTTGCAACATCTGTATATGCAACACTTAATAAACCAGCCAATACTGTATATGCAACAATAAATAGCGCTGCTATTATCGTTGCTTGATCTAAAGTCAGTGCTGAACCTAAATTATCATGAAAAATAGTATAGATTACTGCTCCACCAGCATTGAACTGATAACTAACAATCACCAAGTAAGCAGTCAGCAATGCTATAACAGATAAAATCATTGCTGTATCTCCAAATCTGGATCCGATAATTTCTGGTACAGTCAATTTACCAGAAGCTCTTGCTTTTCCTGCTATCTTTGTTAATGCTAAGACGCCTAACATTCCACCAATAGGCAGTAAAAATCCTGCTGCACCTATCTCAAATGCTTTTCCAGCATTACCCAATACAGATCCTGTTCCCATCCAAGTTGCTGCCATTGTTCCAACTAATATCCAGGGAGAAAGAGATCTTCCAGCTACTGCAAAGTCTTCTTGGTTTTTAATAGAATCTGATTTGCTGAGCCCAATTAAAAGTAGCCCAATCAGATAGATTCCGATAATTACATAATAAATCATTGAAATAATTTAAACATAATCCATATATTTGTTCTTAATTAATGCAATTACACTGGAAAATAATTATTGGCTTGGTCTTAGGGACTATTTATGGAATAGCTAGCGCTGTCAATGGATGGTCAGATTTTACCTCAGATTTTATATCTCCATTCGGAACAATTTTTTTAAATCTTTTAAAACTTATTGCTGTGCCATTAGTAGTTTCATCTCTTATTACTGGCGTTGCTTCTCTTTCTGATACTACAAAACTTTCCAGAATTGGTTGGAAAACAATTGCTCTATATATTAGTACAACAGCAGTAGCCGTAAGTATAGGATTAATATTGGTGAATGTTCTTCAACCTGGATCGCTTGTTCCAGATAACTTTCAAGAAACTTTAAGTGAAGAGTATCGCAATACTGCAGCTACAAAGCAAGACTTAGCAAGCTCTGTACAAAATAATAGAGGCCCATTACAGCCATTAGTAGATATGGTTCCAAGTAATATGTTTTCAGCAGCTTCTAATAATAGTAACATGCTCCAAATAGTATTTATATCCATCATTTTTGGAATTGCATTAATTGGTATTGATAGAAAATTTTCTCAACCCGTATTAGCTTTCCTAGAAGGTATAAACCAAATGATTATTAAGTTGGTGGAGATGATAATGTATTTTGCTCCCTATGGAGTATTTGCTTTAATAGCTAAAACTATTAGTTCTGTTTCTGGAGATGTATCTCAAATTGGAAGCATACTATCCGCCTTACTATTTTATATGGGAGTAGTAGTTTTAGGACTATTCATACATATGGGTATTACATACCTTACTATATTAAAGATGTTTACTAATATGGATTTAAAACATTTTTTTAAATCTATGGCCCCGGTACAGCTATTAGCATTTTCAACCAGCTCAAGTGGAGCCACGCTTCCAGTAACAATGAAACGTTGCGAAAAAGATCTAGGTGTATCAGAAGAAATATCGTCTTTTGTTTTACCCTTAGGCGCTACAATCAATATGGATGGTACTGCCCTTTATCAAGGAGTTGCCGCTGTATTTATAGCGCAAGCTATTGGAATGGATCTTACTTTTGCTGATCAATTTACGATCGTTGCAACAGCTGTTTTGGCATCAATCGGAACCGCTGCTGTTCCAGGAGCTGGAATTATCATGCTAGTCATTATTCTTGAAGCTATTAATGTACCTAGTCAGGGGATTGCATTGATATTAGGTGTGGATAGAATTCTTGATATGATTCGTACTGCAACCAATGTGACTGGTGACGCTACTATTGCGTGTGCAATGGATTCTTTAGAGAAGTAGACCACTCTTCATGACTATCAGTAATAATATCTTTAATATTCGATAATTGTAGAGCTCGAGTTGCAGATACCATTATTGCTTCAGGAAATGATTTTTTTAAATAAGCTATTCTATCTTGATCTACTTTATCTACTTTATTAAATATATACTGGCAATCAATATGATTAGCACCGATTTCTTTTAATACACTTTCTATTGTAGCAATTTCATTTTGTAAATCTTTAGAACTTGCATCAAGAACAATTAATAATAAATTCGAATCAACAACTTCTTGCAAGGTTGATTTAAAACTAGCAATAAGATTGTTTGGTAGGTTTCGAATAAAACCAACCGTATCGCTCATCAGTACATAATTAGAGTTTCCAATAAATAGACGTCTTACAGTTGTATCTAAGGTAGCAAATAATTGATTCTTGATTAATACATCACTTTTAGTAATTGCTTTCATCAAAGAAGATTTTCCAACATTAGTATACCCAACAAATGATGTTCTGAAGAACGATTGTCTCCTCTTGCTTTGAACTCTTCTTTCAGAATCAATACTCTTTAACTTCTTTTTAAGATTTGATATTCTTTTTCTTAGAATTCTTCTATCAACCTCAATCTGAGTCTCTCCCGCTCCTGCTCTTGTACCAAAACCACCCATTTGTCGCTCAAGGTGAGTCCACATTCTAGTTAAACGGGGTAATTGATATTGAAGTCTAGCTAGCTCTACCTGAGTTTTAGATTCTTTTGATTTTGCATTATTGAAAAATATCTCAAGAATGACTCCGCTTCGATCAATGAATTTCATTTTTTCATCTAATTTTTGGAAATTCTTTGTTTGAACGGGACTTAGGTCTTCATCAAAAACGATATAATTTGCTTTTAGAAGTTTTGCCTGCTCTACGATTTGCTTTGCTTTTCCAGATCCCACAAAATATGCAGGGTTAATACTATTTAGTTTTTGCTCAATTACACCACACACCTTTAATCCTAAAGTGTCTATTAGTAAGGATAATTCTTCAATACTGTTATTGTAGTTCTTATCGCTTTTCCATATTCTAGGCGCTACTATTAATACTTTTTCTTTTTTAAGACTCATCAGTAATCAATCTTTGAAAAAATATTCTATTTAAAATATCATCTAACAGCAGATCAAAAGATTTATTTGACCAATCAGAATCTTTTTTGGTAGTTAAGAAAAATATCTTTCCTCCTAAAACGTCTTTTTCTAATAAGAGAGGATCGCCAGTTGAAATCATAATTTTGGAAAATTCTTCTTCGTCTTCTCTGAATTGAAAATATCTATAAATTTCAGACTGACTTACTAAATCTGTAGAAGTAAATGCATGTTTTTCTAAGAATTCTTTATCCTCTAGAGAAAAAAACTGGTTTCTTGATGAGCCTCGAACAGCCTTAACCTTAGGAAAGCCTAAACTATAATAAAGCTCATTATTATCTTTGATATTATCATTCATAAAAACAAAAATATATCCTTCATTTAAAAGAAATTTCTGGAGCTCAACAATTATTTTTTCAGACAATGAGTTTATATCATTGAGAATAATTACTTCCGTATTTGCAAAATCATATTTTTTAAATTTATCGTAAATGATATTTTTATTATTTATCAATTTATTTTTATCAAAAAGATTGTCAAAATACTTATCTCTAGAACTGTTAGAAATTGTAAGGACTTCAACTTCTCTGATTTTAGGTACCGTATGGTACTGTTCAGCCATTATAATATCGTCTTGCATGATGGATACTCTAATATTCATACCTTGCTGATTTAAAGGAAGATTTCCATCTATCACATAATCAGAAGAGTCGATATTTGCGATATTAAAAGAACTGTATAGAATATCATTAATTTCAATTGACATATTTAATGATTTTATACCAACCATATCAAATGTTAATTGATAGCGAAGAGAGTCAGCGCTCATTATATCTATATCATTAAATTGTAAGCTGTAATCAAAAGAAACTTCTTCCATTCCCTCTCCGCTTTCCTCTGATTTAGATTCAGAGCAAGAATATAGAAACAGCATTATTACAATCATAAAGACGGAGCTCAATAATGATCTGCTATCTTTAGAAATTATCATTTGCTAATAATTAAGTTTATAGAGCTATTCTGAGAGACTTTAGTACCCTCTTTCGGGTTTTGATTCAATACAGTATTTGGTAAGAAGTTATCCTGACTAATAAATTTTACTGATCCTTCCTTCAATCCCATTTCATCAATTTTTTTAATAGCCTCGCTATAGAAAATACCCTGTAAGTCAGGAATCGTAACAAAGTCATTTGGAGCCAAACCTGTACTTACTTCAAGTCTTACTCCAAACCCCTTTCTAATACTATCTAATGGTGCAGGACTTTGCCAAGATACAATACCTTTAGGATAATTTGGGCTGTAAGAATAATATACAGAGTCTACATTAATTCCAATTTGATCTAATTCAATTTCAGAAGATCTTAGGGTCTTACCCAGTAATTCAGGTACTAATATTTTTTCATTGAATTGTGTAATCTTGATTTTAATTGCTCTACCTAATTTAACTTCTCTACCTGCAGCTGGAAATTGCTCTAAAATAATTCCTGGGTTGATATCATTTGTAAAAATTGTATCTGCAACAACAACCTGAATACCTTCAGATTTGGTGATAGACTCAGCTTCTAAGACACTCAAGCCCTCAAGATTGGGTATTGCAATCATACTTCTTTGGTTGATATAAGTAGGCATCAATAAATAATTAATAAATAGAACAAGAAATAATCCTGTAATTATAAAAATCAAAATGTGCTTAAAAAATTTCATTTAGCTAAATCTACCATCTTTTAATGTTGGCATTCCTAATATAAAATCTTTTGCATCCATTATCTTTTTTCCTTCTATTTGTACTTTATAAATTCTCAAAGATCCTTTAGTACATGCAATATCAAAAAAGTTTGGTGTAATACTATCAATCTGTCCAGGCTCACTAGTAGACTGACTATTTATCAGCTCTGATTGAAAAAATTTAATTCGCTTTCCGTTAAGAAAAGTATATGCACCAGGATAAGGGCTAAATGCTTTAATTTGAGCATTTATATCTGATCCTTCATTATTCCAATCTATAAGAAATTCTTCTTTTGTAATTTTTGGGGCTAAAGTAACCAAGGATTCATCTTGCAAAAAAGGTTCGATTTTTTTACTTAAATACTTATCTATTGAGCTGATAACTAAATCTGCTCCAACATGACTTAATTTTTCAGATAATGTACCATAATTATCATTTTCATCTATATTGCATTTTGCTTGTTCAATGATTTTCCCCGTATCTACTTTAGGTTCAATAAGAAAAGTAGATACACCTGTTATGTGCTCCTTGTTTAGTATTGCTCTTTGAATAGGTGCAGCACCTCTATATTTTGGAAGTAGAGATGAATGTAAATTGATAGCTCCATACCTAGGAATGCTTAATAATGATTTTGGTAAGATCTTGTATGCAACAACAATAAATAAATCCGGATTCATATCTTTTAGTTTTTTAATAAATCCTTCATCTAAAAGATTATCGCATTCAATCGTCTCTAGTTTATGATTTTTTGCAAGTATTTTTACTGGAGTATCCACAAATTTTTGGCCACGTCCCATTTTTTTTGATGGATTAGTAACCACAGAACAAACATTATAGGATTCAGCGCACTTGATAAGAACGGGATTAGAAAACTCTGTATTACCAAAAAATATAATTTTAATAGATTTATCTGACATTATTAGACTTCATTAATTTCAGTGCTTTATCATACTTTAAAAGGTCCGTAGGAGTAGCATAGTCTGTAATTAACTTTCCATCTAAATGATCATTTTCATGTTGAATTACAGTTGCTAACATACCAGAAAACTCTTTGGTGCATTTCTCAAAATTTTCATCAACATAGCTATAAGTAATTGTATCGAATCTTTCGACATTAATTCTAATTTCAGGTAATGACAAGCAACCTTCTGAGTCTACGCAAGAACCAGTTCCTTCCACAATCTTACCGTTCATGAATACTAAAGGTGTATCACATTCTTTAGTATGGGTTATATCTACTACAAACATTCTTTTATTAATTCCAATCTGATTACATGCCAGTCCAATCCCATCAAATTCATACATAGTGTCAAATAGGTCATTAATAAGACCGTCTACGTTTGAAAAATCTGTTATATCAGTACATATTTCTCGTAAAGCTCTATGCCCATAAGTAACTACTTTTTGAACTGCCATTTTATTCTTTGTTATCTGAATTTTTTAATCGAGATACAGCTGTAATATCTACAGTAAGCTCACTATTATTAGAAACGCGAATAGTGGCCTTGTTATTCCTTACTTGAAGAATTTTTCCATGAATCCCTCCAATAGTCACAATACTATCACCCTTTTTTAAGTTCTTTTGAAGATTCTTTACGTCCTCTTGTTTTTTATTATTTGGTCTTAAAATGAAATAGTACAAGACTAAAAATATTAAAAAGATTGGTAGTTGCGCCAGAAAGGCGTCAAAAAATGACACTTCAGATTGTTGAAATATTAATTTATTTGTTATCATACAGCAAAGTTAGTTTAGCTAGGCTCTTTTAACAAGCGCATTAGAAAAGGTTTTATTAAGATAAATAATATGATAGATAATAAAATATTAGAAAAAATGAGCAGAGATCTAAATAAACTATCATCATACTTAAATACAATAGAATGAGTGCCTTCATTTAATAATAAGCCCCTAAGCACTCCATTGGTTTGAAATATATTAACTTCTTTATTATCCACAGTTACTTTCCATCTTTCAGGATAATTTATTTCACTTAGAACTAAAAACGCTTTTTCTGAAGACACGGCAACATCTATCACAATCTCATGGATATCCCATTGTAAAGCAACAACTTCTCCCTTGGAAAATGATTGTGATTCTAAATCTTTTACAACTGCAATATTTTCAGAGTCAAAGGCACTAGCTGTTAAGTAGTTATACAAATTTTTATCTTCTTTAATAATATTTTTAACAAACCAAGCTCTTGGAAGATTATTCTTTAACTTGTAAATATTTAAATCAATTGTACCGAATGCTGAGTTGTAAGGAGTCTTCATTGTTAGCTCAAAATCATTATGATTTAACTCAACTGGACTTAATAAATATTTAACATTTAAAAATCTTAGCACTGGGATAGATAACAAATTGTTCGTGTTATTTAATAAGTCTGTATAATGTCTAAATTTAGCAGGATGATAACCTCCTACAGACTGAATACCATGAAACTTTAATTTAGGGTCTTGAAATAGTTCACCTGCAGCATAAATTCTATACAGGTTTAAATCTTTTTTTAAAAACCTAATTGCATCGTCCTCTTCAAAAAACGAATTGAACTTTTCTGTAGATATTATTTGTGATTTTTGTGAGCTTTGTTCAGGGGGAGAAATGATATTTTTATCAACTCTATAAATGTCAATTATAGATATCAATAGAAACACAAATACAATAGTTTTTGATTCAAATTTTTTGAGTTTATCTATACTTAATAAATCTTTGACTATGTCTTTTAAACCAAAAGCAGCAAGTACGTATAAGCTAAAGTTTGATATGATAAGAATCATACTTGGTACTCTAAAGTTGCTAAAATAAGGAAAGAAAGAATAAAAGAAATCATAGATAAGATTAAAATATTTTCCAAAAGATAGTAAAACTGATAAAAGTAAAATACTTACAAAGAAAATTTTCTTTGTATTGATTTTGACTAAAGAGTATAGAGCAGAGATCAGTACAAAGAATCCGACATAATTGGGATAATCAGTAAAAGGCATATACCCAGAATAAGATGATCCTCCAAACCCATAATAATAAGGGAGAATATATGTTAACAACTCTTTTGGATGCATAGACCAATTAGTAGCATACTGATAATGATTCTCTCCTCCAGATCTAATGGAATTACTTAGATAATCTAGAGATGGATAATAAATGTGTGACGCCAGTAAAAACGCAAGTCCACACGAAAGTATGAAATATAATAGATACTTTTTTTTATTATCTTTTTTTCGAATCAAAGAATAAAGAAAATATGCTCCTGCTAGCATACAAGAGTAATATGCGATCTGTACATGACCTCTCTGTAACTGAAATCCTATTAAGATTGCAAGTAGAGCTAGAGATTCAATTGATATGGAATCTTTTAATCTGTTAACACCATATAAAACCCAAGGGATATAGGCTGCAGTCATCATTTGACTACCATGACCAAAAACTATCATTGTAATCATATAAGGATTGAGCATCCAAAGTAGGCCTATTGCGAATGATATTGATTTTGAAATCTTAAATTGATTTAACAATAAGTACATTCCCACTGCAGTAAAGATAAGGTGAATCAATTGGATATTAATATCAGAAACTCCAATACCAATCATCAGTCTGGTTGGAAAATATAATTCATTAACATATGTAAATGCTTCCATCGTTGGCATACCAGAAAAAATCCATGGTTGCCATAAAGGCCAATGACCAATCTTTAACTTATAGATATCTAATATATGATTGACAGAATAAGGATTAAGAGTATCTCCTGATCCAAACATATTATTATAAAAAATTACTGGATAGAAAAATAGAATAACGCATAAAGCGTAAATGAGGATCATTAAGTATTTGCTCATGATTGATTAAATATTTTTTTCTTTAAACTATCAACCATGTCTTTATCTTCTTTATCTATACCTAAAATTATATAAAAAGAGAAGTATCCAATAAATACAATAATAATGGATAACAAAAGATAAAGTACGAGATTTAGAAGTGATGATGAATAATCTATTAAGCCGAGTATATATTTCTTTGAAAGGAAAATTAATCCTATAGTTAAAGCTCCAGATACTATAGGCTTAATTAGCTTCAGTGAAAAAACATTTAAATTTAATATGTAGTAATTTTCAAAGAATCTTAGACAGCTTATTATTAATAAGGCGATTGTAGTCGCTAAAGCTGCTCCAACAATACCATAATCAGGAATTAAAATAATATTCATAATAATATTCACGGCCAAAGCCACTAATACATTTAAAAGATTTAGATTTGAAAAACCGCTCATTGTTAAGGATGAGGAGCCAAGACCAAAAAAAGCCTGAACCATTATACCAGCTGTTAGAATCTTCAATGCTAACCCATTATCAAATTCACTTCCAAATAACATTAACATTGGGTTGGAAAATAACATTAAAAAAATAAATAGAGGTAACGATGCTACAAATATCCATTTTGTTGACAATTGATAAATCTCTTTCATTTTTTCAGAATTATCTTGGTAAAAGTATTGTGAAAATAAAGGAGCAAATATACCTGCGAATGCAAACAATATCATTCTTATAAGACCAGCAGTTCTTTCAATAGGGTGATACATTCCTACTGCATTTGCATCAGAAAAAATTCCTAGCATTAATATATCAATCCAATGCATAATAATTCCAATTGCTGATACAAACATTAGTGGAATAGAGAATTTTAAAATCTTTGTATTAAATGGAGTGGATATAATTTTTTTAATATCTAGGGTTATAAATTTTTTTAAGAAAGATAATATAAAAATCATGCCGATAAATGCGGATAAAAAAGTAGGTATCAGAATTGCTAATTTTGCTCCAAATATTAGATAGGAAGCAATCATCGAAACTAACAGTACAGCAGGATTTATAATTTGATTAACAAAAATCTTATACTTTAATATTTTGAATCCTTGAGTAGCAAATGATGAAATTAATGTGATTACTGTAAAGGGTAATGTGAAAGCATAAAATTTGATAATCTTAATTAAAAATGGATCTTCTGATAAGAATTTTAATACAATCCATTCTGCAGAAAAAAATAGAGTTCCTCCTAGAATTAAACTTGAGACTAATCCCATTTTAATAGATGAGTAAATAATGTTTTCAGCGTTTGAACTATTCCTATCTTCTCTACTAACGAACCTTAGCACTCCGTTATCAAGACCCATCATAGCAAATATTTCTCCTATGCGAGTCACGGCATTAGCGAGCGAATATAGACCTAACATTTGAGGTCCTAACCATCTAGCCATAAAAATTGAAAATAAATAACGAAAAACTGATCCTATGCTCATTCCCCCAAATGATGTAATAGCCTCACTAGCAACTTTCTTACCTAAATTTTGTTCTGTCATTTTTCTTTTAATTTAAAATAAATCAGTTTTAAAAAACCTACTGGCAAATAAAATAATAACCAGTGAAAAGTTAATGTTATTATCTGTAAACCTGATGCATGTTTCCAAAATAGTTTTACTTGTCCTGATAATTTATTTCTTATTTTTTTTAACGAATTTTCTCCTAAGGATTGAGAGACACTATGTAGTATAATTGATTTAGGACTATATACAATTTTTCTATTCATTTTTTTTGCTCTTATGCTCAAATCTACATCTTCACAGTACATATTAAATGAAGTATCAAAATAGTTCAATTTTTTGAAATCAGTATAACTAATACATAGACAACACCCTGTAGCATAATCGGTTTCCATCAGAAATGAATATCGAGGTGCATCAAAATTTCTTATACCAATATGATCTATTGTTCCTTTCCACATGTTTACTAATCCACCAGCATACCATATTTTATTAATATCCATTGCGAAAAGAATTTTAGGTACAGTAATGATGCAATTAGGATCATTTAAAAATGGGTCAACTAAATGATCAAGGAAATCTGAACTTACGATGGTGTCATTATTAATAAATACTAAGAAGTCATTCTCATCTGGCTTTAAATAGTCAACAGCAGCATTATTTCCGCCAGCGTATTTTAGATTATCTTCAAGAGCTAAAATATCATAATTAGGAAAATGCTTCTTAAAAAATTCAACTGAACCATCTTCGGAGTTATTATCAACAATTAAAACTTCGTAATTTGGATATGATACCTTCTCAATTGAGGATAAACATTTTCTACTTAATTCTTTATCATTCCAATTAAGAACAATTAGATGAATTTTTGGATTATCTACTTTCTTATTTTTCATACAATTTCAATTTCTTCTCAAACGATTCCCATGAAAATATTTTTTTATTATCTTTTATGAATTTGCTCATCGTCTCAAACAAATTTTCATCAAAAAACATATTAATTTTTTTGCTGATATCTTCAGAGTTAGGGTCTACAATAAATCCAGATTTTTTATCTGAAACATAATCAGATAATCCCCCAACATCTGTAGTAATTACAGGACGATTAAAGTTATATGCCAAAGAAAGTACTCCACTCTGAGATGCCGACTTGTAAGGAAGAACAACCAATTCTGAAGATAAGAAATATTTCTTAATATCATCTTTATCTACAAAGCTATTAATAAAAGTAAAAGAATCTTTCATATTATGAGCTCTAATCATTTTATGATATTTTTCTAATGACTCATAATTTTCACCAACAACTAAAACTTTCAAATCTTTAATTTTATTTTTACTTAATCCGATAGCATTTATTAATAGATCTAACCCTTTATACTCTCTTATTAGCCCAAAAAATAGAATGGTTTTTTTTGTCTTTATATTTAAATCTGCTTTGTAATTATTACTTGAATTATCTATATATGGTAGTTCATATATTGGATGATAATTATTAATGATACTAGCCTTTGGATTTATTTTTAAGATTAATTCTTTGTTATAATTATTCATTACAATACAATGACCAATTATTTTAATAAAATGCCTAAGTAGAAATTTCTCAAAAGGCTTATTTTCATGCGAAATAACATTATGGAATAAAACATATCTGTTTTCTTTTTTTACTGAGCCCAGTAAAAACATATATACTGGAATAAAAAAGAAACTCCAATAGGAGATAATTACTTTGTCTGTATTATTTTCTTTAATAAGAGATTTTCCTTTAATCCAACTTAGAACATTTAAAGGATTTAGAATTGTATTCACATTCTTGAAACTGCTTTTATTATTACCATACTCAGACTTTCCAGGGAAAAATATTTTAGGATATAAAGATTTAAAATTTAAAACTTTGACATCGCTTTTCTTACTTATTTGATTAACAAGAGCTTCATGAAAATCAGAGATTCCTCCTCTAAGAGGTGGAAATGGCCCTATAGTAACAATCTTTAATCTACTACTCAATTATTTCTTTGATATAATTTCTATCTTTATATTTCTTATTAACTATTAACTCGCCCATTAAACCAAAAGTAAAAAGTTGGAGTCCTACAATAATTAAGATTGCTCCTAAAATTATTAAAGCTATATGCTGCTGAAATGAATCAAATAAAATATACTTTAAGTATAAAACATAGCTTTCAATCCCCACTCCAAGTAACACCGAAACAAACCCAAGAGATCCAAAAAAATGTAATGGACGATCCATATATTTACCTAAAAACAAAATTGTTAAAAAATCAAAAAATCCATCTGAGTAGCGCTTTACACCATATTTAGAAATGCCAAATTCTCTTTCTCTATGATCTACAACAACTTCTGATATTAAAAATTTCTTTTGATGAGCTAAGAGAGGTATATATCGGTGTCTTCCCCCATATAATGTGAGCATCTCAGTAACTTCTCTTTTAAAAACTTTTATTCCACAATTAGAGTCATGTATTTTAAGTCCGCTAAAAACTCTGACAAAAAAATTGAAAATTTTAGATGCTATTTTTTTCTCTAATGGATCTTTTCGATTTTTTTTCCAACCTGAAACAACATCATACCCATTCTCAAGCTCTTTGATTAAACGATGAATTTCTTTCGGGTTATCTTGAAGATCTGCGTCCATCGTAGCAATTATTTCGCCTTTTGAATTATCAAATCCTGCTTGCAGAGCAACAGACTTTCCATAGTTACGATATAGGTTGATTATACTCCAAGAAGGGTAATTCTTAATTTTAGATTCAAGAATATTTAGAGTATTATCTGAAGATCCATCATTGATAAAAATAATCTCAGTTTTTGCTTCCTGACCGAACAAATCTGATAGTTCTAGGAATAAGCTATCTAAAGACTCTTGCTCATTATACATCGGGATAATAATAGATAGTTTCATTTATATCTCAAAATTTCTTCTTGTAAAAAGTATTGTATATTTTTGTTTATCATTGTTCAAAGAAAATGTTAGCTCGTTCAAGAAGTTACTACCATCAATACTAATTAACTTTGTTGATATCAAAAAAATATTTCTAGTTTTAATCTGTAAATCTTTAAAGATGTCCGGCGTACCCCATAAAAGTCTTTTATAAGTATTTGAATCAAATTTTGTAGCTATAGGCAAAAATTTATTGAAATCTTCTATATCTATTTCTTTATTTTTTCTCATATCAACATATCGTGTTTTTTCTCCATCAATTTCAACTAAGAACAATTTTCTTCCTATAATATCCTTAAAAACAATATACGAGAAATCGTCTTTTGATTCGAAAACAAAGTTGGATGAAAAATTTGACTTTCCTTTTCCTATTAACTTTCCTGATCCAAAAGATCTAGAATAATTTTTTTCTAAAACTTCAATAGTCGCATGATTTCCGCTATCGATAGAAACAAAATTTTTATTTGACGAACAACTAACTAAAATTAAAAGTACAAATATTTTCCATTTATTCATTTGAAACTCTAGAATTATAATTTGAAATTTTTTCTGCTAATTTTATATTTTCGTTATCAAGCTCAAAAGCCTTTTTATAAAAAATCAACGCTTCATCTATTTCATTTAATTCTATTAGTACATCTCCATAATGTTCAAGTACTACAGAGCTAGTCTCATCATATACTATAGCCTCACCAATATATTCTTTTGCTTTATCAAAATCATTTAGTTTGAAATATATCCAGCCAATTGTGTCTAAATATGATGAAGTTTTTGGACTAAGCTCAATTGCTTTCTTTGCAAGTGTTAATGCATATTCTACATCTTCATTTCTCTCTATTAAGCTATATGCATAGTTATTATAAGCTTGGGCATCTTTAGTGTTAAGTGTAATCAAATCTGTATAAAGCTTGTCTGACTGATTCCACTTTTTGTTCTGATCATATACCATAGCTAATGCATGCATCGCTGGTATAGAATCAGTATCAAGGGATAAAGCTTTTTTATAAAAATCTTCTGCACTTTCAAATTCTTTTAATGAATAATATGCTAGACCTAGGAAATAATTTACTTCAAAATCTTCAGGAAATATTTTTAATGCATTTGAAAGCTCCTCAACGACTGTATCAAATCGTTGCAGACTTAGTAATGAAATACTTTTATTAATATAGCCTTCCTTATCTTCAGGATAAGAAATGATATGTTTTTCAGACAATTCTATAGATTGATCAAACTTACCTGATTCTCGATATAATGTAGATAAATAATATAATGCAAACCGATCAGTATTATTTATCTCTAATGATTTTTCGAAAAATTCTTCAGATTTATCATAATATCCATTTCTTAAATATTCATATGCTAATTGATTATAAAGATTATTGATAAATGGATTTGATTGGAGCTCTTTATTGCTTAACAAGGACTCTATTTCATCCAAACTATTTGTTTGTGATATTGATTCAATATATAATTTTAAGTACTCAGGATTACCAGGATCGGATAATAATAATTTTTTAATGATAAGTGTCTTATCTCTATGGTTAGAATCAATTGCTAAGTTAGCGGCTACCTCTAAAGCTAAGGTAAGACTATCATCTCTATTATAAGCTTCTTGATAATATACCAAAGCACCATCTATATCATTTAATTCTGATTTTAAGTCACCAATAATAAATAAGATTTCAGCATTATCAGTTTCAGTTTTAGCTAATTCTTCAAAAATATCAAGTGACGATTCAAGATCATTCAAAGCAATATATTTTTTTCCTAAAGATATTTTGTAATCTGAACTTATAGGGTCTTTATCTATTGCTTTTAATGCATAGCTAATACTTTTTTCGTATTTCTGAATCATCCAGTATCCTTCAGAAATGGAATGATATACTTCTGCTGAATTAGATCCTTTCTCTATTGCTTCTTGAAATTCAATAATTGCTCTTGAATATTCACCCTGCTCCATAAACATCATACCATCCATAAAAAACTGAATACCAGACAGATCTTGTATATTTTCTTCAACAATTTTATCTGACTTAGTTTCGGTAGAATCTGAGACCATTTCAATATTTGTGCTTGGAATACTGCAACTCCATACAAAAATCAATGACAATATGACGATATTAGATTTTTTAAACATACGGATGCAAATTACATAGGAGTATGGATATATTCAATTTTGTTAAGCTAAACTAGATAAATAATATAACTCTGCTTTTGTACTAGTATTCTTGATCGTTTACAAAAGATCCATCAATATTATTTAAAAGATCAATTTGCTTCATATCATCTATCTCTTCTTTGGACTCTAAAGAGTCGGAAGGACTTATTAGTTTCTCTTTATCTAATTCTTGATCTGCAAACATATATGTAGAATTAGACTGCATTAAAAAAGAGGTTAAAAGAAAAATTGTTCCAAGAGCAAGAGTAAGGTATGCAAAGTTTTGATTAGAAAACCCAAAAATGCTTTTTTTAGTACTCTTATTCAAACTTAATGCATCTATTCTCTGATTAAGCTTGCTATCAAAATCAGATGAAACCTTTAAATTGGGAGCTTGGTTCATCATTGAGATAGCATTACGTACTTCCTCTACTTTTAATTGATATTCTGGATGATCTGATAAGAATTTTTCAAATTCTCTTCTTTCTTTAATATCCATATCATTCTCAATCCAGCGAGAAATTCTATCTTCAAATTTGTTGTAATCCATTTACTACTCCTTAAAATGTTTCATTTTTTCACTCAACTGAATTCTACCTCGATTAATTCTCGATTTAATAGTTCCAATTGGTATTTCAAGTATCTTACTTATTTCTTCATAAGAAAGTTCCTGGAAATCTCTCATCACCACTGCAATTCTAAAATTTTCAGGTATTTCATCTAAATATTTATTCAATTCTTCAACTGCTATCTTATTATGTACGGCTCGTTCCAATGATTCATCTTTTGTTTCTATGTCTATTGGCTTGCCTTCATTTGTCCATAATGAATCAGTTCGTTTCCTTTTATTTTTTCGTAACTCTGTTAGTGCATTATTTTTTGCTATGGTATAGATCCAAGTGGAAAATTTTGCAATATTCTTATAATAGCTCGCATGAGTATAGAGTTTAATAAGTGTATCTTGAACAACATCTTCAGCTTGTTCTCTATTATTGAAATATCTAAACACAAAATTTAGGAGTCTATCTTTATACCTATCGACTAATTCGTTATAGGCATTTATATCTCCATCTTGAAATCTAGCAATTAACTTTTCGTCAGTTAATTTGAAGGGATTATTCATGTCTGAAGATTCCGCTGATAAGGTTTGTAAATTCTGATTCATCTATAATATTTCTTGTTTTAATTTTTTTATCTAATGCGCCTAAAAGCTTAATACTTGTTTCAATTTCTTCTAAAGTATACTTATTTGAGGATGAAGAAATCTTGTTTACAATTTTACCTCTTAAAGTCTTACGACTATTATCTGTAATTGTTCCATTATTTAATTTGGCATAGAATAATGCTTCAAATATTGTGAAAAGAGAGTTTGTCATATATAGTAATCCAAATTGATTTATAATGGATGATCCGAATTGTAAGACCTTATCTACATCTTTGTCGCATACAGCATAATTAAACTCCCATATTTGCTTATTCTTTTTCCAATCGTAAAAACTATCTAACCATTCAGTTTTAGAGCTATCTATATCTTCTGCAATAATACTTAGTTTGGAAATTTCGTTATAGATGGCTGAAAAATTAGTACCAAATATATCAATTAAGCTATTTGCAATCTCTCTTGTCATTTTAAATCCTAAATCATCGGAAAATATCTTAATCCATTTCACCATTTCACTTTCGAATGGTGTGGTAATATCAACTACGCTGAATAAATCGCTAATATCTTTAGTTGTGCTATTTTTAATAAAATTTGTTTTTGTTCCATAGTCAAAACCTAGAAAACTATGATCAACACATATGATTCTATTAGGGTTATCTTTATTAGATAATGCACTTTTAAAGGCATCCTTATTCTTGGCTGAAATCTTATTAATATTCTTAATAACAATAAAATTCTTATCTGCAAATAAGTCTATAGCATTCAATGTATTTAATATATCTTGCTGAGAAGTTGACTTATCAGAACAATCAAACAATTTAGTTTCTATTAAATCTGCGTTTGATTCCTTAATTATTTTCTTAAGGTATAAATATAGAAAGTCGCTATCTCCAACCAATAGATAATTATTGTTTGGGTTATTTCTGATTCCTTGGATTGCTTGTAGGGCCTTAATCATATAATACTATTTTTTGGTTTCTTCGACAACTACACCGTAACTGCCAGATTGTAATATAGAATTTTTAGAATTTTCTGTGTTTGCCTTAGTCCTTTTTTTGTATTTACTTACAATAACTATAGCAAGAAAAGCAAAAACAAAGCTACTTAGTCTCTCCGTAACAATAGACTTTAAATAAGGGCTACTTCCCCAAATTAGAGTAGTGATGGCCCCAGTAAATAGACCTGAAATTACTCCCTCTCTTGTTGTTTTATTCCACCATAGAGCCAATAATACTGCCGGACCAAATGACGAACCAAGACCGCTCCAAGCAAAGCTAACAATACTAAAGATAGTATTACCTGAATATTCAGAATACATTGCTACGATATAAGCAAATATTCCTAAGAGCACTGTAATAATTCTAGTATTCAATAAAGTATCTGATTCTTTTCTTTTTTTAATAGCGCTAATACCTAAATCTTCACTGATAGCTGATGTAGATACTAATAATTGAGAATCTGCAGTAGACATCATTGCTGCAACTGCTCCAGATATCAATAAGCCAGCTAACCAGCCAGGTAATAAAGTTTGTGCAAGTAAAGGCATAATAATTTCTGGATCTTTTCCAATAAAAAAGTCTTCTCCAAAATATGCCATGCCCACTATACCTATTAAAAATGCACCTGAAATTCCTGGAATAGCCCACATAGAAGCAATCCATCTAGCTTTTTTTACTTCTTTGACAGAACTAATTGCCATATACCTAATAAGTAGATGAGGTTGGCCAAAATAACCTAGACCCCAACTTAATCCTCCAGTTGCTACTGACAAAGCTGCAAGACCCGTCATACCTGCAAATAAGGAGCTTTTTGCAGGATCCTTACTAACTAAGAGCTCAGATAATGGTTGTTCAAGAGATGACAATTCGATCAACCCTACAACAGGCAAAATAACTAAAGTGCCTATCATTAAAATACCTTGAATAAGATCGGTCCATGCTACAGCTAACAAGCCGCCCATAATAGTATATAAAATGATTACAAATGCACCTAATGTGATGCCATGCAATGGATCAATTCCAAAAATTGTATTTAATATTTTTCCAGAACCATGGAACTGTGCCGACACATAAAAGGTAAAAAATATACCAATTATAATAGCTGATGTTAGCTTAATAATACCCGATGAATCATTAAACTTTTTATGAAGGTATTCTGGAACAGTAAGCGCTTCATATTTTTCTGTCTCGTATCTTAACTTTTCTGCAATTAGAAACCATGATGAAATGATGCCAAGAGTAATACCTATCACGGCCCAAATTTCACCGTATCCTACGGCAATAGCTGCTCCTGGAAGCCCTAAAATAAGCCATGCAGATTCTCCTGAAGCTCTTTCTGAAAAAGCTGTAACCCAGGGACCTAATTTTCTACCAGCTAATAAGAAATCTAATTGAGATGAAATGAATTTATTCGATAATAAGCCAATAAAAACAATCAATAATAGATATAAAGTAAAAATGATTTCAATCATAAGACTAAGCTAATAATTATGCAGTACAATCCAAACCAAGCAAAGCTAAATCTTTCAAGAAATTTTATTAAAAAAATTAAGCTGAAATACCCAAATACAAATGACGAAATAAATAAGATAATTCCCGACTCAAAAGCAATTGCTTCAAAACCATCTGAAAATAATATCTTGTAAACGATTGATAACAAAATCACAGGAACAGCCATAAAGAAAGCATACTGAATGATTTTCTTTTTTTCTAAGCCTACAAATAATCCATAACTAATAACCATCCCTGATCTTGATATTCCAGGCAACATAGCTAGCGCTTGAAATAGACCTAAGAATAATGAAGTTTTATAATTCCATTTCCATTCAGATAGATTTTGAAATGCAGTAGATTTTTTCATCAAACCTCTTAGACCGCTCAATGTAATTAAAAGTCCACCGTTGAACAGTAATGCAGTTTTAACAAAGCTATAATTAAAGAATAATTCTAAATCAAAAAATAAACCGCATAACACAGCTGGTATAGTAGAAACTATGAGCATTTTTAAAGTATTTATATGAAAAAAATCATCTGAGTTTTTATTAGAAAAAAAAGTAGCTCTATAAAAGAGAATGATACTAAATAAAGTACCAAAATGTGCAATAATTTCAGCAGAAGCTCCTGCATTATTGATACCTAAAAAATCTTCAAATAGGACCAGATGTCCAGAACTACTTATCGGGAAAAATTCCGTAACACCCTGAACAAAACCTAAAATCAAATAATTAATTAATTCATTCATTAAAATAAATCCATCCTTTCATCCTTTTATCTGTTTTATCTCGTCTGTATGAATGATAATTCAGATTTTCATATGTACATTCATTAATATTTATAATGTCAAATATACTATAAGAAGCAAATATATCAATTGCTACTTCCTGTAAACTTAAAAAAATCTTTCCATCTTTTACTATGGAAAATTTAGAATCAAAATAAGACATAACATCGCTTTGAATTTCAAAATTTCTTTGACTAATAGATGGACCAATAAAAACTTTAATATTTTTTATTTCTAAATCCTTCTCTTTCAGCAAATTAATGCTATTTTCAATAATCCCATTTGCTAAACCGCGCCATCCAGCATGAATGACTCCAAAAAAAGATGATTTTTTATCAAAAATAAAAATTGGCATGCAGTCTGCTACCTTTACTTCTAAAGCAAAATTGTTATTTGATGTAAAAAGTGCATCAGTTGATTCATATATTTGTTTATTTCCAGAAATAAAATTGACTGTATTTGAATGAGTTTGATCCATTTTTATAATAGATTTATTATCTATTGACGGCTGTTGATTATCTGTATTAAAAATTATATTGAGATTTCTTATACTAATCTCTTTCGAATAATCAATCCACATATAGGGCTATTCAGTAGTTATAGTCGTTCTGATAATACGTTTATTTGAATATTGTAGTATATTAACATCTTCATTTATCGTACCGTTACTAAAATCAAACGATCTTGTATTAGATATTTTATTTGGTTTGGTTTCATTGAAGAAGAAAAAACTATTATTTTTATTTTCAACTTCTATAATAAAATGAGCGAAATCCAATCCGTAATGAAATAGATTATTTAGCTTGGGATCATAATCAAACTCATTGCCAATTCTATATTTAGGGTTGAAAGTACTAACAAAATACATTCCTGATATATGAGGAGAGATAGTCTCTTGATTAATGAAGTCTAAGTCTAACCATAAGTCGTTTCCAAGTAACTGTGTTTGCAAATTTGATAAGGAAATTTGTGCACCAACATATGTTAGTCCTTCATCTGCCAATGGGAAAAAAATTCCATCAATAGATTCTAGAATGACTTTAGTAGAATCGATACTTTCATCTTCTTGTATGTCAAATATATTATATACTTCATCAGCTTCTACATCAAACATTGAATCTAGAAGATCTATATCAACTCCTAAGAATTCTTTGTATTCATCTTGAGCGTTAATCTCCCAAGCAATTTCTCGTAAATTTTTAAATAAACCTCTTAAATCAATTGGATCTGTATTTTCATACCATTGAATTGAAACAGGTTCTTTATTTAGTTTATCCATTTCCTTTAAAAAAGAATCTACTTCCTCTATTCCCTCCTTCGTTCTTGGAGCAATAATGGCTACTTTTTCTAAATTAAGATTATTAACTACATGATTAGCGAGGACTTGGTTTTTAGTATCTAAAGATGAATCTAATAGATAAACATTCTTATTGATTGAATGAATACTTTCATTATTTGATTTTGGCGCAAATATAGGGATATCAGAGTTAGATAATGCCGTTGCAGCAGATATCAAGTTTTCTTCTGAAAAAGGTCCGATAATAGCATCTACTTTATGGAAGTTGACTAAATCATTACATGCACGTACAGTGTTTAACTGCTTACCATAGTTATCCACAACAATGAATTGAATTTTATTGCTATTATTTGATAGCTCATTACCTTCTTGCAATCCTGATAAAAATGCTTTTGCCTGTACTGAATTTTGTCCAGTTAAAGGTAGTACTATTCCCATTTTCAGTCCGAATGAGTTATTGGTTGAAATGTTTTTTTTAAGATATCTATGAGAAGATCTTAATTCTCTTGGAAGCTTATTATAATCAATCGAAGAGAATACATCTTTCAGATTTGTTGAATTATTTCTCGCCATTGAAAATGACTTTGCTAGCAACAAAATATTAATATTTTTTGGATTATCCTCCGTCAATAACAATAAACCAATTTGCTGCTCATCTAATTCCATTCTAACTAATTTTTTAAATCTCTGATTAATACGCTTATTAGATTTTGAATCGATATTACTTTTATTCGCAAGTAAGTAATATTCAAAAGACTTATCAAAAAATCCCATTTCTGAAAAAATATCTCCCATTTCTATATTATATATTGTATTGAGATTTGGTTCTAATGTATGAACACTAATATTTTTTCTAACAGACAATGCTTTTTCTAAATCTCCATTACCATGAAAAGCTTTCATTTTTATTACTAGGGCATGATTTGATAATATTGAATTAGAAAAGTCATTCTTATCAATTCTACTAATTGCATTATTGAATTTTTTACTGTTGATATCATTTACAGCTTTGTTTAGCTCTAACTGTAAATATTCTTCATTAGAATTTTGTGCTATTGCTAATGAAATAAACAGAATAAATAGTATTTTTTTCATAGGATTCATTATAAAAATATTAAATCAGACAATCAATTAAATCTGTACACAGGTGCCATAAACAACCGAAGGCAACTGCACGCCATTTCCATGAAGGGATTAATAACATTCCAGTATACAAAAATGCTGCCCATATAGTATGTAATGGATGAAAACCTATACTACAGCGATTGGGATCAAAAATAGGACTTACCAACAAATGATCTAAGTCTATTAGCATAGTAGATAACATAATTAGGCTTGCATTCCACCAATGATTTTTAAATAATAATTTTCCAAAAAGAAATGGTGCTAAAAAATGAAGTGAATAATGAATTATCTGGGTAATCATAAAATAGAGTTATCTTAATCTCTTTTTTACTGGGGCTCCATTTTTATAAATGGTTTCTTCTATAATTGTTCCATTAGGTTCATAAAAAGTGACTAGACCGTCTAAATCTCCTTTCTTATAATTAACCTGCACATAAATCTGACCATTTTTATGATAAGCAGTATAAGATCCATCTAATTCACCATTATGATAGTTTGCATCAGTACGAAGCTCACCAGTTTCATAATAATCTCTATAAATACCATGATTCATATTACCTTTTACAGTACGCTCCATCTTTATGCTGATATTAAGATCGTCGTAGTACTCTTTAATAATTCTTGTTTCAGTATTATTATTAAGTGTACCAAATATAGTACCTTCTGAGCTTAGCATTTGTTGTGGATAAACAATAGATAGGAAAAAAAATAGTACGATTAAAGTTTTATTCATTTTTATATCTCCGTCTTATAAATATTAACAATAGTAACACCAACCACTATCAAAAATAAGCCAACAATCATCTGCCAATTAAGTGTTTGTTTGTAAAAAAAATAACTAAGTACTGCTACGGAAAAAACTCCTAAACCTGCCCATGAAGCATATATAATTGATAAGGGCAATTGTTGAGATACAAGAGCAAGAAAATAAAAAGAGAGTCCATATGATATAGTTAAAACAGTGGTAGGTAAAGCTTTTGTAAAACTTTGAGATGTAGGAAGAAGCATTGTCCCTAAAACTTCAAATATAATTGCTGCAAAAAGCATTAAATAAGCATTCATGTTAAATCCATCTCCTAGTTTGATTCTTGTATGTAATAAACTCTTCACCAAATAGCTTAGCCATTGCTTTCTCTTCTGGTATTATTTGAAATCTTGTGATATAGATTTTAAATAGAAAGCTTATAAAAAGACCTCCTGAAATATTAAATTTGAAGGATACAGCTAATAAAATCAATAGCATTCCTAAATACATTGGATTTCGCGAATAACTAAAAATACCAGAATTAACCAATGATGAAGCTTTATCTGGACTCAATGGATTAATAGTAGTTTTGTGTTTTTTAAATGATTGAACTGCAGCGCTGAAAATACCTAAACCAAATAACAAAAATATAACGCTAATCATATTGCTATTTTCAAAACTATATACTGGGGAAAAAGATTTAGAAAAGTAGATGATCAATCCAAAGGTTGCAGTTACTATTGGTGGAGGAATTTTAGTATTCAAACTCTACTCCACAGTCACAGACTTTTGATTTTTAACATCACTACTAACCTTATAAATGGTTCTATCTACACCATTATCATTAGAACGTATTTTTTTTATATTTTCTAACTCTGAATGTTTTGTACAATATTTTGCAATTGTACTTTGATTCTTTAGATAAAATATATCTTTATAGTCTTCATCGCTATAATGATGTGATTTGAAATTTGAACTTAGTATATGACCATTAGTTGCTAATAAAGATATATTAGCACAACCAATCAAGATTAATAAGAGTAATGGTAGTAGTTTTTTCATCTGATAAAATGTAGGAAAAATTAAAGAAAGAAAAAGGTGTTTTGTTAAGGATGACTAATGGAGAAATATGACTTATTCTACTGTTACAGATTTTGCCAAATTTCTTGGTTGATCTACATTACAACCCTTAGCTAGAGCCACATAATATGCGAAAAGCTGTAAGACAACTGTAGCTAATACTGAAAACATATAAGCATTTGATGGTGGTACAACAATTATATCATGTGCTAATTTTTTAAGTGTTTTGTCCTTTGAATCTGTTACGATAATTATTTTACCTTTTCGAGATTTAATTTCTTCAATATTTGATATAATCTTATCGTATGTCTTATCTTTTGAAACAACAAAGACATTAGGCATATTTTTATCCACCAATGCAATGGGTCCATGCTTCATTTCGGCAGCTGGATATCCCTCTGCATGAATGTATGAAATTTCTTTAAGCTTTAAAGCACCTTCAAGAGCCACAGGAAAATTTAAGCCTCTACCTAGATATAAAAAGTCTGAAGCTTTAGAATATTTTTTTGCAATCTTATTAATAGACTTTTCTTCTTTAAGGACTTTTGCTAGCGATCTTAGTCCGGTATTAATTGAAGATTTATCTAAATATGATTTTAATTTAGTCTTTGTGATTGTTTTTCTTGATTCTGCAAACTTCAAGGCTAGTAAGTATAATATGGTAATTTGAGCTGTAAATGCTTTAGTTGATGCTACCCCTACTTCATGGCCACACCTAGTATGTATACCACAACTAGTTTCTCTAGAAACTGAACTGCCTGGAACATTACAAATACCAACTGTGATTGCACCAAAATCATTTGCTTTTTTAATTGCTGCCAAAGTATCGGCAGTTTCTCCCGATTGTGAAATTGCAATAATAACTGTCTTATTATCGATAATACTATGATTATAACGAAATTCAGATGCATATTCGACGTGTACAGGAATTTCTGCAAAACGCTCAATGAGATTTTTACCAATTAGTCCTGCATGCCACGATGTACCACATGCGGTAATATAAATTCTTTCTGCTTTTTTTATTTCTTCCCAATAATCTGAAAGGCCATGGAGTAAAACACTATTTATAGTTCTTCTGCCTTTCAAAGTATTATTTATAGTGGTTACTTGTTCATGGATTTCCTTGTGCATAAAGTAATCAAATTTGCCCTTATCAAAATCGTCAATTTTATAATCAATAGTTTCGACTTTCTTTGGAAGAGATACATCTTTGTCAACAGATGTTATCTTATAATCATCTCCGTCAATTATTGCCATTTCACTTTCATTAAGATAGATAATCTGCTGAGTATGTTTAATAATAGGGGAGACATCGCTACCAATAAAAAATTCATTATCTTTTAAACCCATTACTAGAGGACTGCCCTTGCGTGCAGCTATCATCATTTCTGGATAATCAGTATTTAAAACAACAATTCCATATGCTCCATCAACTCTCTGCAATGCTGCACGAACAGATTGTTCAAAACTTAAATTTCCTTTGTTGTAAAAGTAGCCAATTAATTGAACTAATACTTCCGTATCTGTATCGGATTTAAATGTAATTTTTTTTGACTTAAGGAATTTTTTAATTGGCTCATGATTTTCAATAATACCATTATGAACTAATGTAATTTTTTTACTTTGATCTAGGTGAGGATGAGCATTCTTTTGTAAGGGCTCTCCATGAGTAGCCCACCTAGTATGAGCAATGCCTGTACCACCACAACACTTTGAAGAATGTTTTGATTTAATAGCATTTTCAAGCTCTTTTACTTTTCCAACTCTTCTAGTAATTTGAAATTTATTACCTTGAAGGCAAGCAAGTCCCGCAGAATCATATCCTCGATATTCTAACCTTTTTAAGCCATCTAATAAAATAGGATAGCAATCTTTTGAACCTTTATATGCTACTATACCACACATGATTGAAATTTACATTATTTAAAATGATTTAAAAGTGCTTAATTTTAAAATCATCTTAACATCACCTCTGTCTCCATATTTATTTGAATCTAAGAGCACTTCTTTAAATCCATATTTATCATATAAGTTTCTTGCTATTACTAAGGCACTATTAGTAATTAAGGCTATTTCTTTAGCATTATGTTGTTTAGCAAAATCAATACATTTATCCATCAATTTATTTGCAATTCCTAATCCGCGACATTCTTCAAGTACTGTCATCTTAGCTAATTCAAACATATCTTTTGAGAAAACCATTGCAGCAGTCCCAATCACTTTATTATTTTTTATAGCAAAAAAAACTTCTCCGCCATTATCAATTATATATTTTTTAGGGTTTGATAAATCATGAATATCTGATGTTTCAAGCTTCCAAGATTCTTCAATCCACTTTTTATTTAATTCATAGAAATCTTTAACATAATTAGGATGAAATGATTCAATTTGAACTAAACTTTTTTTCTTATTCACTATTAATTTGGCCAATAAATATATTCGTCTTTTTTTTCATACTTTTGCCCTGTATGCTTATCAATAAGTACTGGTGCATTAACTGTGCTTGGCCATAAAGGCTCAGCCTGTTCTAAGTTATGTGCATTAAGAAGCTTATCTAAAAATGCTACTTTATCTGGATAATCAGTAATAAGATTATTTTGTTCGGTTGGATCTATGTCTAGATGAAAAAGCCATTTCTGATCGGCTCTGCTTGTCCTTATTAATTTCCAACCTTTATGAAGTACTGTTTGTTGATGTCCCTGTCTCCAGAATAATGTTTCATGCAAAATTCCATCTTTTGATCCATTTACAAAAGGTAGGAAGTCTACACCGTCTAAGATTCTATCCATAGGAACTTTTGCATTTCCTGCAGCTGCAATAGTTTGAAAAATATCGTTATGATGAACTGCAGGAATAAATTCAATTCCAGCTTGAATCTGATCAGGCCATTTAGCCATAAATGGAATATGTGTTCCTCCTTCAAAGTGAGTAAGCTTCCATCCACGATAAGGATCATTTATATCAGCGAGTTCAATATAGCTTGCTCCTCCGTTATCGCTAGTAATAATAATTAATGTATTTTCAGTAAGTCCATTCTTATCTAATGCATCAACAATGCGACCCACGCTTCTATCTAATGCCGTAATCATACCTGAATAGACTTGTAAATTATGTCCTGTTGTATGATGACTAATAGCTGCTACATCGCTCTTTAAGGCCTGTAAAGGATTATGCACTGCCCAATGTGCTAAGTATAAGAAGAATGGTCTATGCTTATTTTTTTCTATTACCTTAATTGCTTCATCTGTGTAGTAATCGGTAATATACCCTCCTGGAGCAAATGTAGGACTCTTATTAAATGATGCACTAAATTGACCTTTAGCCCATACCATATTATCTACAGGATGACTAGTCTTTGCATTGACAACACGTTTATCATTTTCAGGTAAATAAAGTCCCCCCTCCATAAATAAACTGTCATCAAAGCCTTGATCATTTGGATGACTTCCACCTACTCTTCCTAAATGCCATTTTCCAATATGAGCTGTATAATAACCTGCGTCTTTCAATACTTCAGCAATAGTAATTTCTTCGGTAGGAATACCAGCAGAAAATATATCCTTTGCATCTTCATATAACTTTTCTTCTATTTCAATCTTTAGCTCATCATCTTGAATATCAGATATCCATTTCATCAATTGTACGGCACCTGGAAAAAGCGGAGTGAATTCAAATCCAAATCGTGTTGAATAGCGGCCTGTCATAATCGAAGCTCTTGATGGAGCACACATTGCATTAGCTGCATATCCATTTTTAAACATTACTCCATCTCTAGCAATTTGATCAATATTGGGAGTTATTAAAGAACCGCTTCCTGCTCCTCCGTTATAAAGTGAGACATCATTGAAACCTAAATCGTCAGCAAGTATTAAAATGATATTAGGTCTAGTATCTAGTATTTTATTTTCAAAAGATGGACCTTGTTGCCAATTAGAAGATCCTTCCGACAAAACGGGGCTTACGATGTTTAAAATCTTTGGAAGAGCCCATACAGTAATATTAATTCTATTTTGCCAACCAAAAAGGCCTATTAATGACAGAATGAATATAGTAGTTATGGCTTTTCTCATCCTATTCCCACTCAATAGTGGCAGGTGGCTTTCCTGTACAATCATATACTACTCTACTGACTGTTGAGATTTCATTGACAATACGATTAGACACTTTTCCAATGAAGTCATAAGGAAGATGAGCCCATGTGGCTGTCATAAAGTCAACTGTCTCTACTGCTCTTAAAGCTAAGACATCTGCATACCGTCTTTCATCACCAACAACACCGACTGATTTCACAGGAAGATAAACAACAAATGCCTGGCTAAGCGAATCATATAGATTAGCTTCCTTTAATTCATCAATAAAAATCTTATCTGCTTTTTGCAGTACATTAATTCTATCTTTTGTTACTTCTCCCATAATTCTAATCCCTAATCCAGGACCAGGAAATGGATGTCTTTTTAAAATATGCTCTGGGGTATCTAATTCTTTTCCAATCTTTTTCACTTCATCTTTGAATAAATCTCTAATAGGCTCTACTAGCTTTAAATCCATCCTTTCTGGTAATCCACCTACATTATGATGCGATTTAATGACACTAGATTTATCTCCATCAGATGATGATTCAATTACATCTGGATAAATAGTACCTTGTGCAAGCCATTTGACGTCTTTGATCTTATTTGCTTCTTTTTCAAATACGTCGATAAAAGTATTTCCAATAATTACTCTTTTCTTTTCTGGATCTGTTACGCCTTTTAATCGACTAAGAAAAATATCGCTAGCTTCTGATAGTTCAATATTAATTCCTAAATCTTGGAACGTAGTCATGACTTCTTTTACTTCGTTCAATCTTAATAGCCCATGATCTACAAAAATACAAATTAGATTTTCTTTAATGCATTTATCTAATAGCATTGCAACTACCGAAGAATCTACTCCTCCAGACAAGCCGAGTAGCACTTTATCATTACCTACTTGATCTTTTACCGAAGAAACCATTGACTGTATAATGTCTGATGTCTCCCAATTCTTTTTACACTTACAAACTGAATAAACAAAGTTACTTAAAATTTTTGATCCTTGATTAGTGTGTGTTACTTCTGGATGAAACTGTAATCCAAACCATGACTTTTCTTCATTCTGAAAACCTGCAATTGGACAATTACTAGATTGTGCAATAGTATTAAAATTGTTAGGTAATTTATCAACCTTGTCCCCATGACTCATCCATACATCTAAAGAATCTTCAGTTAAATTAACTCCCTCAAATAAAATTGATACTTCTACCGTCTTTATACTGGCATGACCAAATTCTCTTTTATCAGAGCTAACCACAACTCCATCCAATTCTTGAGCCATTGTTTGCATTCCATAACAAATCCCTAAAAGTGGGATATTAGAATCAAATAAGGATTTATCAATTTTAGGTGTATTCGCTTTTGTAACTGTTTCTGGACCACCAGATAAAATAATACCACTTGGATTAATTGAATGAATCTTTTCTATATCAACATCACAAGGAAGCACCATAGAAAACACTCCAATTTCTCTTATTCGTCTTGCAATAAGCTGAGTATATTGGGATCCAAAGTCTAGAATGATGATTGTATTATTGTTCATTTTAAGATAGATAATATATTATCTAATTTATCTTTTAAATTATTTCTATCCACTACCAAATCTATAAATCCTTTTTCTAATAAAAATTCTGCAGTTTGGAAATCGTCGGGCAACTCTTGATTAGTGGTTTGCTTAATAACGCGCTGCCCTGCAAATCCTATCAATGCTTTTGGCTCAGCTATTGTAATATCTGCTTGCATTCCAAAACTTGCTGTCACGCCTCCTGTTGTAGGATAGGTGAGAATTGAAATATATAACCCTCCCTTTTTTGAAAATTTTGCTAAATGGGTACTAATCTTAGATAACTGCATAAGTGATAATGCTCCTTCTTGCATTCTTGCTCCACCAGACTGGCATAAAATAATTAATGGACAATTTTTTTCTGATGCAAAATTAATTGCCTTAGAAATTTTTTCGCCTACAGCACTGCCCATGCTTCCGCCAATAAACTTAAAATTCATAATTGAAATAACTATCTTTTTACCATTGATTGATCCGTAATAGCAATCCACCGCTTCTTTATTACTAGGTACATCTTTTAAAATATCTTCATAATTCTTATTAGCTTTAAAATTTAGTATATCGGTAGATACAATATTTTCAAACAATACCTCATGTTTATCGTCAAGAATGATATCGATATATTTCTGACTTGAGATCGGAAAATGAAAACTACAATGATGACAAATGAAATTAGCAGACTCTAACTCTGGACTATAAAGAATTTCACCACAATTACACTTCTTCCATAAATCGCTAGGTAGTTCTTTCTTTTCAGGGCTCTGTATATTCTTATCTTTTCTTGTAAACCAACTCATTATTTGCTTGTGTTAAATGAACCTACATAGTTAGGTACTAAGTTGTTGATAGATTTTGTTTTTAACAAATCAAAATTTTTCATTCCTATATCTACTACATCACTTACTGAAGGAATTACAATATGTACTTTTGAAGATAATTCATTAATACTATTGAGTAAATGCTCTGGACCACAATACATAATGGTACCATTATTCTCATGTGATATATTATTGATTGATATTGATGAAGGATCGGTCTCTAAAACATAAGTTTTATTTTTAAAAATATATCTTGATTGATATACTGTAGTTCCATGTGAATGTATCAGAACAGAAATTACCTCGTCTTCAATATGTTTAATATTGGGGATTAACAATAAATCAAAAGTTGAAATTGGAATAATCGGTATATCTAATGCAAGAGACAATCCTTTCGCATAACTTAATCCTACTCTAAGACCTGTAAATGATCCAGGCCCCATTGATATTGCAATAGCATCTAGATCACTAAATTCTAATGAAAGAGTAGTTAGTATTTTTTCTGTCATGATAGGCAAACTAGTAGCACTATCATTATCAATACCGTCAAATGATTCATGCACTCCATTATTAGAATGAATAGCGATACTACATTTCTTCGAAGATGATTCAATGGCAAAAATGTTCATTATAATACTGTTATCGATCTTTCATTTTCGGATGTATGCTCAAATTCTATTTCAATTTTATTAATCATTTCAATATTCTCTATTAATTCTGGCCATTCTACTAATGTAATTGCTTTATGGGCATTTAGGTACTCTAATCCTCCAATTTCTAAGAACTCTCCAATAGATTTTAAGCGATACAAATCAAAATGATATAAAGATTTATCATTAGAACTATATTCATTTAAAATAGGATAAGTTGGAGACAAAATAACATCGTCAAAACCCAATCCCTTGGAAAATCCTTTAGAAAAAGTAGTTTTTCCTGAACCCAAGTCTCCTTTCAATAAAATGACGGAGCCGTAGTCTACCGATTGAGCAAATTTCTTTGCAAAATTGAATGTTTCTTCTGACGAAGATGATCTGAATGATTTTGTTGGTTGCATATTAAGCCTAATATACAAATATAAGGAAAAAATAAATACCGGCAATGTCCTACTCTCCCACACTAGTCTCCCGTGTAGTACCATCGGCGCTGTAGAGCTTAACTTCCGTGTTCGAGATGGGAACGGGTGTGGCCTCTACGCTATTGTCACCGGTAAGCTTTCTGGAAATTTAATCGCGATTCTATCAAAATATTAAAACACAAGTCATAAAAAACTGTTGAGAAAAGCCTTCGAAAAATTAGTACTACTCGGCTGAATGCATTGCTGCACTTACACCTATAGCCTATCAACGTCGTCATCTCCAACGATTCTTATTATCTTACGATATGAGAAATCTAATCTTAGGATGGGCTTCGTGCTTATATGCTTTCAGCGCTTATCCCTTCCAAACGTAGCTACCCAGCAATGCATCTGATGATACAACTGGTAAACCAGAGGTTTGTCCACTTCGGTCCTCTCGTACTAGAAGCAGATTCCTTCAAATTTCTTACGCCCACAGCGGATAGAGACCGAACTGTCTCACGACGTTCTGAACCCAGCTCACGTACCGCTTTAATTGGCGAACAGCCAAACCCTTGGGAGCTTCTCCACCCCCAGGATGCGATGAGCCGACATCGAGGTGCCAAACCTCCCCGTCGATATGAACTCTTGGGGGAGATAAGCCTGTTATCCCCGGCGTACCTTTTATCCGTTAAGCGATGGCCCTTCCACTCGGAACCACCGGATCACTAAGTCCTACTTTCGTATCTGCTCGGTTTGTCAACCTTGCAGTTAAGCTTCCTTATACCTTTGTGCTCTATGTACGATTACCAACCGTACTGAGGAAACCTTTGAACTCCTCCGTTACTTTTTGGGAGGAGACCGCCCCAGTCAAACTACCCACCAAACACTGTCTTATTACCTGATTCAAGGTAAGTAATTAGAATTCAAATGTAACAAGGGTGGTATTTCAAGGGTGACTCCACTCTAACTGTCGCCAAAGTTTCATAGTCTCCCACCTATCCTAATCATGATAAATCTAAATTCAATGTTAAGTTGTAGTAAAGGTGCACGGGGTCTTTTCGTCCTGCTGCGGGTAGCCGGCATCTTCACCGACACTTCAATTTCGCTGAGCTCTAGGTTGAGACAGTGCGCAAGTCGTTACACCATTCGTGCAGGTCGGAACTTACCCGACAAGGAATTTCGCTACCTTAGGACCGTTATAGTTACGGCCGCCGTTTACTGGGGCTTCACCTCAAAGCTTCATCCACCGAAGTAGATTGACATCTCAGTTTAACCTTCCAGCACCGGGCAGGTGTCAGTCCCTATATTTCGTCTTACGACTTAGCAGAGACCTGTGTTTTTGATAAACAGTCGCTCGCGCCTTTTCACTGCGGCCTTTTCTAGCTTGATCAGTAAATGATCTCACCTAAAAAGGCACCCCTTCTCCCGAAGTTACGGGGCCAATTTGCCTAGTTCCTTAACCTAGAATCACTCAAGCACCTTAGGATACTCTCCTCACCCACGTGTGTCCGTTTAGAGTACGGTCAGTTTATATTCTCACATAGAGGTTTTTCTCGGTAGCATGATTAGGATCAGTTTGTGGGCTAGGCCCTCCTATTCGTGTCTCGGAATTGTTCTAACGGATTTACCTATCAGAACTTCCTACGCACTTAAACCAGGACAATCAAAACCTGGCTGATCTTTCACTTCTACGTTACCACATAGTTCAAACAAATATAGACTGGTACGGGAATATTAAGCCCGTTTTCCATCGCCTACGCCTTTCGGCCTCGGCTTAGGTTCCGACTAACCCTGAGCAGATTTGCTTTACTCAGGAACCCTTGGGTTTTCGGTGACACAGAATTTCACTGTGTTTATCGCTACTCATGCCAGCATACTCACTTCTATCTCCTCCAGCTGTCCTCACGGATCAACCTTCAACGGTTAATAGAACGCTCGCCTACCACTTATTACTAAATCCAAATCTTCGGTATTATACTTTATAGTCCCGGATATTATCGGCGCCAAACCCCTTGACTAGTGAGCTATTACGCTTTCTTTAAAGGATTGCTGCTTCTAAGCCAACCTCCTAGCTGTCTGGGCGATTTGACATCCTTAAATCACTTAGTATAAATTTTGGGACCTTAGATGTTGGTCTGGGTTGTTTCCCTCTCGGCTAAGAAGCTTATCCCCCCTAGCCTCACTGCTAACGATCATGTATCCGGTATTCGGAGTTTAGTTGGGTTTGGTAAGCTTGTAGGCCCCCTAGTCCATCCAGTGCTCTACCCCCGGTACACTACATTAACGCTGTCCCTAAAGACATTTCGGCGAGAACCAGATATCTCCGAGTTTGATTAGCCTTTCACTCCAATCCACAGTTCATCCCCTAAATTTTCAACTTTAGTGGGTTCGGTCCTCCATTTCATGTTACTGAAATTTCAACCTGACCATGGATAGATCACTCGGTTTCGGGTCTAGCGCATGATACTCATTCGCCCTATTCAGACTTGGTTTCCCTACGGCTCCGTATTTAACAATACTTAACCTAGCAACATACGACTAACTCGCTGGCTCATTATGCAAAAGGCACGCCATCGTTCAGCATAAAGCCGAACTCTGACCGCTTGTAAACACACAGTTTCAGGTTCTATTTCACTCTCCTTTCGGAGTACTTTTCACCTTTCCCTCACGGTACTAGTTCACTATCGGTTACATGGAAGTATTTAGCCTTGCCAAGTGGTCTTGGCAGATTCAAACAGGATTTCACGTGTCCCGCCCTACTTGGGAATTATTAAGACAAGATATAACATTTTCACATACAGGACTATCACCTTCTATGGTAAATCTTTCCAGATTTTTTTGTTAACATTATATTTTTTGACTTGTCAACCTAACTGCAATTAGATTAATAATAACCCCTCAACCCCAACATTGCAAGATTTGCAGACTTGACACAATATTGGTTTAGGCTATTCCCCTTTCGTTCGCCACTACTAAGGGAATCACTATTGTTTTCTTTTCCTAAGGTTACTTAGATGTATCAGTTCACCTCGTTCGCTCTTTCTATCCTATATATTCAGATAGAAGTGTTTTGATATAACTCAAAACGGGTTGCCCCATTCGGAAATCTCCGGATTAACAGTTGTGTGCACCTACCCGAAGCTTATCGCAGCTTACCACGTCCTTCATCGCCTCCATGTACCAAGGCATCCTCCGTGTGCTCTTAGTAGCTTTTTTCAAGTTCTTATATGACTTGAGTGTTTTAATGATTCAGCATTAATTAGAATAATTGAAAACTATTCTAATTAATACAAATATTGATCAAAAAATGGGTTGCCCCATTCGGAATTAGAATTTGATCAATACAATTGATTTGCATCACAGCTACAGGATTAAAATCATAAATAGCTATGACACAGTTGTTTGTAGCAGAGTTATTAAAATATAAAGCATAACTCTGTTACCCGCGTTAAATTTCCAAATTGTCAAATATCTAAAATCTAAATTTTGTGGAGCTGACAGGGATTGAACCTGCGACCTATTCCGTGCAAGGGAATTGCTCTCCCAACTGAGCTACAGCCCCAATGTTTTAATTGGTGGGCCTACGTGGACTCGAACCACGGACCTCATCCTTATCAGAGATGCGCTCTAACCAGCTGAGCTATAAGCCCCTTTTATAAACTCTAAATAAAACACTATGTAGAACCTGTCTATTAATTCTATAGTTAAAAATCTAAATCATAGATTTAGACTTCGACCATATCTTACTTTATTAAAAAATAAAGAAGATTACTCCTTGAAAGGAGGTGATCCAGCCGCACCTTCCGGTACGGCTACCTTGTTACGACTTAGTCCCAGTTACCTGCCTTACCTTAAACAGCTCCCTCCTTGCGGTTAGGATACCATCTTTGGGTACTGCAGACTTCCATGACTTGACGGGCGGTGTGTACAAGACCCGGGAACGTATTCACCGTAGTGTGCTGACCTACGATTACTAGCGATTCCTGCTTCATGAAGTCGAATTTCAGACTTCAATCTGAACTGGGGATAGTTTTAAAGATTGGCTCCTCCTCGCGGAATTGCTACTTTTTGTACTATCCATTGTAACACGTGTGTAGCCCTGGGTATAAGGGACATACTGACTTGACATCATCCCCACCTTCCTCCCGGTTATTCCGGGCAGTCTATTTAGAGTCCCCACCATTATGTGCTGGCAACTAAATATAGGGGTTGCGCTCGTTGCAGGACTTAACCTAACATCTCACGACACGAGCTGACGACAGCCATGCATCACCTGTGACAGAGTTTAATAATAAATTATTAAAGGGTTCTCCTTTCGGAAAACTTTCTCTGACATGTCAAACCCAGGTAAGGTTCTTCGCGTATCATCGAATTAAACCACATGTTCCACCGCTTGTGCGGGTCCCCGTCAATTCCTTTGAGTTTCAATCTTGCGATCGTAGTCCCCAGGCGGAGTATTTATCGCGTTAGCTACGGCACTGAAAGGGTCGAATCCCCCAGCACCAAATACTCATCGTTTACGGCGTGGACTACCAGGGTATCTAATCCTGTTCGCTCCCCACGCTTTCGTACCTCAGCGTCAGTTTTGAGCCAGAAGGCTGCCTTCGCATTTGACTTTCCTCATGATATCTACGCATGTCACCGCTCCACCATGAATTCTGCGTTCCTCTCTCAAACTCTATCTTAACAGTTTTGTATGCACTTTCTTAGTTAAGCTAAGATATTTAACATACAACTTATTAAAACGCCTACGTACCCTTTACGCCCAGTAAATCCGGACAACGCTAGGACCCCTCGTATTACCGCGGCTGCTGGCACGAAGTTAGCCGGTCCTTTCTTGTAAGGTACCGTCAGTAACAGATGGTATTAACATCCGAAACATTTCTTCCCTTACGACAGATTTTTACATTCCTAAAAACTTCATCAATCACGCGGTGTTGCTGCATCAGGCTTTCGCCCATTGTGCAAAATTCCTCACTGCTGCCTCCCGTAGGAGTCTGGACCGTATCTCAATTCCAGTGTGGCTGATCATCCTCTCAGACCAGCTACCGATCTCGGTCTTGGTAGGCTATTACCCTACCAACTAACTAATCGGACGCAAATCTATCTTGAAGTGTAAGCCGAAGCCTACTTTAACAACTATGCCCCGAAGGGCCCGCTGCATTATTTGGTATTAGCACTGGTTTCCCAATGTTGTCCCAATCTCCAAGGCAAGTTATTTACGCGTTACTCACCCGTTCGCCACTTTACTATTATCCGAAGATAAATTCTCGTTGACTTGCATGTGTTAAGCACACCGCCAGCGTTCGTCCTGAGCCAGGATCAAACTCTCAATTGTATTGTTTAAGTTTGTTCGTATATCGACTACAGGATTAAAAGACAAAGGTTCTACATAGTAAATTTTCAAATAACTAAAAAAATTCTTTTGCATTTTTCTGACACAAAAGCCACGCAAATTATAACGGTTTATACAGATAACCTACTAAAATATTAAAAAATATTATTTATTTTTAATGTCTAGATTAAAAGGCCGGCAATTGTAGCAGTTAGCCACGACGCTAATGCTCCACCAAACATAGCTTTTGTAACTAATTTTGCTAGATCTTTTTTACGATTTGAAGCCATTGCTCCAATACCACCTAGTTGAATTCCAATAGAACCAAAGTTAGAAAAACCACATAGTGCATAGGTGGCTATAATAACTGTACGATCAGATATCATTCCATCCGCTATTATTCTTTGCAAATCTCCATAGGCAATTAATTCTGTCAAAACAATCTTCTTACCCATTAACATACCTACCATTTGTGCTTCATTCCAAGGCACACCCATTGTCCATGCTAAAGGTCTAAATATAAATCCAAAAATAGCTTCCATCGATGTACCTAAAAATGCAAGAAAAAAATTGATCATTGCTACAAATGATATAAATGCAATTAACATTGCTGCAATATTAGCTGCCAACTTTAATCCATCAGTAGCTCCTGTACTCAACGCTTCCATACCATTTGTATGAGATTGTTTAATTTCTATATTAAGATCGCCCATCGTATCAGAAACCTCTGTTTCAGGATAAATAATCTTAGCTATAACAAGTGCAGCGGGTGCTGACATAACAGAAGCTGCTAATAGATGACCTGCAATCCCTGGAATATCTGATAGCCATGATACATAAATTGCTAAGACTCCCCCAGATACGGTCGCAAATCCGCCTGTCATTACTGCCATTAATTCCGATTTGGTCATCTTATCAATGAATGGTCTTACCATCAGTGGAGATTCTGTTTGTCCTAAAAAAATATTACCAGCTACGCTTAATGTTTCAGAACCACTCGTACCCATAGTTTTTTGCATAGAACGTGCTATAAATTTTACCATTATCTGTATAACTCCAAAATGATATAACACTGAAACTAAACTAGAAAAGAAGATGATAGTTGGCAGAGTTTTAAAAGCGAAGTTAACTAGGCCTGGATGAAAACCTACTCCATCTATATATGATGTAAATAAAAAATTAGCGCCAGAATCAGAAAAACTAATTAAGGTTGTAATAGCTTGATCTAAAAAACTAAAAATAGGCGCTCCGAAAGGAGTTTTTAAAATAAAAATAGCAAAAATAAATTGTAGTGCAAGACCAAGAGAAACTGTTTTTATATTAATACTTTTTTTATTCTCAGATAATAAAAATGCAATAAAGAGTAATGTAAAAATTCCTATAAGACCACTAAAATGTCCCATAATGATTATGGATTATTGTGCCCAGCTTGAAGATCTGCTGTATTAGTATCTTTCTCTTTAACTTTTGAATGCTCTTTTAACATATCTAGTATTTTTTGATCAAGTAAGTCATCAGACAACTTCGATTTATTAGATTCTTTCTTATAAAATCTTTCAATTTCAGCTTTTTGACTTTCGTTTTTATCAATCGCTTCTTTTATAAATTCTTCTACTGCTTTTTCATCGATAGAAATATCTAAATCTTTAATCATAGCTTTTCTTAGTAAATACCATTTCAAATTATTCTCAGCAAACAACTTATATTCTTCTTTTATTTTTTCATCATCCATATTTTGCATATTTTGATTATTTGTCTTTACTTCATTGACAATATTTGCAAGGTATGAGTCAAGCATCGATAATGGCAGAACTGGATCAACAAGCTTTATAAACTGATCAATAATAGCTGAATTGAAAAGTTCTTCTGATTTTTTTTCATATTCTAATGCAATGCTTTTTTTAATATTAGACTTCCAATCTTCTACGCTTTTACAATTTGGATCCATTGTTTTTACAAATTCTTCATCTAATGTTGGTGGAACTCTTCTTTGCATTGACTCAACTAAAATACTGTAATCTTTTTCACCCGATCCTAAATCAATAGTCATTTTAATCGTATCACCAACCTTTTTATCAATTAAAAGTTCTTTATTGTTATTAATAAATGGTTCTTGACCAATAGCAATATACTTCTTCTCTTTTTTTCCTATAATAGCGATGCCAGACTCATCAACTTCTTGAAAATCTGCAATCATGAAGTCTCCTTCTGCAGAACCTTCTTCAATTTTGTCAGTTTTGCTTTGAGAGTTCAATATATTAGTAACTGTATCTTCTACTTCTTTATCATTGGATATAAAATTTGTTTTCTCTACCGTTACCATATTCTTTTTAAGCTTTGGAACTGATAATGGTGGCTCTATTTCGAATTCAGACTTAAAAGAAAAATCTTTTTCATATGCAAAGTCTATGTCTTTTAATGCAGCTTGATTAATAGGATTAAGCTCTTCTTTTTGTAAAGCTAGGATGTAATATTTTTCGGAAAAATCTTGAACAAAATTCATTTCAATTTGTCCTAAATATTGTGTCATCAATATATTATCTGGAATTTTACCTTTACGGAATCCTGCTACCTTAATATCTTTTGCTACCTTCTTTTTGCATAGCTGAAAATCTGATTCAATATCTTTCCATGCGGCAACAATAGATAGCTCATATGTGAATTCATTAATTTTTTTAGATTTGATTTTTAAGTTCATTTTATTGTTTTAACCTGTAAATACAGCCTTCTATAGTTTTAATAAATGTGTCTAATTGATTTTGTGTACAAATTAAATCTTCTATTTCTTCATAGGAGTCAGATGGATAAGATTCTTGGTCATATTGTCTCAAAAAATTTGATTCAAACTTAACAATCATGTCTTCTAATATCTGCTTGTGAAGATTTTTACCTCTTAAAAAATTTAGCTGAAGATTAATTTTTCCATTTGAGGAGAGTCGAAAGAGAGGTAAAACTCCGTAATCTGAATTACATCTAAATGTCATTGTACCACAACCATCTCCAGTGCCCCATGTTATTTCGTCAGAATTTTTTTCAGAAAAATCTATCAATTGCAAGCAATTAACCGCTACATCGTTTTCGCAACTTTGATTGATGTGATCAATGAATGTTTTTTTAGACCATTTTGCCATATTTACTCTCCAAATTAATCATATTCTTTCAATAGAATATGGTGAGGAATTTACGGCTATCAGCTCTGTTTTAAAAAGAAAATTTTATTTATCTGTTAGAAAAATAAAAGGTATTTTTAATTTCTTAAAGGTTTTCCTGTCTTTAAAAAATGAGTAATACGAGCTTGTGTTTTAGGTTCTCCAGCTAGAGACATAAAGCATTCTCTTTCGATGTCCAATACATGCTGTTCATCTACTTTAGACATTAAGCCACCTTTATTACCCCCACTTAAAACATACGCTGATTTTGAATTTACTAATTCATCATGATCAGATATCTTTCCTTGAGCTTTCATTGCTTTCGCTCCAACAGATGCCATTGTTCTCAATGTCATTCCTGGTAATGTTAAATCATCTCTATATTTTGGTGGTTCATATCCCGCGTCACTCATTTCCAGAACTTTACTTTTACCAATAGCTAATAAATGCTCAGAATTCATTGCAATAGTATCGCTTTTACGTAGCCAACCTTTTTTCAAAGCATCCGTTGCGCTTCTTGATACTGTCAATGGATTAATAAGCTGAATAGCTTGACGACCAATATTCATATTTACATTTTTTGCATCATTATTTTCTAACAGATTAAGCAATACTCTTAAATGACCACCTGCGCCTGGAATTAAGCCCTGAATAGCTTCTACTAATCCAGCATATAACTCGCCAGAAGCAACTGTATGAGAAGAGCAAGCATAAAACTCAAACCCTCCACCCAAAGCTAAATTAAAGGGGCATGTAACAACAGGATACTTTGAGTGCCTGATTCGCTGTGTAACATCTTGCATCTCTTTAACACCTGCATCCATTACTTGTAAATTTCCTGAATCAATTGCCATTTTAAAATCATTCACGTTAGCTCCAGCACACCAGTTTTTTCCCTGGTGACCAACAACTAACCCTTTATACTTACCAGTTTCTAACAAGTCTAACGCATGTTTCATGATATCGTTCATAGATCTGTCAAGAGGATTAAATGCGGGAACAAAAATAGAATGAAACTCTACATTTAAAACACCGTCACCAATGTCATGTATGCTTGCACTCCAGTCACGCTTTATAGTATTTTTTGTATTTTTATACAAATTAAGATTAAGAACCTTCTTATTTTGTTTATATACAACGGGCTTTTTATTTACTGGGCACCAATATGTCATTTCTCCGTTTTTAATTTCATAAAATGACTTTCTTCCAGTTGCTAACATTTGTTCAACCCATGCAGGAACTTTTCTATTTTCTTCTTTCATTTTATTAACAGACTTCTCAACGCCAATTGCATCCCATGCATCGAAAATACCGACTTCTCTTGCGAATCCCCATCTCATAGCATTATCAATCTCAACAATACTATCAGCAATTTCAGGAATTAGCTCTGCTGTATAAGTAAACATTGGAGCATTACATTCCCATAGAAATTTTGCTCCAATATCATCTAAATATGTAATTGCAGCTAATCTCTTTTTAAGATCTTTAATAGGTTTTCCAACTCGAATAGTATCAAACATTCTTTTCTTAGTTGGAGTATATTCCATTGTATCTAAATCAAGCGATAAGATTTCCTTACCTTCTTTTTTATACCAACCAGATCCACTTTTTTGACCAAGTCTTCCGTCTTCCACAAGCTTAACTAGCATGTCAGGAGCTTTAAACTTCTGTCTTTCTTCTTCTGATTCTGTAGTAACCCTATCAAACATATTATTTTGAACATTCAATGCAGTATCTAAACCAACAACATCTTGGGTTCTAAAATAGGCGCTCTTCGCATTTCCAACCAGTGTACCAGAAAGAGCATCTACATCTTCAATAGTAAGTCCCATTTCTACAGCTTTATGATATGTTAAAGGTCCGCCTGCATTGATAAGTCTATTACCAATAAATCCAGGAGTATCTTTTGCATGTACAATACCCTTACCTAATGTAGTTTCACCAAATTCAGTCATTGTTTCATAAACTTCATCTGATGTCTTTTCCCCTTTTACCAACTCTAATAACTTTAAATATCTTGGAGGGTTAAAAAAGTGTGCAATTAAGAAACTTTTTTGAACATCCTCTGGAAGAACTTCTACTAAATTTGCTAATGGTATCCCCGATGTATTTGATGCAAGGATAGCATCTTGTTTTAAGTGCGGTAGTAGATTCTTATATACCGCATGTTTAATTTCGATTTTTTCTGCAACTGCCTCAATAATCAAATCACAATCATTTAATTTTTCCATATCATTATCGTATGTACATGGTGTCACAAGAGATGCATTACTACTTGAAAAAAGAGGTGCTGGCTTTAATTTTGACAACCCATCCACTCCTTTTTGTGCAAGCTCTTCATTCATATCAAACAATAAGGATGGTATCCCTGCATTTGCTATATGTCCTGCAATTTGTGCTCCCATTACTCCTGCACCAAGTACGGCACATTTTTTAATTTCAATACTCATCCGTTTTATCCCCTTTTAATAATAGTTGTGATTCCTTGTCCTGTTCCTACGCACATTGTTGCAAGTCCGACAGATTTTTCTTGTTGCTCCATTACGTTGAGAAGAGTAGTAATTATTCTTGTACCTGATATCCCAAGAGGATGACCTAATGCAATAGCACCACCATTTAAATTGACTTTATCTAAATCCCAATTTGCTTCCTTTACACAATACAAAGCTTGTGCAGCGAATGCTTCGTTAATTTCCATAACATCAATATCTTCTATTGACATTCCTGTATTTTTCAATGCTTTAGCTGTAGCAGGAACTGGTCCCGATCCAAACATTTTCCAATTAACGCCCGCTACTGCCCTACCTTCTATATAAGCTCTAATCTTAAGACCATGCTCTTTTGCATAAGCTTCACTCGTTATAAGCATTGCAGATGCTCCAATAGAAAATGGACTACTCGTTGCAGCAGTAACTGTACCATCAGCTTTAAATGCAGGATTTAAAGATTCAATTTTTTCCTTATTAGGCACCCTAGGACCGCTATCTTTATCAAATACTGTTCCATTTTCAAGAGTTATTGGAATAATTTCATTATCAAACTTTCCTTCTTCTTGTGCAGCGACTGCTCTATTGTGTGAATTATAACAAAATTCTTCTTGTTCCTTTCTTGAGATATCCAACTTGTCAGCTAACAATTCAGCTCCTTCACCCATAGAAATATAGTAGTCTTCTTCTGCTAATTGAACATTGAAATCAGGAGCAAAACCTCCCTGAGGAATGCTAAACATATCTTCTACTCCACCTGCAATGCCAACTTCGATATCTCCTGCTTCAATAGCAGAACTAATCATATGAAGTGAAGTCATAGCTGAACCACAATATCTATTAATAACGTTTGCCGCAGCAGTTTCTGGGATACCGGCTAGAAGAGCAGCTCCTCTTGCTACCAACATACCAGTTGGCCCTTCTGGAAATGCACACCCCAATGACACATCTTCAATTGCATTAATATCTAACTCTTTATTACGATCCAAAAGACCCTTAATAACTTGACCAGCTATTTCATCTGGTCTCATTCCTACTAAAGCACTTCCTTTTGTACCAATCGGAGATCTAACTCCGTCAATAATTACAGCTTTATTACTCATTTTTCCTCCTTAGAAGCTTTGAACTGGATAGCCACCAGATTCAATAACTTTTTCTCCAATTATTTTCTTTAAACCAATTGTATCGGTTGATAAAGAAAGTCTTTCTTTCAAAACATCAAGCTTAGCATTTAGATCTGCTGGAATATCACTATTATAAATATTATTTAATATTTTGTATGCATATTCCATGACTCTAGTACCTTGCTCAGCAGTGTATACCTTTGCACACATTTCAGGTACAATTTGATTTTTAGATACATAAAAATCCTTGTGCTGCATCACTCTTGATAAAGTTGAATCAGCTACATAGCAATAGATTAGAATATTAGCTAGATTTTCAATAATTACTTGCTCAATTCCAATATCCTGACCATGCTTGCTTAAAGATTCATTCAAACAAATTGCATAGATACCTTTAGCAGCTTCAATACATTCAACTTCATCCTTGTATGCACCTTCATATCCGCTATCAAGATCATCTTTACAAAACCCATCAACCTTTTCTAAATATTCTTTAAATCCTATTTCTCCACTTAAAGCTTTTGTAATCATAGCTCTTCCACAAAGCATTTTGTTGATTTCATTTGTTCCTTCCCAAATTTTATTTATCCTATTATCTCTATATGCTTGGGCAATAGGATATTCTTCAATGAATCCATATCCACCAAAAATTTGAAAACAATGATCAATTAATTGTTCTGCTGACTCACTACCATATACCTTTACAATAGAATTTTCAGCAATATATTTTTCTGTAGTATTTCCCTGCTTTATATAATACTCAGGATCGTTTTTATCTAACTCATTAATTGCTTCGGTTTGCTTTCCAATTACTGAATAGCATGTACTATCAAGTGTATAGGTTAGAATAGTTGCAGTGGCTAATTTTTCTTGAATTGAGCCAAAATCGGAGATGTATTGTCCAAAAGCCTTTCTCTCTTTTGCATATTCTACAGCATGCTTCATTCCTAACATCATTCCACCTATAGCTGAGGCACCAAGCTTAAATCTACCAATATTTAGACCACAAAATGCAGGCCCCGCACCTTCTCCTACATTACCAAGTAAATTTTCAACTGGAACTTTGCAGTCAGTAAAATATAAAGGAACAGTTGATGAGCCTTCCATTCCCATTTTCTTTTCTTCTTTTCCAATCTCAAATCCTGGAGTACCTTTTTCAACAACGATCGAGGAGAATTTTCCATCAATTTTCAATGCAACTATGACAGTATCAGCCCATGCACCATTTGAAATAAAAATTTTCTGACCATTTAATATATAGTGTTTTCCATCGTCCGAAAGCACGCCCGTAGTTTTAGAATTTGTTGCATCTGAACCAGCTTCAGGTTCTGTTAAACCAAATGCTGTAATTTTTTCTCCTGAACAAATACCCGGCAACCATTTTTTCTTCTGTTCGTCATTTCCATACCATATGATTCCCAAAGAACCGATAGAAGTTTGAACATTCCAAACAGTGCAAAAAGATGGGCTACCACAAAATGAAATACCTTCTGCTAAAATACACATACCAGTTTTGGTCATTTCAGATCCACCATATTTCTCAGGAACATCAATTCCTAGGAAACCTAATTCACCCATTTGTTCAACAAGTTTTCTTATTAATTTTTCATCTTTTTTATTTAGTTCATTTTGAGATAATGGTAACAATTCATTTGTTGCAAAATCACGCATTGCTTCATAGATCATTTTTTCTTCTTCTGAAAATAGTTCTTTACAAAAAACTTTTTCAGAGCCGACTACATTAGTTAAAAATGTTCCGCCGGTTTTAATCTTGCTAAAGTCAATTGCTCCATCTTTTGATGAATTTGTTATATTATCATTTTGTTGTTTATCGGACATTATTATTTCCCCTCTTTTAACGTATAAGCATTTAAAATATAATCTGAAACTTGATCTATATAGTTTTCCGCATCGAGTTCTTTTGATTCAAATAAGGTGAACCAAAAAACTCCTTCAATATTAAGTATTAGTGAAAGAGCAGAAATCTTAGGATCTAAAATGCTCTTAAATTCCTTCTTCTTAATTCCGTCAACTATTATTAATTCTATAAATTTTTGAAAGCGATTATACATATTTTGTATCGCTTTTCTGAAATCTTCATCATGTCTGGATATTGACCAGAATGTTGAAAAAGATTTAAAAAACGTAGGATCTTTTTCTAACTGACTACCAACAATGGTGAATAAACTTTTTAATTTTCTTTTATTAGTATCTTCTGTATTTACCTCTGCAAAGACTTGTGTATACTTATATTCTAAAGATTCAATAACACCTAAATAGACTTCTTTTTTTGACTTATAATAATGATAAATAGCACCTTTACTCATTTTTGAATCTAGTACAATGTCGTCCATTGTACTTCCATAATATCCTTTTTCAGTCATAACTCTTAGAGCGGATGCCATGATTAAATCTTTTTTGTCGTTTTGGTATTCTTTTTTCATAAACCGACTAGTCGGTCTGCAAGGTAAAAAGGAAGTTGCTATTGTTTCAACAAAAATTCTTTCTTTTCAGAAAAAATAATATGTAGCTTATTTGGGTATCAATGCAACAAAATAACAAACCAATCATCGCACCATCCTTACTTGCAGCTGACTTTTCTGATTTAAAAAGTGAGCTAAAACTATGCAATGATTCAAAAGCTGAGTGGCTTCATTTAGATATTATGGATCAACAATTTGTTCCAAACTTATCTTTTGGCCCTGATATTGTTAAGTCAATCAGACCTCATTCTAACCTTTTTTTTGATGTACATTTAATGGTAAGTAATCCATTTGATATGTTATCAGCATTTATTGATGCTGGCGCTGATGCTATTTCTTTCCACATAGAAACAACGGAACCAAGATTTACATTTCCTCCAAAGATTCTTATAAATATGATTAAAAAAAATAATTTAAGGTGCGGTATAGCAATTAAACCAAAAACTTCATTCAAGGTTCTTGAAAAATATCTACCGTTTATTGACTATATAGTTGTTATGTCTGTTGAACCGGGATTTGGAGGTCAAGGATTTATACCTTCTACTTTAGAAAAAATTTCCTCCATTGATAAAACTTTAAAAGAAAAAAATCTTAGAGATCAAATTGCTATCCAAGTTGATGGTGGAATAAAACTTCACAATGCCAAAGAAGTCATCGATGCAGGCGCTGATATTTTAGTAGCAGGATCAGAAGTATTCAAATCAGAAAATCCTAGTGAAACTATTGATAAGATGTACAACCTTTGAACTATAAAAAAATAGACAGCTTTGCTGACTGGACTAAAGATGAGAAAGATCAGTTTACAGTAAGCATAATTAAAGGCCTTGTTATTGATGGTGTTAGAAAAGCAAACTCTGGTCATCCTGGAGGTCCAATGTCTCTTGCAGACTTTTCGTATATCTTGTATTCAGAGTATTTAATATTTGATACAAATAATCCAGATTGGCATTCAAGAGATCGTTTAGTCTTATCTGTAGGACATACTTGTATGCTACTTTATGTACTACTTTATTTGTCTGATATTTTAACTATGGATGACTTAAAAGAATTTCGACAGTTACATAGTAGAACGCCTGGTCACCCTGAAATTGAAACTCCTGGAGTAGATGCAAATACTGGTCCACTTGGACAAGGAGTTGGAATGGCAACAGGAATGGCTTTGGCAGAAAAAATGCTTAGTGCTACATCGCAAAAAGATAGAGATAACTATACTTATGTATTAGTTGGAGATGGCGATTTACAAGAGCCTATAGCATTGGGTGCAGCTACTTTAGCGGGACATTGGAAGTTATCTCAACTAGTAATGTTCTATGACAAAAATGACATTCAGATTGCTGGAAAGACTTCTCGATGTGACTCTACAAATTATTCAGATTTATTTAAAGCTATGAACTGGGATGTACAAGAAATAGATGGTCATGATCATAATGCCATAAGAAAAGCTATTGAAAACGCTCAAGCTTCATCTCTTCCAAGCATTATTATTGGGAATACTACCATTGCAAAAGGAAGTGCTACGCTTGAGAATAAAAGCCAATCTCACGGAGCTCCATTCAGCCCAGAGGAGATTATTGGAACCAAACAAAATTTAGGGCTTCCTGAGGATGAATCTTTTTATTGTCCGGTGGAAGTAAAAAAATATTTTCAAAGAAATTTTAAATCTATCCAACAACTAATTTCAGATTCAGATAAAAGAAAGAATAATGACATATTTGATATATCTTCAGAATTAAAAAATATTGACTTAGTTGATTTTGATCCAAATGAGGTAATTGCTACTAGAAAAGCTTTTGGCATGTCATTGGATAAATTTTCTTCTCATATACCAACTATCGTTGGAGGATCAGCAGATTTAGATGGATCAAACTGTACCACAAATTTTGCTAATACTCATGGGGACTTTTCATCTACTAATTTAAAGGGTAGAAATATTCCATTTGGTGTTAGAGAATTTCCAATGGGAGCAATTATGAATGGTATTAGTTTGTATGGTGGACTGTTTCCATTTGGAGGAACATTCTTAGTATTTAGTGATTATGTAAGATCTGCAATACGATTATCTGCTATTCAAAAACTACATGTTATGTATGAATTCACTCATGATTCAATTTTTGTAGGTGAAGATGGACCAACTCATCAGCCTGTTGAACATACAATGTCATTAAGATTAATACCAAATTTACTTGTTTTTAGACCGGCAGATGCTATTGAGACTCATTTTTGTTTTGAAGCAATAATGGAAAATGATAAAAATCCTAGTGCAATACTACTTACTAGGCAAAAACTTCCTGTCAGTAAACTTGATAAAAATATTATAAAAGATGGTGTCAAAAAAGGTGCTTATACTATCCTAGAATCTCACAAGCCAGATTTAATTATATTTACAACTGGATCAGAGGCACATCTTGCGCTATCTATCGCAAAAGAAATAAATAATAGTATTAAAATTGTTAATATTCCATGTTGGGAGCTTTTTGAAAAGCAATCAGAAGACTATAAACAGAGCATTCTTACCTCTAACTGCAAAAAACGAGTCTCCTTGGAGGCGGGAACAACATTAGGTTGGGAAAAATTTGTTGGTCAACATGGACTAAAAATTGGTATTGATGATTTTGGTTTATCTGCTCCAGGAGTTGATGTAGTAGAACAACTTGATTTTACTAAAGAAAAAATTATAGTTAAGATAACAGAGTACTTAAATGAATAATAATACAATAGTTCTAGCTACAGACCACGCTGGATTTGAACTAAAGGAAGTGGTAAAGAAATCTTTATTACAATTAGGATTTGAAGTAAAAGACTTTGGCGCATTAGAGTATGAACCTACTGATGATTATCCCGATTTTATCAATCCAGCTGCTAAGTTTATATCTGAGAATGACAATACTATGGGTATAATTTTTGGAGGATCTGGTCAAGGTGAAGCAATGGCTGCAAATAGATTCAAAGGTGTTAGAGCAGCTGTTTTTTATGATGGTCCGGATGAAATTATTAATCTTTCAAGATTACATAATAATGCTAATGTCTTATCTTTTGGATCAAGATTTATTGGTTCAGAGCGCGCAATAGAATTAATTAAGCAATGGCTGAGCGTAGAATTTGAAGGCGGAAGACATCAAAAAAGAATTGAAAAGTTAGATTCTTACTGATTATAGCTAGCATATATTGCAAAACTATCGTCTTCATTAAAAGCTAAAACATCATAAGGATCATTTCTATACCCCTCCATTCCAGGAGAACCCATTGGCATTCCAGGTACTGAAAGTCCTTTAATATCAGGTTTATCTTTTAACATTCTAATAATTTGCTCTGCATGAACATGGCCTTCAACTATATAATCGCCTATTTTTGCAGTATGACAGGACTGTAGTTTATCTGGCACTCCACCAAGTTGCAATTTTACAAGATTCATATTATCTCTATTATATGTTTTAACTGTAAAATTATTATCCTCTAAATGATCTATCCAGTCATTGCAACATCCACATGTTTCACTTTTATAAACTACTATGTCTGTATTCGAAGATGATATTGATACTGTAGCAGGATTCAAAATACCGTTCAACGAATATAATATGTATATAACACATAGTACCGACAAAGCGACTAATAAATTTTTTTGCATATGAGTCATTTCTTTCATTATTAATTATTTATATAAACAAATCTGCTAAAATTAGAAAGAATAATAAAGGAAAATAATAAATTGATGTCTTAAATATTAAACTAGCATTCTCTCTAGATTGCTCTAAAATAAATGGAAGGCAACATAGCATATAAATATTGCTTAATAGATATGCTCCGACAAAATATACTCTTCCTGATACTCCAAAGAAAAATGGTAAAGTAGAAATCGGAATTAATATTAATGCATGTAAAAAAATATGCAATACTGTTCTTTTTATTCCATTATCTACAACAGGCAACATCTTTAAACCTGCTTTGGCGTAATCATCTCTATACATGAAAGCAATAGCATAAAAATGAGGATGCTGCCAGAAAAAAAGGATTAAGAATAAAGCAATTCCTCCTAAATCTAAACTATTAGTTGCAGCTGTCCATCCACCTAGTGGAGGTATTGCGCCAGGAATAGCTCCAATAGAAGTATTTATCCATGATACTCTTTTTAATGGCGTATAAACGAGCAAATATAGCGCGATAGTTAACATTGATAATACTGCAGTAAGAGTATTTACTTTCAAATAGAGAACAGATAAACCTAATACGATAAATGATAAGCCTAAAAATAAAGCAAACTTAACAGATATTTTTTTTGTTGGAAGCACTCTATGTTTTGTACGATCCATGTTTTTATCTGAATCAACTTCTATAACATTATTTAAAATTGAACCACCAGTAGATGAAAATAAGGTACCTATAATAGTATAAAGCAGCAAAGAAGATGAAAAAGATCCCTGTGCGCCAAGGTAGAATCCAATAATAGTTGTGGTGAGTACTAGAAATCCAATCCTAACTTTAGTTAACTCGATTAAATTTTGAATCATGTCTAGCCTTGCTTAATAAGAGTTACAATATCATTTTGCAGCTCTACAATATTAGCATCAACAGTTCCTTCGTAATATTTTCTAATATTTCTCTCTTTATCAATTAAGATAAGTCTTGTAGAATGTCCTAATGGTAATAAGCTTGCAGATAAAAAGAATCCATCTTGAGATAACTCAACCACATTGTCAATACTCCCTCGGAGGAAAAACCAATTATTTTTATTACTATATTTATTTGAAAATTCTTTTAAAACGTCAGCAGAGTCATAATCAGGATCTGTTGTAATAGAAATAAACTGCAACTCATCTGATTCTGCAAACCTTTTTTGTAATAAGCCCATATTTGTTGACATAATTGGGCATGCACCTTCACATTGAGTAAAAATGAAACTAGCTACAGTAATCTGATTATCTAGATTTTCTTCCGTAAATGATTTTCCATCAAAATTTTCCAATTGAAAAGCTGGGATTTCAGTTATCAATGGTAAATTATTTATTCTAGACTGTGTAGCTTGATCTATTGTAAATAATCCAATGATACCTAGAATAAAAACAGAAAAAAACGCAATTATTAATTTTTTATTTAGATTGCTCATTACTGATGCAATTATACAATATAATTATTACACCGACAAGCCAAGATGAACCCCATGTATGAAAGAGCCTAGTTAACTGAGGTAATTCAAAGAATACCATCATTTCGCCCAAGAAGATTTGAACTATAATCATTCCGAGAATAAATATGCCTAAAAATTTTACTATGTATAAACTATTGTTCTTTAGTTTTGCATAAATATAAATACTTAAAAAAAGTAATGTAAATCCTAAGAAAGAATGGAAATACTTATATGAGTCTAGAGCATTTAGTAATTCTCCTTTTGATAGGAGTGGATTCTCAATAGAAACAAGTTCAAGATTAGTCCTAATGCCAGTTCCTAAGAGAATCTCTACAAAGATAAGTATCCAAAAAAGAATTAAGCTATTAGAAAGAGTTTTATTGCCTTCTAAGTTTTTGAATTTTTCTACATGAATTAATTTATAGGATTCAATACATGCATAGCTCAATACTGATACTAACATAAGTGCTAAGATCATATGTAAACTTACTAGGAAAGGATTTAAGACTGAGGAAACAACAATCGCACCTAATGCTCCATTTGCTAATACTAATATCAAAGATAAAATTGCCGATATAAAAAGCTTCGCTTCTTTTCGAAAGTAATATATCGCTATAATATTCAATACTATAATTGAAAAGCCTACTAAGACTCCTAGAGAGCGATTACCATACTCTATCCAAGCCAATACAATATTAAATGCTGTAGGATCGATGTAGGATGGTATTTGTTCAACGTTAGTAGGTGGAATCCAACGACCAAAGCATCTAGGCCAATCAGGGCAACCCATACCAGAGCCCGATACGCGTACCAGTCCTCCTACAAAAATTAATAAATAAGATAGGATAGTTGAAACTACAGCAGATTGAAAAAAAAGCTGTTTTTTCATTTAATGATGATCCTCATCCTCTCCATGTTGATCAGCGCTATGCTCATCAACGGGATGTCCATGAGTATCTGTTAGAGGTAAAGAATCATAAAAAGTAGCACGATTATTAATTGGATATTCTACTTCAGAATTAACTCCTCCTCTAAAACCAGTATCCAGAAGAGTAACTGTAATAAATATTCCAAGAAACATTAAAGACATAACAAACATTGTTAAATTTTTCTTGTCATCCCATAAAAGATGCATAAAGAATAATGCTACTATGCTAGCCTTCATTGTTGCAACGCCCATAGCAATAATAATATTGAATGATCCAAAATCAAAATAGGATACCCAGACAGTCACTGCTGTCAAAAAGAATAATGTTCCAGCAACTGCTAAATATGTTTTTAATGGCGTTATATGATGTTCTGACATAATGATCCTATATTAAGTAAAATAATGGAAATAAATAAATCCAGATTAAATCAACTAAATGCCAAAAAATACCAATCATTTCCATTGGAGTATAATATTCAGAATTCAAGTTTCCTTTGGCTGTTGCATAAATTAACCATGCAATTAATCCCATACCAATTGCAACGTGCAATCCATGTAGTCCAGTCATAATAAAATAGATACTGAAGAAGATATGCGGATTATTAAGATGGGCAATTTCAGGGCCCATATAACTGTAATACTCTCCTGGTAATTGTCCTACTTCGAACTTATGAGAATACTCTAAATATTTAATACCTAAGAACATAAAAGCAAATAAAAATGTTGCAATAAGCATGAATAAAGATAGTTTTTGGTTTTTTTTCTGTATCGCCCATACAGCAAGAACCATTGTTAATGAACTAGTAATTAGAACAATTGTATTCAATAATCCTTTATTAACATCTAGAAGCAAGTTTGCTCCAACAAACATCTCAGGATACCAAGAACGATAGACAACGTAGGCAACGAATAAACCCCCAAAAGTTAAAACTTCAGTAAGGATAAAAGCCCACATTCCAAGCTTTGCAGTTTCGTATTGCTGTTCAACGTCATGGAAATGGTGTTGCAAAAATTTTGGCGATGAATTATCGTGGCTCATTTTTTAAATGTTGGCTCAACAATAACTTTATCATAATCATAAGGACCATGCTCAAGTACAGGTTCTTCCTCAAAATTATGAGGATGAGGCGGTGAGGTAGTATGTGTCCATTCTAATGTCATACCTCCCCATGGATTAGTTCCTGGATCTAGCTTATTATTCTTTCTTAAAGACCAGAGTAAATTCATAATTGAAATAAATATAGACAATCCTAGGATTCCTGACCAAAAACTAGAGTAATTATGTAATTCTGCAAACTGTTGGTCATAAGTAGCGTATCTTCTAGGCATTCCTCTCAAACCCAATAGAAATTGTGGAAAAAATGTTCCATTAAATCCTAAAAATACTCCAAGACAACAAATGCTTGCTACAGTCTGATTGTACATTGTACCCATTGATTTAGGCCACCAGTGATGCAACCCTCCAAGGAATGCAATAATAGTACCTCCCTGCATAACATAATGGAAGTGAGCAACCACAAAATATGTATCATGTAAATGAATATCTAAAGCTACAGCACCAAGGAATATTCCTGTTAACCCTCCAATAGTGAATAAGAACAAGAAAGATAAAGCATATAACATAGGGGGCGTAAAAGATACCTGGCCTTTATACATTGTTAACATCCAGCTGAATATCTTTACTCCTGTTGGAATACCAACAAAATAGGTTATGAATGAAAATACAATTTGTGAAAATACTGATTGCCCAGATGTAAACATATGGTGTCCCCATACTAAAAATCCAATGAATGCAATAGAAAGTGTTGAGAAGGCAATGAACTTATATCCCCATACTTTTTTTCTAGAATGCACAGGAATAATCTCACTGATAATTCCAAAAGCTGGTAATATCATAATGTATACAGCGGGATGCGAATAAAACCAAAAGAAATGTTGATAGAGAACAGGGTCACCTCCAAGTGCTGGATCAAAAATTCCAATCCCTAATAATCTTTCTAATATTAACAACACCATAGTAATAGCAATTACAGGAGTTGCAGTAATTTGAACCAAAGATGTTCCGTATAAAGCCCAAACAAATAGTGGCAATTTATACCATGTTAAGCCAGGGATTCTCATTTTATGAATAGTAGCAATAAAATTTAAACCTGTTAAAATTGATGAAAATCCAATGACAAAAATTCCCATAGTCATTGGTATTACATTTGATGTACTTGTAGTTGAATAAGGGGTGTAGAAAGTCCATCCTGTATCAACTCCTCCTGAAATAATAGTGTACATTACAAATAAAGCTCCGATAGTATATATATAAAAACTAGCCAGATTTAATCGAGGGAATGCTACATCCTTAGCTCCCAACATAAGAGGAAGTAGAATATTTCCCAACGCGCCAGGAATAGCCGGAATGATAAATAAGAAGATCATTATTGCTCCGTGCAATGTGTACATGTTATTATAAGTGTCATTTGATACAAAATCATTACCAGGAGCAGCTAATTCAAGTCGCATTCCTAATGCCAAAACTCCACCTAAAAAGAAAAATATAATTCCTCCAAATAGATACATTAACCCTATGCGCTTATGGTCTAGAGTTAATAGCCATGACATTATGCCTTTTGGATGAGTAAGATAATTTTGTTTTTGATTTTCAGCCATAGATATATCCTAATTTACAATTAAATTTGAGAATCCTCCTGTAAAGATTTTAAGAAAGCAATAAGTGCATCTAGCTCTCTATCATTTAGTAATCCTTGATAAGTCGGCATCACTCCTTGATACCCTGCAACTATTTGGGTTTGCGGCTCGAGTATAGAACTTCTTATATAATTATCATCAATTAATGTACTACTTCCATCATCAAATACTCTTTCTTGACCCCACATCTGACTTGTCTGTAAATATGAAGGACCAACAAGAGCAGAGCCATCTAAAGTATGACAAGTGTTACATGCTTTTTTGGTATAAAGCTTAGCACCAAGCTCATCTAATGGAATATTTTCATCATCAGATCCAAGCTCTGCAACATATGCCTCATATTGGGCAGGTTTCATAACAATAACCTTAGCTCCCATTTGAGAGTGTCCTGTTCCACAATATTCAGTACATAATATATCATATACTCCTTCTTCTTGTGCATCAAACCACATGACATTATATCTATTTGGTAGGCAATCCATTTTGGTTCTCATTACAGGAATAAAAAAGCTGTGCAGTACATCTTTTGAAGAAAGTACAATTTTAATAGGTGTATTTGAGGGAACTACAAGTTCATTAAGAGTTGTACCTCCATCCGGATAATCAAATGTCCAAAACCAGCTTTGGCCGGTAACTTTAATTTCAATTGCATCATCGGGAACAATAATCATTTGTAAATAAGATTTAATTCCCCAAACAAATGTGATACTTACTAATATAAGAGGAACAATAAAAAATAGAGCTTCTAATATATTACTATGATCTTTACTGCTAGTAAGTCTGACTTCATCGCCTTTTTTGAAACGGTACTTGACTGCTAAATACATCATACCTAAAACAACAATAGCAAATAGGACTATTGATGAATAAAAAATAAAATAAAATAGGTTATCAATGTCAGCAGCAAAGGTTGACACCTGTTTTGGAAACAAATATTCGGTTAATCTATCCATGTCTTCTACTATTATCCCCTAAATAAATTATGGTCGTTTTTCCAGTAACCTACAATTGTAATACCTAGAAAAATGATAGTTAATATACCTCCTAATCTCATAACATTGGTAGCAAAAAGTGTATAAGTATTTTTATAAGGATCATAATGATAGCAATAAAGAATTATTTTATCAAGCGTGGATCCTATTTTTCCTTCACCTGCCTCTAATAAACTGAGCTTTAAATCTTTTTCTAAAAATTGAATTCCATATAAATAACGTGAAATTTTTCCTTCTGGACTTAGTACTGAAATTGCTGCTGGATGCATATATTCATCACGATCTTCGTCATAATAATATATAAATCCTATACTATCAGCGATTTTTTTTATGTTTTCTTGATCACCAGTTAGAAAATGCCAATCACTTTTAATATTTTGAAGATTATATCCCGCTATATAGTTTCTCTTTTTTTGATTAGCAAATGCAGTACTTTCATTTGGATTAATATCAATAGTGATAATTTGATATTCTTCACCTGCATTTAATGTTAGTTTTTCGATAGATTCTGCCAACCCATTTAAAACTAAAGTACAAAGCATTGGGCATTCAAAGTAATTTAATGTGAGTATAGTAGGAATTTTTTTTTCAAATAAATCTTTTAAAACAATATCTTTACCAGATTCATTTTTGAATATGGTATCTAATGGAATGTAATCTCCTAAATTTTCAATAACATCTATAGGTGAATCTGCCGGGAACTGATCTTTTAAAGTTTGCGAAAACAAGAAATGATTTAAAAATAAAAAAGCGAGAAGTAGATTATTTTTTTTGATCATCTAGTAATAGCTCTTTTGATCGATCAATAGGTATATGATAAATTTCTTTTTCTGGATCGACTACCTTATAGCTATTGAGAGTTTCATTTTCTGACTTTCTTAACTCAATTAATTTTTTAGGCTCTTTGCTTAATTTGAATTCATAAATGCTAGCATCAACCACTCGAATATAATATTCATAAAGTAGGACAATTGTTACAATAACAGTCAATATAAATAGCAGTCCACCAATCAATACTGGCTTTACTGGAATATCTTTTTTTTCGTATCCTCCATTACTCATAATTAATGATTCCTATGATTAATTGAGTGTATTAGCTCTGGATCATTGAGAGGCACTAGAGGACTTCTTGACATAATATATCTAAATCCACCAATAAATATAGCTGCAAATCCTAGCATACTAGCTAAGTCATATATTCCAAAATGAAAATCATGATGATGGAGAGTTGGCATTACAATGAAATTAATATCTATATAATGCATAAACAATATCCATATAGACATAAACTGTAGTAATCTTATATTTCTCTTAGATCCTCTAAAAATTAATGTAAAAAATGGAATGAAAAATTTACCTACTATTAGCAAAATACTTATTGTTTTCCATGAGCCTACCCATCTATGAAGATACCAAATAGTTTCTTCCGGAATATTACTATACCAAATAAAATAAAATTGTGCACCAGCTATATAGCAATAGAAAACTGTGAAGGCAAATAAGTACTTTCCGAGATCATGGAAATGCTCTTCTGAAACAATATCTTTTAAATATCCCTGATCCTTTAAACGGATTAGCGTAAAAGTTAAGAATGCTAAGAATGCTAAGAATGATCCTGCAAAAGTATATACTCCATACATTGTAGAGTACCAATGCGGATCTAAGCTCATCAACCAATCAAGGCCTGCAAAAGTAATGCTTGTAAACAATAATACTCCTATAGGACTCATAGTAAAATTCTTTAGCTTTTTCAAAGCATTATGATCGCCAGTAATGTCATGATTAGTTGAAGTATAATAAATATAGAATGCTATGAGATTCCATAAACTAAAGTAAGCTACAGCTCTTTGTAAGAAAAATTCTTTGTTTAAAAAAGGTAATTTATGTTGAATCAAATGATCTGCTTCAAAACTATGGGTAAGCCAATAACTATGATTTGGAAGCCATTTAAAAAGCAGCTCCATTCCTGCAATAATTGGAAAAAATAAGATTGTAAATACTGGCATTAACATTAAAGTATTCTCCATGACTCTTATTATAGCAACACTCCATGTTGCAGAGAATGCATAGTGAACAAATATAAAGAACATAGCACCTAAAATAATACTTAACCAAAAAAAGAATGAAGTAAGATAGGAAAAATAAAATTCTTTTGAATCAAAGCCGGCAACCCAAGCCATGATTAATAATACTAAGCCGGCAAAAACTAAGATGAGATTAGTAGATTTTTTTGAAGTATAATTATATGTTTGTGAATCTAATTTCATGATTCCTTAGCCATCTTTTCTTGTTCGTCTTGTGGCAAGTCTTCAAAAGTAGCATTCTGACTTCTCTGTAATGCTCTAACATAATGTACTATAGACCATACATCATCTGTTTCTATTTGATATCCATATGCAGGCATACTTCGTAGGCCGTATCTGATAGTATTATACATTTCACCGTCAGGCTGTGTACGAATACGCTCATCGTGAAGATTGGCTGGGATAACAGGATAATCATATTGTGTAATAATACCCTTACCGTTTCCAACTTGCGAATGACATACAATACAATAAATATTAAATCTTTCTTGACCTCTATCAAGCACTTCTGCTGATAGTGCTATAGGGTTATTTGCTAAATATGAACCGTCCTCATTCTTACCAGTTAATCGTGAAGCATTCTCGTCATATTGTCCTCTAGCAATAGTTCCTTCGATTGGAGTTCTCATCGTGGAGCCATCTTCAAAAAAATAGCTTTCTTCTAATGATCTATATTTTTGCTGATTATCCATATTAGGATTTAGGTGAATTGGAGGTTCTTCAAATTTTGCACCTCTAAAACAGCCAGATAGAAAGAATATGCTTAAAAATAATATATTAATTTTCATCTTTTAATACCTCAATATCTGTGCCGCCAATTTTATCTAAAAATGATTTTACTTCTTGTTCATTATATTTGGGATCTGAAATCTCAATACTAACATAAAACGCATCGCTCGTAACTCTAGAAAATTTATCTGAATAAAATACAGGATGATGGAATCGAGGTATACTATTGAAATACATCATTCCAAAAACTGCACCGAAAGCACTGAATAAAACCATAAGTTCAAATGTAATAATTGCATATGCTGGATATGCAAAAAAAGGTTTTCCACTAATATTCATTGGATATTCAATTGAGTGAATCCAAGTTTGTAATCCAAAACCGAATAAAGCACCAGTTAATCCCATTGCTCCAATCACATAACCTAGCTTAGATCTTTTAAGCCCCATTGCATCATCCATACCATGAATTGGGAATGGAGAATGACAGTCAAAATCTGTGAAGCCAGCATCTCTTACCTTTTCTGCAGCATGAACCAATTCTACAGGATCATTAAACCTTGCTATGACGCCATATGTATTCATTCTTCGTGCCCATGATGAGGATTAGATTCTGGTAATACTAATTTTGCCTCGGCAATAGATACCATTGGTAAAAATCTTAGAAATAATAAAAATCCTGTAAAAAATAATCCAAATGTTCCTATATAAATTGAAACATCAAATATTGTTGGGTTATACATTGCCCAAGCACCTGGCATAAAGTCTCTGTGAAGTGTAATAACTACAATTACAAATCTTTCAAACCACATCCCAATATTTACTAATATTGATGTAATAAATAAGAATGGAATATGTCTTCTATATCTTTCAAACCAAAAAAATTGAGGTACAACAACATTACAGAAAATCATTGCCCAGTAGCCCCACCAATATGGTCCTAAAGCTCTGTTTACAAAAGCGAATGATTCATATGCATTACCACTATACCATGCAACAAAGAATTCCATGGAATAAGCATAACCAACCATACAACCGGTTAATAGCATAATTTGTGCCATCTTGTCAAGATGTTCTAGTGTTATAATATGTCCTAAATTGTATACTTTTCTTGCTATAATAGATAATGTCATCACCATTCCAAACCCAGAATAAATAGCTCCCGCTACAAAATAAGGAGGGAATATTGTTGTGTGCCAACCAGGTATAACACTGGTAGCAAAATCAGAACTAACCACACTATGCACTGATAAAACTAAAGGAGTGGATATACCAGCAAGAACTAAATAAGCTAGCTCATAATGCTGCCATTGTCTATTTCCTCCTCTCCAACCTAATGCAAAGAAACCATAAATTTTTCTCTTTAAATTTGTTTTTGCTCTATCCCTTAATGTTGCCAAATCTGGAATCAATCCTGTATACCAGAATAGTAATGATACTGTAAAGTATGTGAATACAGCAAAGAAATCCCATATTAATGGACTTCTCATATTTGGCCACATTCCCATCTGATTTGGTATTGGTAAAAACCAGTAAGCTACCCAAATTCTTCCAACATGAATCCCAGGAAAAACTAATGCACAAATCACAGCAAAAAGAGTCATCGTTTCAGCAAATCGATTAATAGCATTTCTCCAATTTTGTCTAAACAGATGTAAAATAGCAGATATTAAAGTTCCTGCATGACCAATACCTACCCACCAAACAAAATTAATAATAGCCCATCCCCAGAATACAGGATTATTAATACCCCAGATTCCAGTACCTTCCCATATAAGGAATCCAACACTACCAGCAAAGATAGCTAATAAAGACAAGGCTAATCCAAACAAAAGCCACCATTGAATTGGCGTCTTTTTTTGTTCTGGTACTCCAGCTATATCATCTGTTATAGTGGTAAAATCTTGATTACCAGGAAGTAGTTTTTCAGCACGAATTTCTGCTTTTGACTTTATTTTATTATGAATCATCTAGTGATGTGCTCCTTGATGACTACCTGAAGATAATTTAGGATTTTGATTTCTAATTTTTGCAAGATATGTAGTTCTTGGACTAGTGCCAAGCTGACCCAATAGAGCATAATCACGATTACGCCTTTTAGCTTTACTAACCTCGCTATTTGGATCATTGATATCTCCAAACTTGATGGCATCTGCTGGGCACGATTGTGCGCAAGCTACTTTAATATCTCCATCAACTATATCTCTATTTTCATTTTCTGCCTTAATGCGAGCCTCACTTACACGCTGGTAACAGTATGTACATTTTTCCATAACTCCTCTAAAGCGCATACTTACATCAGGATTCATTGCCATCTGTACTACTTCTGGCAGATCTCTTGTATAATTATAGAAATTAAATTTTCTTACTTTGTAAGGACAATTATTTGCACAATATCTTGTACCCAAACAACGATTATAAGTCATTTGATTTACACCATCTGTAGAGTGAGTAGTAGCTCCTACAGGACAAACCTGCTCACATGGCGCTAATTCACAATGTACACATGCAACTGACTGGGTAGATACTTCTGGGTTATCAGGATCGCCAGAAAAGTAATTATCAATACGAATCCAATGCATTTCTCTGCCATTCATTACTTGTTGCTTACCTACAACAGGAATATTGTTTTCACTTTGGCAAGCAATGGAGCAAGCATTACAGCTCGTACAACTTGTTAAATCTATAGACATCCCCCACTGATTGCCTTTTGAGTAGTCATATTCTGGTTCAGGATTGTACATTGAATGATCTGCCCAGCTTCTTTTTTTATCTGGTTTGTGTGACTCAACAATATCCTGAACAAACTCTGGATGTTTTTTATACTCTTCTAATGTTGATTGCTTTACTAAATCTGGAATTCTTGATTGTACTTCATTTGTAGATAGATCGCTGAATCCTGGAGCTGCTAACTTATCTTCTTCAAGACCATAGTGCTCTTGCGTACTTGCCAAAGGATATGTTTCTTTAAGTGTTTTAATTTCAGCATTCATAGCATATCCCATATTTGAACTTGTTCTTAGTGGATATACATTGAAACCTACACCGCTACCAATTCTACCAGAAAATTCTCTACCATAACCCAATTCAAGTGTAATAGTTTTTTGATTCTGTCCAGGTACAATCCATGCTGGGACTTTAATACTAACGCCCGCAATTGATATTTCGATCATTTGGCCATTCTTAATATTTAATTTTTTTGCAACTTTCATGCTTACAAAAGCAGCGTTATCCCATGTTAAGCTGGTTATTGGTTTTGGAATCTCTTGTAGCCAACCATTATTAGCATATCTTCCGTCATAAACTGAGGAAGACGGCGCAAAAATTACTTCAAATTTATTACTCTCAAGAGACTGTTCTTTGCGAAGTACTGCCGTAGTAACTTTATTTTTAGTACGGACTTTTTGACTACTTAATAGTGAGTTGGCATAAATACCTTCATGTAAAATTTTCTCCCATTTTCTTTCAAAATTAGCTTCTTTTACAATACTATTTTTCCAAACATTTTTAACAGTATCATACGAGCTTCTATCTTCTTTAAAAACTACCGGAGCTAATACTTGAATTGCACTCTTTGAATCAAAAAGAGGTCTAATTTGCGGCTGAATGATACTTGCATAGCCATCGTATGTCATCGCATCTCCCCAAGTTTCAAAAAAGTGGGCTTGTGCAATATTCCATTGACAGTGCTTAGATGTTTCATCGTAAATATTACTTAAGTGAACAGAAGACTTTACTTTCTTCAAGGATGCTTTAAAATTGTAATCAGCAGGAGCATCATATACTGGATTTCCTCCAAGTATAATCAAATTATCTACAGAACCATTCGCCATCTTTTTACATAATGCTTTGAAGTCTGTCATCGAAGTAATATGTGCCTTACTTAATGGATAATAATCAATTGGTGCTTTCAATTGATTATTAATACCCGTAATTAAGCAATGGATATCTGGTGATAAGTCACTTCCACCTATGATGATGGATTGGCCTTTATTTTTCATTAAATCTTCGGCTACAGTTTTAATCCATAAATGATTTGGTGTCTTCATAGGAGTTGCATCGATCTTTAACCCTAATTTTTTTAGTTCTCCAGCAAGCTCTTTCAATACTGTAGAAAATTCATGATTAGGTACATTCAAACGATGATCTGCGCTAGACCCAGTAGGGGTCATAAAGCTTTCTACCACATACAGTCTATTCATTGTACTTGTTTCATCTTCTAAATTTCTATTCTGAGCAAATTTTCGAGTATGATATACGCAATTATCTTCAACTCCCAAGAAGTCAGATCCTACCGAAAGAATAGTCTGAGCATTTTCTAAGCGATTAAATGGTTGTAATTTTTTACCAAAAGCCTGTTCAATACCCTTATATAAGTTTTCATTATTAATCGGTTCATAGGTAACCCAATCTGCTTTTGGATATGCTTTTTTAAACTCACTATGCATATACTGCATTGTAGGTGACGAAGATTCTTGTGATAAGACAGCTAAATTTTTTCCATTAGAACTATTTAGTGACTGAGCATATTTAATGTACTCAGACCAGTCTACTTTTTTGCCATTAAATCTTACGCCTCTAGATCTATCAGGGTCATACATATCTAATGTAGTAGCTTGAGAAAAAGAATTAGATTTACCCATTGATGCTGGATGCTTTTCATTGCCTTCGACTTTTACAGGTCTTTCATCATGATTCTCAATAATTATTCCAAGAGCATTATTTTTAAAAGGCATTGTACTTGCATAGTGCTTTGGAATTCCTGGTATAGTTGCAATCTCCGCTTCTACATATGGAATAATTTTTTGAACAGGTTTTTTACAGCCTTCCAATCCAGCTAGAGCTACAGATGCCGCAACAAGAGATAAGAAATTTCTTCTTGATAATCCATTATCTTCATGATGTTCGGATTGTTTTAAATAATTATCATAATCATCTGAAGAAGAGATATCTTTTAAACTTTTCCAATAACCAAATTCATGTGATTGGGCAGTATTCTGATCAATTTGATTAGTGTCTACAAATTCTTTTGATTTACTTTTTATCTGTGACATTTTTGACAATCTCCTACAGGTCTTTCATCTCCGTGCTGCTCCACCCAAGATGATACAAAATTATCATAATCTGCTGGCGGAGTCCAATACATGTTTGTTACTTCGTTTTTAGGGCGAATCTCTGGCGAATCAGATCTATGACAATCTAAACACCAATCCATACTCAATGGCTTAACCTGATATACCACTTCCATCTCTGCTATATTTCCATGACAAGAAATACAGGCAACTCCTGAATTGACATGCACGCTATGATTAAAGTATGCGTATTCTGGTAGCATATGAACTTTAATCCACTCAATTGGCTTTCCAGTTTCCCAACTTTCTCTAACCAACTTTAATTTTTCACTATCTGTCTTTACATATGTATGACAACCCATACAAGTTTCTGTAGGAGGAATAACAGCCGAATAAGATTGCTCGACGCCAACGTGACAATAACGACAATCTATTCCCATATCTCCTGCGTGTAACTTATGACTGTATGGTACCGGCTGAGTTGGCGCATAGCCTACATCAGTATAATAGGGTGAACCATAATACCAGATAAAAGAAGATAAAGAGAATAGTAATAGGAATATACCTATAAGGAATATTCCAGGAAAATTATTTGTCCATCTTGGAAATAATTGCATTGTATTTTTTTATATTAAAACCATTTAAAATAGAGGTAAATCTTGCAATGACATTAGTCAGAATCAGTCAACCAGTCAAGCAATTATAACATAAGTGTTATCTTTTTTTTGATTTATTAAATAAATTAGATTCAATGAACGAGTCTTATAAAATAATCTCATCTTCAATGCTATATTGGTTTTCTCAAAAAAAATGGTTTGTTTTTAGTGTTTTATTAGCAATTTTTTTATTGAATTTAAGTACACCTATCGGTCTAAGTGTTCCCGGATATCATAGTTTAATTATTCTATTGATGGTTTTTACTTTAGTAACATTTGAGCCAATACCATTTCCAGCAATAGCATTATTAACACTAGTACTGCAAGTTTTATTGGGTGTAGCACCGCCAGATGTCGTTGCTGCATCATTTATGAACGATGCTGTATTATTTGTAATGGGCTCTCTTATGTTTGCTATTGCTATCGTACATCAAGGGTTAGATATACGGTTAGCCAAAGTTATAATACGATTATTTGGTAAAAGTAAAAGATTATTTCTAGCAGGATTAATGACAATTTCTGCAATTCTCTCATCCTTTTTAGGAGAACATACTATCATTGCTATCATGCTACCTATTGGTTTATCGGTTGTAAAAAATATTGATACCAAACAAACAGATGGAAAGAATGCTGTACTGCTCACTCTCTTTTCTGTTGCATATGGAACTATTATTGGGTCTATAGGTACTCCGTCTGGTGGAGCTAGGAATGTGATTATGATCAATTATTTACAAGAATTTAGTAGTATTCATATTGATTACTGGGAATGGATGAAACATGCTTATCCAATATTAATAATGCAGTTAGTTGTTGCCTACTTTGTATTACAATTTGCTTTTCCAACCACACTTAAAAATATTCAAATTCAAGGCTATAAAAAGAAAGTAGCTAAATCAAATACTAAAAATAATATCAATCATCTTTTTTCTTTCGTTATCATTTTATTTATTGTTATTAGCTGGTTTTTATTTAATGAACAATTTGGCTTAGGTATCATAGCTCTTTGCGGTGCTTTAATCTTTATGATTTGTGGAATGGTCTCATGGGAAGTAATTAATAAAAATACAAACTGGGGTGTTATACTTTTATTTGCTGCAACTATTTCTTTAGGATTTCAAATCAATGAAACGGGAGCATCTTCTTGGATGGTTGAAAAATTTAATGCAATGCTAGCTCTAATGCCTGAAAGTGATTTAAATCTCAGTTGGCCTTTTATGGCAATTTTAACTGGTCTGACTGCCAATTTTTTTACAAGCTCAGCCACAATTTCGCTATTAGGTCCTATGGCTATTGAATTACAGCCTACTGATATATCTTTTGCATTGTCAGCTGCTATTGCATCGGGATTTTCATTCCTAACGGTTATTTCATCTCCAACAGCAATGATTCTTTATTCTACTGGCTTAGTGAGCACAAAAACTTTTTTTAAAGTTGGGCTATTGATGTTTACTAGTTCAATTGTTATTTTGTATTTAATGTCAAAATTTTACTGGGTAACGCTATGAATATCTTAATTGCAATTGGAGGTAAAGAATATTCTAAACCAACATTAGACCTTGGAATGAAAATTGCTAATTCATTTGAAGCAACTACTACTATTGCCTACGTGGGTAAAAAAATCAGTCAATTTTCTGAAAAAGATGTTAGCGTTGTACATCAAAATTTAGATGATAGAGAATTATATAGACCTGGAGTAAGAACTTTAGAGTGGGCATATGATTTTTTAGAATCAAAAAATTATATTAAAAAGAAAGACAGTAGTGTCAATTTCAACGACAATCTTATTATAGATGAAGAAAATTCTAGAATGCGTGTACTTCTTAAAGGGAGTCATTCTAATAAAATTGATCTAATCTTACGTACTGGTGAAATTATTGATCAACTAAGATCAGAGGTAGAAAGTAATAGTCATGACATAACCATTATTGGTGGCGGTGGAAATAAAGGTATGCATCATAAATTAGTTCAGTTCATTGACAGCTCTGTAATGGTAGTAAAAAACTATTCCGTTAATAAGAAATATAAAATTTTATTACCAGTTAATAATTCTTTAGGCTCAAATAAAGCAATTGAAATTGCTCAGCAGTTTGCAAAGTCTAAAAAGATGGCTGTAGAAATCATTACAGTATTAGAAAACAAATCTTCAGATGAAGAACTAAAAAGTATACTAAAAAAGACTGAAAAGAAATTTACAAATGCAGGTATCAAAAATACTGCATCAATTCTTGAGGGTGATCCTGTTCAAAGTGTAGTGAAATATGCCAAAGATGATTGTCTTGTTATGCTTGGAGTATCTCCAAAGAATCCGATTTTAAAATACTTTTTTGGCAGTAAGCCAATTAGTATTGCTCAACAATGTAATTGTCCTGTACTAATTGCTAAGTAAGCGCATTTAGAACATCATCATAGTCTGGCTCATGACCTGTTTGATCAATTAGCTGAGTATAACCAATTGTTCCATCAGTATTAATAATCACAACTGATCGAGCTAACAGACCTTGAAATTTTCCATTTAGATGAAGTACACCATAATCATTTGCAAAATCATGGTTACGCATATCAGAAAGAAAAATCACATTTTCTAAATTATTTGAAGTGCAAAATTGTTTTTGACTGAAAGCTAAATCTCTTGAAATACAAATTACTTTTGTGTTATCCATATCGCTTGCCAGCTCATTGAACTTATGTGCTGAAGCTGAGCATACAGGTGTAGCTAGACTAGGAAAAATATTTAATACCAAACGTTTTCCTTCAAAATCCTTTAAAGTCATATTTACTAAATCATTATTTGCTAATAAAAAGTCTGGAGCTTTGGAGTTTATAGTTGGGAGTGAGCCTGAAAGATCAACTACTTGATCGCCTAATTTTATTTGAGTCATAATTTTCTCTTTTGTTTGTTAAATTGGATTTAAATTTAAAACAGTTATAACAATTAATAGGAGTTTTTTTATGAATGACACCAAAAAATTTGTCTTACCAGCATTACCATATAACCCAAATGATCTTTCACCAACAATATCGTCTCAAACGGTAGATTTACATTATGGAAAACATCATCAGGCATATTTTAATATGTTGAATACATTTGCTGAAGGCACAAAGTTTATGGATATGGATTTAGATGAAGTAGTTGTAAAAAGCTTTGAAGAAGATAATAAAAAGGTATTTAATAACGCTGGGCAAGCTTGGAATCATATACTATACTGGGATCAAATGAAGCCTGGTGGAAGTAATGCACCTTCTGGAAAATTATTAGAAAAAATAAATGAATCTTTTGGCGATTACGAAACCTTTAAAACAAACTTTACACAACAAGCAGTAGGTGTATTTGGAAGTGGATGGGCATGGCTTATTGAAAAAGATGGAAAATTAGATCTAAGAGGATTGCCAAATGCTGAAAATCCTTTAGCACATGGAGAACATGCTTTAATGGGAATTGATGTATGGGAACATGCATATTATCTAGACTATAAAAATGTTCGACCTGATTATGTAAAGGCAGTATTAGATAATCTTATTAATTGGGATTTTGTAGCAGATCGTTTACGATAATTTTTTTTATCATGTAATAAAAAAAGGCGAATAAATTATTCGCCTTTTTTTATACCATTTCTATATGAATTTAACTACCTGTATTAACAGTAGCATCTATTACTAATGATTGAGTATCCATATCTGCGCTAAAAGTAAATGGTGTAGCATCCATAAATCCAGTCATAGAGCTTCCGCTATGCGCTCCCCAAATATATTGATTTGTTGTTGGATCTGGATTATTTGGATCTTGCCAAGAAACTGCAAGTAATTTATATGTAGCAAAATCTAAGTCTTCAAATACTGTAGATATCACTCCATTTACCGCGTCACTGCTTGTAAGCACAGCACTTTTGTATGGAGGTCCTTGAGGAGGCCAGTTTGTTTCTAAAGAAAGAAACACTGTTCCTTCTGATGGCCAAGCTTCAGGATTAGAAACATTAACTGTAATATTTAATGTTCCAGTTGTAGCTGGATCGTTATTATCACTGTCTCCGCATGATACAAAAAACATCATTGAAAGAGCAAGAGTAGCTATTGTAGTTTTTCTTAAAATATTCATTTTCACCCCTTGTTTTTTTTATTTTTTTTTGAGTGTTGAATCTTAATATTGAAAAAAATTACTAACAAGCCTTTTTGAGATGCAATCTCATTAATTTGTAATTTTACTTAAGAATGCCTTTCTAAAATGATTTTTCGTAGCCAAGACTTATCACCCTTCCAGGCATAGGATAGTCTTGGATAAGCTGGTAGTCTACATCAAATATATTAGATACTTTAAAGGAAATTTTACTATCTAATAGCTGATAGCTTCCAATGTAGTTAAATAGCATTAATGCATCTAACTGTTCAATAGGAAATCTAATCTCACTCCCTTCATACTCGCGTTCATCACTTAAAAAGTCTTGATAGTCTTGCTTTGATTGATATCTCATTGATACAATATTACTTATTTTGCCTTTAGTATGTTTGATACTAGATACTAATTTATGTTTTGGACGATATAAAATAGGGTCAATATCATTTAAGTCATTTACACGTAAATAAGTATAGCCGGCATTAATACTAATTCTGTCATTAAGTTTATAATTTATGTTTGTTTCTAATCCACATGAACTAATATCAGATCTATTACGAGCTACTACGGGCAATCCATACACAAAGTCTATCATATCTTCATATACATAATAGAAGGTGCTCGCTGAAAAAGATAAGTCAGATAAATTTGAAAGATCATATCCTATATCTAATCCATATAGTTGTTCTGGTATTAAATTAGGGTTACCTTGAGTGTATAGTCCATAATCCGTTGCATACTGTAAAAACATTTCTGATAACGAAGGGGACCTGAATCCTTTACTTAAAGCAAAATTCCATGTTGAATAGATATCTTGTTTGTAACTCAGATTAACTTTTGGAGATACATTGCTAAATGTTTTATTGCTATAAATGTCTCCTCGATCAATTGATCTGTAATCAATTCTTAAACCAACACCAAGTAATAATTTTTCACTTAATACAATTCTATTTTGTGCAAAAACACCTGCAGTAAACTGCATTGGATTACTATATACATCTTTATATATAGATATATCTGACCGTTCAGCAATAAGGTCTGATCCAACAATAAGATACGATTTATCATTAAATAATTTTTGGTACTCTGCTCTTATATTTAAGCTTGTATCGTTATAAAATGTATCATCTTGATCTTCACCTTCTGGAGTATCATTTCTATCTTGATAGTATGTATAGAAGTGATTTATACTTGCTGAATATACTAAGTTATTATTATTACTAAGATTTTGCTTCTTGAATAATTGCAGGTATACAGAGTCTCTATCAGACAATCGATAAGATATTAAAGATGGTCTATCTTCCACGTAAAAGCCTGGTTGACCATTAAGTGATCGATTTGCCATCAGAGAAATAGAAAATTCTTTTTCTTTATTATCCATTTTAACATAAATGTTATTTTGCTCATATTGAGCATTGAATCGATGACCATCTCCTTTTTTATATTGAAGCAGTGTCGTGTAAGAAACATTATTGTGCATATTATTCATTCCAACATTAATGTCTTTTTTATTAAAACTTCCTAAGGTGACTTTTGAATTCACAAATTCTTCTGAATAATTTTTTGTAACTAAATTAATAATGCCCCCCATAGAGTTTTGCCCATATAAAGATGATACTGGACCTTTTACAACTTCAACTCTATCAAGGAAATCTAAAGGCATACCATTCCAATCAATTGAACCTGAATATGGCATACTAATTTGAAATCCATCTAACAATACTAACACTCTGTTATTATAACCACCTGGTTTATAATCTGATGAACCGCGAATAGAAAAATTTGCATTACGCCCGTTATTGTGCTCCATTTGAACATCAACACCACCTACATTTCTAAATAATTCTGACATTGTTTGATAATCATTATCGGTTATGTCTTGATTAGAAATATTTTTAGTCATGTATGGAACGTGCTTTGATGGAAAACGTCCAACTACATTCAATGCTTTTGCTAGAACAGATTCATCTTCTAATTCAATAGAAAAGTTTAAAAAATTACGATCAAGATTTATTGCTATATATTTATCCTTATAACCAATAGCGCTAACTATTAGTATATAATCGTCAGATTCTAAGCCTGTGAATTTAAATAACCCTTCTTTGTTCGATGCAGATCCTAATTCACTATCTTGGATAAATATATTTACATCCTGAATTGGATTAAGTGTGCTTTTAGAAATAATTCTTCCCGAGAGGTCAAATCCTTGACCATAAATAAAAGATAAAAGGATAATAAATAGCGTTTTTTTCATAGATATTTTTTTTTACTCCTTAATACAAAAGATACTATTACAGGAAAAAATTATTTGCAAGTTATTTGAGATACCATCTCGATAAATATTATCTTATTATAATGGAACACTCAAAAAATTATATTAATTTATTTAGTAGCTATGAATCATAAAAAAAATATTGCTGTTGTTATTAACGGAGAATTTCCTATTAATCCAAAAATTATTGATAAGATTGCATCAGCTGAAATCATTATTGCTATAGATGGAGCAACAAATACTTTAATTGATAGTGGAATAACTCCTACTATATCTATAGGGGATTTTGATTCAATAAATCCATCTTATAAGGATAAAGTTTCTCAAATAATTCATGCAGAAGATCAAAATAAAACAGATCTAGAAAAGACTTTAGACTGGTGCATAGATAATGATTATTTATCATTATCTATATTTGGAATTTCAGGAAAAAGTGAAGATCATTTTTTAGGAAATTTTTTCGCTATCAATGATTATTGTGATACAATAGATTGTACAATCTATACAGACTATTCCATTATTACACCCTGTATAGGAGAAACTATATTTGATTCTTTTAAAGGAGAAATAGTAAGTGTTATCAGTTTTGAATCAAATAATAAAGTCACTTCAACAAACCTTGAGTACCCTCTAGATTCATATAAATTATCACCTTCGCCAAGAGCAATTAGAAATCAATCATTAGGAGATAACTTTACTATTGAATCATCTGAAAAATTAATGGTCTTTCAAATTAAAGACTAAAAATCACCATTAGTTGCTAAGCTATTTGCCTTTGCTCTAGAAAGTAATGCTTCTTGAGTGGCTTTGGTATTTTCAAAATTTCCTGACCATGCTTTTAAAGCATCTTGCTGTAGTGCTCTCCCATATGAGAATGTTACATTCCAATCAGTATCTTTCTTATTCATTTCATTTAAATGTGAGATGGCAAGATCATTTGACTGTCCACCTGAAAGAAAAGCTATGCCAGGAACTTCTGATGGGACATTTTTTGTTAAACATGCTAGGGTTTGTTGTGCCACTTGCTCTATACTAGCCTGATTGTCACAATTATACCCAGATAATACCATATTGGGCTTAAGAACTATTCCTTTTAAATCAACATGATGTTTTTCTAATTGTTCAAATACAGTGTTTAATGTTTTATCTGTCACATCAAAAGACCTCTCAATTGTATGAGTTCCATCCATTAACACCTCTGGCTCTACAATTGGCACTAGATTTGCTTGTTGACATAACAGAGCATACTTGGCTAACCCTTCAGCATTAGCTAAAATACAATCACTAGTTGGAATACCATCGCCTAAAGTAATAACTGCTCTCCATTTTGCAAAACGAGCACCCAAAGCATAGTATTCTCCTAGCCTTTGTGCTAATCCGTCTAATCCTGTTGTATTCTTTTCTTCCGAACCTTCTTTTAGTGGATGAGCTCCAGTATCAACTTTAATTCCAGGTAAAATATCTTTTGATTGTAAATATTCAGGGATAAGATAATCTGTTCCAGAAATTTTTTGCCTAAAGGTTTCATCAAACAATATGACTCCACTAATATAAGATTCTAATCCCGGCGATGTAAAAAGAGTACTTCGATAGTTACATCGAGATTCAGATGTAGATTTTACTCCAATACTTTCAAATCGTTTTGTACAAGTCCCAGTACTTTCATCAGCTGCTAAAATTCCTTTTCCTTTTGCAACCATTCGTGCTGCAACGCTATGCAATTCAGACATCAAGTCCTCCTAGATTATATTCATTAGTAATCAACTTAACTTCTCCCGTATCTCCAAAAATTATTTTTGAAGTTACCACTGCTTTGTCTTCTACAAATTCTACTCCAGGAACCCAACCCGTACAAACACCACTTGCTATAAAAAATGTATCATCAGATGTACAAAGATCATTGGCAGTCCAAATTTTATCAATATCACTTCCAACCATTTTACGAGCTCTACTTTCAAATTCTTGATCATAAAAAACTAGTTGTCCTTCGAAGAATCCTCCTAATGCTCTTACTGCTGTTGCAGTAATCACGCCTTCTGGAGCTGCACCGATACCATATAATAAGTCTACTTCTCCTTGTACTGCTTTTAAGCCTCCAGTAACATCTCCATCTCCTATTAAAATAGGACTTACTCCAAAAGATTCCATGGATGCTATTAAATCTTTGTGACGATCCCTATCCATCACAATCACTTTCAAATCTTTTACTTCTTTATGTAAAATTTTTGCAGTAGCTAATAAATTTTCTTCCACTGTTTTGGTCAGTCCAATATGACCAATCAATTCTTTTCTACCACATAGCTTACTCATATAAGTGTCTGGAGCATGTAGTAAGGATCCTGCAGGTGCTCCTGCAAGAACAGCAATAGAGTCAGGTAAATCAAAAGCACAGTGATTGGTACATTCTAGTGGATCTACTGCAATATCAACTTTTATCTCACTATCCTCTTTTCCTAATTTTTCACCAATAAATAGCATAGGTGCCTCATCTCGTTCGCCTTCTCCAATTACTACTGTAGTTAAAATTTCTTGATTACTTAATACCAATCTCATTGCTTCGGTAGCAGCTTGATCTGCTATTTTTCCGTCCTTACAACCTCGCAACTTAGCTGCAGCAATGGCTGCTCTTTCAGTTGCCTGTAAAAAGGGTTGATAATGTTTTGATATTTTATTCATTCAATGAGTCTATAAGTGTGAATAATTCGTTCATTTTTTCAGGAGTAGAAAAACCTTCAAATTTACCTTTGATGATTCCATCCTGATCAAGCACGTAAATATAGCAATTTTTCTTACTATTAATCTCAAGTGATTTATAGTATTGTTTTAAGGGGCCATAATATGTTACAGTAAAATCATGCAATGGCTTTGGTACGCCACTCTGCATACCTCCATCAATCCAGTTACGTGCCATTGTCCATTGACCGCCCAACATAGGAACCTCGTAGTATTGTACGTTTTGATCAATGCCATATTTTGGCAGCAGTTCATCTGCCCATGTATTTATACATAACTGAGCTCTTTGTTTAAATGCAATGGATAAGACTGCAACTCTTCCGCTTATATCATCTGGAAAAGTTACATTATTTCCTGAAAGTGAAGTTCCAGCGATGCTAGGAAATTTTTTATTTATCAAACTGTCAGATGCATAAATAGTGTTTGAAAAGAATGTAATTATCATCAGCGCTGTTAATGTTTTTTTCATTTATTTTCTCCTCTTAAAAAATGACATTATAAGTATACTAATCAGTATTAATGTTTTCACTTCGATTTCTTCTCGGCAAAATAGAATGGTAAATATAGCATATAAAAGATTCCTGCAACTAAAGGAAATACTGGAATAACATGCATTGGAGGATTAGGAAAAAGTGTCATTAACGAATCACCAGCTGGCGCTTTCATTAAATACCATAGATTTGCTTCATACCCAGGCTCCCCCCCTATTAGCAGATTTAAACCATACATGATTGGTAGTAATATCAATGAATACTTTAGTGCATTAATCAAAGAAGAAAATGTAACTTTTTGTCCAATAACGATTACAATATACATAAGACCAAAGAATAATAGCCCATGTCCTGAAAATAATGTAATAAAATCAAGATCTGGGAAAGTGAATTCTACGTCTGGGGTAAGAAGAGCCATCGTTCCTCCTCCAAGTCCCCAAAAATAAGCAAAGTCAAAAAATCGTTGATGTCGCGTCAATAAAAATAGTCCTGTAGCATATGAAGAAATATGGCAGGCATGTAATGGAACTGTATTTGTCCATTTGTAATCTCCGAATGCAATCAAATAGAATGGTTTCATTAGCTCATTTAAAATAAGAGTACATCCTAATACTTTTTCAAACTGGGAAAGAGAATCTAGGCTATACTTATTGCGAAGAAAAAAAGGTACTCCAAGTGAGATTCCAAAAATAATTGACAAGGTTAACAAATGAGTAGTACCAAATAAAATAAATTCATTCATGATGAAAGAATCTAATAAAAGTTAGGTTATAATTTCATCAATTATTAATAGCATTCTCATTGACCAAAGAAAAGTTCTTATCCAGTTAGTATTCACTAATTTTTCAATCAGTTTTTTATCTTTTTTCTGAGATAAAATACTATGAATTGGAACCTGGATAAAAAATGTTGAACACCATATCAGTACAACGATTAAAAGATTTAAAGCAAAAACTATGCTTGACATATTATTAATATAAAGAGCAGTAGATGTGGTTAGCTCTATGAGCATTAATGGCATAACAATAATAGATATTCTACGTTCATGAAAATGATGAAAATTTGTAAAAGACATCTTATCGATATAGTGAAATGATGGATAATGAACTATTTGAATAGTCCATATTACGCCAGTTAAAAGAAAAGCCGAAATAACATTTAAAAAGAAAAGAAGGTCCATTTAATGACAGCTGGCATTATATTTTTTTAATCTCCAATAATTATAAGGCCAAGGAGTTAGAAAACCTGCTAATAACATTATAGGCATAGCCCACCAAGTAAGCAAAGCTCCGCCAGTCAATAATACATCGGTGACATTCATAGCAGTTTCCATTGCTACCATTGAAATAAAGCTCATACCAATAGCTGTTTTAAAGGCTAAGCGTAATGTCATTTGTCTACTCAAAATAAAAGTTTCTAATGCTATACTTGTTAGCAAACCGTTTATAATTGCAAGTGACATTACTTGCAACACAGACCAACTATGTTCCATCATTTGAAATACAAATATTGTACCAAAATCTCCAATTGAACATCCCAGCAAGCACCATGCAGTATTGACTGCAGATTTTTTCCATGTATGTTTACATTTCCAACTAATCATAATAGTGTTAATTTAATGGACTTATATGAAAAAAAAATTAATTCTATTTCTTTTAATATGCTTTCCAATTCTTTGGTATTTATCTATTCCAAAAGAAAAAGAGTTTGTACTTCCTATTTTTACGCCATCAGATTTACGCTCTAATTTAGTTCATCCATCTTTAGTAGGAAAAACAGAGCATATCGTTCCAAATTTTTCTTTTATAGACCAAAGTGGAAATACAGTGACAGAGAAGACAGTTGATAATAAAATTTATATAGTTGATTTCTTTTTTACATCATGTCCCTCTATCTGCATAGATTTAACCAATAATCTTAAAGAAGTTCAAAGTGCATTTCTTGACAATGATGACGTTTTGATTTTATCTCATAGCGTTGATCCTAAAATAGATAATATAGAACGACTACAAAAATATGCCTCTATCAATAATATTAAAAATGAAAAATGGTTTTTACTCACAGGCCCAATAGAAGAAACTATAAGAATGGCACAATTGGGTTATTTTGCAATTGCTTCTATTCCAAATCATGATGAGAATAGCTTAATCCATACAGAAAATATTATACTTATTGATAGAAACCGACAAATTAGAGGAGTTTATAACGGGACTTCCTCTTTAGAAATAAGCTATTTGATTGATGATATAAACAAACTTTTATCTTATTGACTATAATGATAAAAAGAATGCAAATTTTATAAGCTTAAAATTATGATTAACAAAAAGGAAAAATCATGAAAAAGTTTTTATTATTATCACTATTGTTATCTCAACTAACATTTGCTCAAGATGAAATTGGATTCTTTGGTAGCCAGTTTAGCAGAGGAACTTTATATCTTGGAAGTGAAGTTCTAACATATGATGTCGAAGGAAGTAATGCACCCGCGGATGTACAAGGAGATCCAACTTTTACATTAAAGCCAGAAGTAGGTTATTTCTTTATGGATAATTTAGGAGCATATGCTAAATACTATAAATCAAATGGTGCCGGTACAGAATACGGACTTGGATTAATGTATACTTTTCCTGACTTTTATATGAGTGGAGTTTATAAGCCAAAAGATACTAATGATCAACATATTCAAGGTACAGTTGGAAAGTTATTTCAACTACAGAGCCCATCTCAAGTTTATTTAAATCTCGGATTAAACTATTCTTTATACTCTGAAAAAGAAGAGAAAGAATTGCAATTATTACTCAAGGGTTTATATGTAGGTATTGGAATGGCCTTTTAATACAATAATTATATTTTTTTAAAGAAAGGCGGATGAACAATTCGCCTTTTTTTTATCATATTTTAAATGAACCATCTTTAATGTAATTCATGCTGCTCAAGAATATCAATGCGGCGCATAAGTGATATACTGCTATATTAAATTTATCGATATGTAAAATTGCGAGCACAATACTTCCAATAAAAAAAATAAACTGGAGGATAAATAATAACTTAGTATATCTATTAAGTTCCGGGAAAAAAAATCTTAAAAAGATTAGCCATTTCATTATTTTATTTTTCATTTTTCTACTAACCTTCTTATGCTTGCAAGCCAACCATCGTAGTCATGAGCCTTGCCTTGAATATATTGTAGAACTTGTGGGTGAGGTAAGATTAAAAAATCTTCTTTCTTCAGACCTTCTACTGTATCATCAGCTACTTGATTTGGACTTAATAATCCATCCCTCATTAGTGGATGATTTTTATCTAATACCCCTGTTGAAGTCACCATATCTGTTTCAACGAGCTGTGGGCATAGCACTGAAACCTTTACACCCTGATCACCATACATAATAGATAAATTTTCTGCTAATCCTAATGCTGCATGCTTAGTAGTAGCATAGGACATTGCTCCAGGCATATTTAATAGACCTGCAGCAGAGACAGTAATTAGAAAGTAACCATCTTTATTGTCTACCATATGTGGAATTAGTACACGTGCAGCATAAATATGAGACATAACATTAACTTGCCATGTTTTATTCCACGCATCATCTGTGGTGCTTAACGTTCCAAATTCTTGAATTCCTGCATTTGAACAAAATAAATCAACTGTACCAATTTGATTAATGATATCATTGAGGGTTGATTCTAGTTTATTGGGATTGGATACATCTACAATATATCCTTTGACCCCCATTAATTCTGCCACATGAATAACATTAGGATTAATGTCGATCAGGTGGACAGAATTAGGGGATTCGTTTAGAAATCGTTTTGCTAGTGCTTTACCGATACCATCGGCTCCACCAGTAATAACTATATTTTTATTTTTCAGATTCATTTGATTATGTACCCCAGGAAGGACTCGAACCTACAACCAATGGCTTAAGAGGCCACTGCTCTACCATTGAGCTACTGAGGCATTTCTCTTAAAGCTTTAATAAATATATTATGTAATTACAAACTAACTATATACTACTAAACTGCTGTTACTTTGACTGCTTTATCACCTCTATCATCGGACTCTACTTCAAACTCAACCGCTTGGTCTTGTTTTAGAGTCTTAAAATCATTATCTGATTCGATGCTAGAGAAATGAACAAAAACGTCGTTTCCATCTTCTTTAGTGATGAAACCGTAACCTTTTTTTTCATTAAAGAACTTTACAGTACCTTTTTCTCTGTCACTCATATTTCTCTCTTTGTTAGTTAATAATTAAAATAATATTCGGGGAAATATAAAGAGTTATTTGTGTAATGCCAATTAAATTTAAAATTTAAAATTATCTGGCTTTAGCTCAGATTCTTTGCTTTTTGCAATATAGCATCCTTTGAAAATGCTAAACTATAGCTGTAAAATAAGACTGCCGAGTATACTAGGTCTCCTAATATTGTTCCTCCAAAAAATGGAATTGCTAGTGAATAACATTGAATTAAGCCAACAAATGACTTGGCATACATCGCACTCATTATCCAGACTCCAAAATTAGATACTAGAAAAAATATTACTGACCCCGCAATACTGGATAGTCCAATTTTTTTAGGATTAATTTTTTTAAGAGAAAATCTTCCCATCAAAGAAATGCATGCTATTGACCCATAAATCCAGAATATTCCAGGAGAAAATATTTTAAAGCTATCGTAGTATCCTGCATAAACAAAATTATTAATAATTAAATCACTGATCCAAAAAGATACTAAAGGTAGTAGTATGGCAATCCACTTATTTTTGAAGGCATGTGCAGATAATAAAGCTATAGCAGTTATTGGAGTAAAATTATAAGGATGAGGAATAACTCTACCAATAATACCAATTGCTATTAAAGCGACAATTAAAATAATATTTCTTTTCATATCAGGAAAAAAATTAGTTAAAGTATTCCTGATAAACAAAAGCAAAATCTTCTTTTATCTTTTTTTCGGTAAATCCAAAATCCCTAATTGTTTTATTTTGATGCTTTTTAATATGCTTTATAGATGATTTTTCAGACAATAAAATTTCAAATTCTTTGTTCATAGTTTGACCAATAAATTTAAAGGATTTCTCAACCGATCCATATAGATCTGCTTTCAAATCATCATATCTTAATACAAGAATATCCTTCTTATCTAGAAATTTTTTTGCATTTTCTGTCTCTTTGTACCAATCTATAATCTCTTTGTAGGCTTCAATGCGATATAAGTCTAGCTCTTCTTTTGTCATCATGTTTCCATACTTTATTCGTTCTTGCATGGAGAAAAAAGATGTAATTGTTTCTATTGGATCTCTGACAATAAATAAAATTTTTGCATCTGGGAATACTCTTTTTATTGATTTTAAACGGAAAACAAATGGGTTAGACTTTGAAAGGAGTTGCTTGCGATCATGTTTAAGAGTTTGCCTTTTCCAAAACTGCTTTATAAATCTCATTGAATCTATATTCCTTCTTTCATTGCTTTTACTATCAATACATAATTGCCTAGTAAATGATTTGAATTTTTTATCATATTTCATCCAAGGAATAAGATTATTTGAAATCCATTTAGAGTCTAGCTTATGTAGAAATATTAACATTTCATCTTCTTCAATATCATTTAAACCTACCTTGTGACCCTTTTCCTTTGTCTCTAATTCATGGAGATTTAACATTGAAAGAATTGGACGAATAAACCACAAAAGCTTTTTCAATGATATTGATGGAACTATGAAATCCCATGTTGTAGATGTTGTGAATTGTTTTGATTTTGACAGTAAGTGATGAAAAAAAGTTGTTCCGCTCCTATTAAAACCCATAATAAGTATTGGCTTTTTTATTTCTTCTTTGTCAAAATGTGAAAATAGTATATGATCTAAAAAAAGAAATAACCTATTAGTAATGATATACAGTGGAAATAGAATAAAGAAGAGGATAAGAAAAATGTATCTCTTATGGCTAAATAAAACTTGAAGGCAAACAATAAAAACCCCGAAGGTAGTGTTTGAACCCATCATTTATACCTATTATGAATCCTTATCAGTCTTTTTAACTACTTTTTTCTTTGCTGCTGGCTTCTTTGCTGCTGGCTTCTTTGCTGCTGTTTTCTTTACGACTACCTTTTTAGTGGCTGGCTTTTTTGCTTCGACTTTAGGTGAAGCAACTTTTTTATTCTTTAAAAGTGCTGCCTGTTTTGCTTTTAATCTAAGACGGGACTTCTTTTGTTTTCTTTTTGCTAATTTTTGTTTTTTATTCATTTTGATTTATCTCCTTTAAAAATCATGATATACAGTCCAATATGAGCTGCAACAAATACAATAAAGAAAAACAAAGGAAATATTAAATCATGCCAAAAATTACTCATAAAAATCCTTTCAAATTATCTGTTACATTCTTTGTAGAAGAACTGAACTTCCTTGGTTCTGCCCTCCGTAAATTGCGAACCACATTCAACAAAATCAAACTTTTTATGAAATCTTATTGAACCTGGATTTGGGGGCATAATATTTACTTCGCATAGTATAATATCATATCCATTTTCTATCGAGAAATACCCCAAATCCGTATATAAAGCTGTTCCTATTTTTGCATTTTGAAATTTTTCAATTACTGATATACGATCGATATACATGAAGTTTGAATATCTTTCTGAAACCCACTTATAATTTAAACTACCGTAATCAACATCTTGGGGTAAGCATAGTAGAAATCCTGCCGGCTCATCATTGTAAAATGCAACTTTACAGTAATTACTTTGATTTAATAATGACTGTAATTTTTCTTTATTTAAAAAACCCACCTGTGGTTCATTTAAGCTATTTGATGAAAGAATAAAATCAAAAAAGTCGTCTTTATAGTCTTGTAGAACAATCAATTCAATACCTCAAGTTCATTTCCGCCATTACAAATTACAGAGCCTTGAATTCCATATTTTCGTCCATTGTCATAGATATATTTATACATTAGTTCTCCATCTTTATCCCAAGATTTTTGTTCGCCATGCTCTATGCCTGTTTTAAAATTTTTTAATGTAAATAATTCTCCATTTGAATGCCATTGCTTGTGGGTGCCGAAACTTTGGTCTTCCTTGAAATAGTATAGATACTTTTTATTCCCATTGGGCCACCAACCTTGATGTTCGCCATTCTTTTTTCCATTTGAATACTTTCTGATAGATTTAATAGTAGTACCATCATTGTAGTAAGTATTAATGTATCCAGAATATTGCTGCTGTCTTATGAACTGTGAGACGGTAGATCCATTAATAAGGTCAGACTCTTTAACGGTGGTTGTATTAGAGCAAGAAATAAAAATAATGCAACAGAAGCAAACTAATAAAAATTTAGTTTGTGTAGTAACCGCCGCCACCAGAAGATCCTACTTGTCCTCTAAATCCACCAATCAAATAAGGTACAGTTGCTGTAGCATGATAATGATAAGAACCATCTGGATATTCCTCTGTAACGTGAGTATGTCCGTTTATTTCATCAAGATCTGTTGGATACTGCCCGTCAGATTGATTTGTAGGTCCATAGATTGGAAACCCATCTAATGAGTATCCTACTAAAATTGAACTATCTTCAGAGGTTAAGTATAATGGTTCCCAGTGATAATGATATTCACCAGATTGTTGAGGATGTCCATAGTAACTATCAAATGAAGCTATTTCATTATCAAGCGGCTGATTATTTGGGCCGCCATATTGGTTAAAAAATGGCACTCCACTCAATGACACTCCAATTGATCCCAGTGGTGTACTAGAAACTGAACTAGCCACTGTTGGAGATAATGGAATATAAAATTTAAAATTTTGAGCAGTAATTATATTTGGATTTACATTCATTCCAGACTGAGGTGAAGAATAATTTGGATGACCAGCTCCCCAATAAGGACTACTATGATTTGGTACTCCGGTTGTTTCTACAATAACATAATCTCCAGAAACATACACATCAGTATAAGCATCTATAAATTTTGCAAACCCCGCAGGTAGATCTGTATTATTACCACCGCCATTATTATTACCGCCTGTTCCAGTACCATCTGAATTATTATTAGTACCAGATGTTCCCATTGTAGTTGAAGTATCACAAGCCATTAAAGCCATAATACATAAAATTAAAATATATTTTTTCATATTAATCTTTATCCCCATTATAAATTTCTGCTCATATTATAAAAATATTTGATCACAACTTAAAGTAGAATCTCTAAACACCCATCAACGGCGCCGTTGGTGCTATAGCACTCTCAGCTACTCCAACAAAGAAGGACGTGAATAAAATAAATAAAGACAGTGCAATTAACATCACTACATTAGCTACAATACAAACTCCCACAGCTCTTACTGTTGAAGTAAAATCTAATGCCTGTCTCACTGCCACTGTCATTGCAGCTAGCTGCAGAATAACTACTAGTGGATCTATAAAAACTCCAATAATAGGCAGGAACTTAAATACGATTAGCAATCCTGGTGCATATGCAAAACCTAAAGTACGCAATAACTCTCCAGTATCAGATTCTGTTTCAGGTTCAGGTAGTATTCTTGTACCAACAAATGCAATAAAGAATGCCCATATAAACCATCTAATAATACTTCCCAGTACACCTTGAGCTAAGGCAATAGGTGCAATTCCGGCAACTACAAATCCTTGTACAACAGAAACTAATGCCACTGTCATCATCGCTTGCCTTGTTAAAGACTTATCAGCTTCAACGGATTCATAGAATTCGACATTGAGCGTAATAGCTTTATATAATCTTTCAGCATAACTCATTTTTTCTTCTCCTTATAAAATAAAATAAATGTTAATGCGGTTGATATAAATATTAACCATCCAAAAATAATATGTTCTAAGAAAGGTTTATTATTTTCATTCATAGGTAAATCATAATATAGATAATCGTTCATAACAAACATTCCAATTCCAATTACACACAATCCTAATAAGATATTTTTAAGGTGTTTCATGATATGATTTTAAAGTGTTCCCTCTATACAGGTCGTATCAAATCCACCTCTTGTGTTATAAATAGTAGTGATTTTTATTTTTGATGTCTCTAGAAGTCTACTAAGATCATCATATATACGTTTAGTAGCTGCTTCTTGATAAATACCGACATTTCTAAAACTCACGAAATAATATTTTAATGATTTTAATTCTACACATTTTCCACCCTCTGGAAAATATTCAATTATAACATCGGCTAAATCTGGAAGGCCGCTAAAAGGACATACCGCACTAAACTCTCTAGTCTTGGTTACAATATATTGTTTTTTGCTTTCAAAAGGGAATGTTTCAAGAAAACTAGAGTTGATATGATCTTCACCATCAAACGTAAATTCTTTTCCTTGTGCTTTTGCCATAATTATGCTCCTCTATATGTACATGAATAGCTAGGACCTTCACTAACAGTGACTCCAGTTAATCCAGATAGGTTTGGTTGTATTCTGTTCCAAATCCATTTCGCAATATGCTCTGTGGTTGGATTAGAAAGTTCTTCTATATCATTTAAATACTTATGATCTAATAATGTATGAATTTGATCTTTATAAATTTTATCTATCTCATAAAAATCGATAACCCATCCCTTGGATGCATCTATCTCTCCAGATAATTCAAGCAGTACAGAAAAAGTATGTCCATGTAATTGAGAGCATGGGTGATCAACATCTAGCATTGGTAACTTACGCGCAGCATGAAATTCATATTTTCTTGTTAATTCAAACATATTATTTTATTCCTATTATTTTATGTGTTTGCAAACTTAATCTCCATAGCGGATTTTCGACACAATATGCTACACATTCCAAGATATTTTTTTGTAAATCTTTTCCATCCATAGGCTGTACGTAAAAATGCTTGAAATCTAACTCTTCAAATTGTTCTGGTGGAAAATTAGTTTGAGGACAAACTAGCTTTAATTCATCTCCTTCAAGTAGAACCAGTTTTGCATTCTTTTTTGGACTTACACAAATCCAATCAATATTATTTGGAGGTAACATCGTTCCATTTGTTTCTATTGCAATTTTAAATCCTTTTTTATGAAGCTCATCAATCAATAATTGATCTAATTGTAGTAAAGGTTCTCCGCCAGTGAATACTACAAATTTTTCATCTAATTCTTTTGGCCAACATTCTTCAATTTTTGTAATCAAATCATGGCATGATGGATATTTTCCTCCATTTTCTCCATCAGTTCCAAAAAAATCAGTATCACAAAAAGTACAAGTTGCCTTGCTGCGATCCTGCTCTCTTCCTGTCCATAAATTACATCCAGAAAAACGGCAGAATACCGCATTTTTACCTGTCTGGAACCCTTCTCCTTGAACGGTAAAATATATTTCTTTGATACTATAGCTCATTGATAAATTGTAGGGTCAGGGATGTTTGACATATTAAATCCTTTTTTTCTTAAAATACAAGCATCACATTCTCCGCAAGCCAAACCCTTATCTGATGGATCATAACAAGAATGCGTATTTTTATATGATACTCCAAGCTGATTTCCTTTTAAAATAATTTCTGATTTAGTCATATTAATTAGAGGGGTATGAATCGTAATTTTTTTGCTTCCTTGAGTAAATTTTGTTCCAAGATTAGCCATTTTTTCAAATGCATCTATATACTCTGGTCTACAATCCGGATATCCACTATAATCCAGTGCATTTACTCCGATGAAAATATCATAAATATTATTTACTTCTGCATAGGCTAAAGCATATGATAAAAAGATAGTATTGCGAACAGGGACATATGTTATGGGTATATCATTTCCAATTTCTTGATTTTTTGGAACAGCAATTTTATCTGTCAATGCAGATTTGCCAAATTGCTTCAAATCAATAATGATAGTTTGAAAGCTGTGAACTCTATTTTGTTTCGCAATCATTTTTGCAGCCTCGAGTTCAAACTTATGTCTTTGGCCGTAATCAAAAGATAGTGCAAAAATATCAAATTCTTTTTTAGCAATAGCTAACACTGTAGTTGAATCGAGACCTCCGCTCAACAATATAATACACTTAGGCTTCAATGATGTCATATGCTAGCAATTCTCAAGTGTTTCTTCAGCTAGCATATTAACTACCTTTTTGAAATCTTTTGTATCTTCATACATTTTCAATTGTCTGTCTGCGCTTGTACCTTTTTCCAGCATTGTATGGATATATTCAATCTCTTTCTCAGTACCTAATTCTGCTGCAACATCTTTTACTATATCAAGTAATTCAATAAATAAAATTTTTGTATCTGTCTCTTTTACAGCTCCCAAATCAATCATTTTTCCATTGATACCATGTCGCATTGCTCTCCATTTATTCTCAGATATAAGAGATTGTCTGTAATCTCTCCAGCTAATATTACGTTCACGATTACGAATCATTGTAGCAACAAGGGCTTGTATCAATGCAGCAATTGCTATTACTTCATCTACCTTCGTTGTTGAGTCGCACATTCTAAATTCTAATGTTGGAAACTTATAATGCGGCCTCATATCCCACCAAATTTTAGAAGGGCTATCAATAGATTTAGTTGTGATTAATTGATTTACAAATTCTTCGTATGCTTTAGCAGAATCAAACGTTTCTGGTGGACCTGTTCTAGGCAAATCCTCGAAAACAATTCCTCGATATGATTTGAACCCAGTATCTTGCCCTTGCCAAAAAGGAGAAGAGCTAGACAAGCTTAATATATGAGGAATAAAATATCTCATTTGATTCATAACATCGACTCTTAAATCTTTATCTGGAATACCAATATGAACATGCATACCAAAAATCAATAATCTCTTTGCAACATACTGCATACTATCATAAAGCCCATGATATCGCTCTTTATCAGTGAGAACTTGATCTTTCCAATGTGAATAAGGATGAGTGCCAGCAGCAATAATTTTGCAGTTGTTCGCTTCAGCATAGTTTGATGCAAGTCTTCTTAAACGAATGACCTCTGCTCTTGCCTCTTTAATATTTTTGCAGACCTTACTAGTAACTTCTAGTTGAGATTTTAAAAATTCAGGAACCATACTATCTTTTACAAGCATTGCATCTCTCTCTAAGAATTCTGCAATATATGATGTTAATTCCCCTGAATCAGGATCAATAACCTGATACTCTTCTTCAATGCCAACTGTTAATTCTTTTATATCCATAATTACATCTAATTTAAAAAAAAATAGCTTATAAGATTCATGATAAATAATTTGAGACAAATGAACAAATTGAAATATAAAAATATCAAATCTTTTTATTATCTAAGGCATGTTTTAGGAATACTAGTTCCTAGAATATTTTACCGCTTACAATTACAATCAGAGCTAAACAGGGTAAAAAACTATGATAAAGAGTATATTTTTTCTCGGTTGAACTACTATAATAGAAAAGAAGATAGATTTATAGTTTCAGAAAATTCTATGACAAATAAAAATCTTCGTTGTCATCAGTTAGATAAAATTAAAGAAAATATAGTTAAAAAAAATAAGGAAGTTAAAAAGCACACCACATATTTTTTTGATTTGTATAAGCTTTTCTCATTCTTCAATAACAAAAAAAAGTTGGATTTTATTTTTGGTGATATTACAAAAATACAAAGCATTCCTACTATTGTTAAAAGTAGACCAATTATGAATAATGACAATTCTATTATTTTAAACTTAAATAAGGTTCGACATTTTCATTTCATAAAAGATCATAAAAAATTTATTGATAAAAAAAATGAAGCAGTATGGCGTGGCTATGGAGAAAACTCGGAAGCTAGACAGTATTTTTTAAAAAACTATCATCATATATCAATATTTAATATTGGACAAACTGGTCCAGTATTAGATGCACCTTGGGTTAAAAATTTTATGCCAATCACTGAGCAACTTGATTATAAGTTTATATTTTGTATTGAAGGAGTTGATACAGCAACAAGTATAAAATGGGTGATGTCTTCAAATTCTGTATGTGTCATGCCCAAACCAAAGTATGAAACATGGTTTATGGAGGGCGCTCTTCAACCTGACGTACATTACATTGAAATAAATGATGACTTCTCAGACGCAGAACAAAAAATTAAATACTTTATTGAGCATCCTAATAAAGTATTAAAGATTATTAAAAATGCGCAGGCACATGTAGAACAATTCAAACATGCTAAAAGAGAAAAATTAATTTCATTGATGGTGTTAGATAAATATTTTGCTTTATCCGGACAAAATAATGAATGATAGAAATATATCTATTCTTTTTGACGTTCAAGAACTCTACTATTTACCTCAGTATCTTCCTGTATATCATGAATTTTTAAAACGTAATCAAGGCAGTGCTTTTTTTGTATTTCATCATGGTAAATTTGATACGATAATAAAGAGTATTATAAAATCAGAGAACTTAAATCATATATGGGTTGAAAATAAATCTGAGGCAAATGATTATTATAAAAAAGAAAAGGCTGATTGGATATTTTTTGGCAATACATTCCCATATCTTGATGAAGTTCATAATGTAAGTAAAACAATTCAGCTTGGTCATGGTGTTGGTCCAAAATCAAGTTATTATACCAAGTCAGATACTCCAACTACGGTAAGATTTGTTGAAGGAAAATATAGAACAGATCGTCTAAAAAGTATGTATCCTGATAATAATTTTATTGATGTTGGATTTGCTAAACTTGATCCTATTTTGAATGGTAATGCACCTAAATTTAATTTAGAAAGCTTAGGATTGAATCCATTAAAAAAAACTCTAGTTTATGCCCCTACTTTTTATCCTAGTAGCATTGAAAGATTTCCAAAAAAATTTCCTGAGGACTTAAAGGATTTCAATATAATGATTAAACCACATTACTTTTCATTAAGCCAGGAAAAATACAAAAAACAGCGCCAACTTCTTGAATATTGGTCAGAATATGATAATGTTTATTTAGCAAAAGTTACCGACTATTCACTCGTGCCCTTTATGGCAACGGCGGATCTTCTTATGAGTGATGCCTCATCAGCAATTATCGAATTTGCTGCTTTAGATAAACCGGTTATCTGGTGTAATTTTTTACAACTACGTTGGAATTATAGAGGTATTTTTTCTTACCGATTTAAGAACCGTATGGATAAAGATTATAATGAGTATTCTAAAATAGCTGTTCAATCTGACTCATATGAAGCATTAATAGACAATATCAAAGAACAGATATTAAATCCCACTGCTTTTTCAAAAAAACGGCTACAGTATGCAAATAAGTTAGCAGGTTCATTGGATGGAAAAGCAAGTCAAAGAATAATAGATTATTTATTAGAAAATAAATAAGTATTTTTCCCTATGAAAAAAATTGGATACACAACAGGTTGCTTTGATTTATTTCATATCGGCCATCTAAATATATTAAAACGAGCTAGATTAGAATGTGATTATCTTATCGTTGGAGTTACTAGTGATGAACTCGCAACATCCGCAAAAAATAAGAAGCTTGTTATTCCATTTCAAGAAAGAATGGATATTGTTGAGTCAATTAAATTCGTTGACGAGGTCGTGCCGCAAACTAGCTATAATAAAATGGAAGCTTGGAATAATTTAAAGTTTGATAAAATGTTCGTTGGTGATGACTGGAAAGGAACCGATGCATGGAATAAAATAGAAAAAGATTTTGAACCATGTGGCGTTGAAATTATATACTTCCCCTATACCACTCATACTTCAAGTACAATCTTAAGAGATATTTTAGATAAAATATAACTCCATTATAATTAATTCTTAATTTCATTCATGCATATTTTATATGGAATAGCTACTACTGGCAACGGTCACATCAGTCGCTCTAAAATCATCATAAATGCTCTAAAAGAAAGAGGCCATTCAATTGATGTCATATTAAGCGGAAGAGATGAGAAAGATCTTTTTGATATAGATGAGCTTAAGCCATATCAGGTTAAAAAAGGATTTACCTTTTCAAGTAATAAAGGTCGAATAAGCTATATTAAAACAGTATTAAAATCTAATCCACTTGAATTTCTTAACGATATAAAATCTGTGAAAAATGTATATGACCTAGTCATTACTGATTTTGATCCTATCAGTGCTTACGCTGCTAAAAAATATAAAATACCATGTATGGGTATAGGGCATCAATATTCGTTCTATCAAGATATTCCTATGACAAATAAAATGAAGTTTTCTAGCATATTTTTTCCAAAAATATATGCTCCTGTAAATTTTTCTATTCCTTTTCATTTCCATCATTTTAAGCAACCTATTCTTCCACCATTTATTGATCCTATACTACATGATAGGAGAGATAAGGAGGAAATAGGTAGTCATATATTAGTTTATTTGCCATGGGAGAATTTAAACGACATGATTACAATATTAAAAACAGTACCAAGAGATTTTATCATGTATGCAGACGTTGAATATATAAAAGAGATTGAAAATATTACTTTAAAACCATTTTCAAATAAAAATTTTAAATATGATTTATTGAGATGTCTATGCTTGATTACCAATGCTGGATTTCAATTAACTTCGGAAGCATTATTTCTTGGAAAACCAATACTTTGTAAGCCTGTTAAAGGCCAGCCTGAACAAGAACATAATGCAAAAATACTTCATGACCTTGAATATGCCACTGTATCACATGAAATTAATGCATCTACGATTAAAGATTGGCTTCATACCAGTAAAAATATTAAAATAGATTTTTCAAATCCAATTGATGTAATAGTAGACATCATTGAAAATAGAGAGAAGGACTTTTCAAATGAAATTAATAGGCTATGGCAAATAGAAAAAATCTATTAGGCTATTCAGAGAAAAAGCTTGAGCAGTTTTTTCTTGAAATAAATGAACCGTCCTTTAGGGCAAAACAATTATTAAAATGGGTTCACCAACAAGGTGAATTAGATTTTTCAAATATGAGTAATTTCAATAAACCTCTTAGAGAGAAAATGAAAGAAATAGCTGTTTTAATACCTCCAAAACTGAAGCAAGTTTTAGTATCTGATGATGGAACTAAAAAATATTTAATTGAATTAGATTCAGGTTCTTCCATAGAAATGGTAAGGATACCTGAAAAGAAAAGAATAACTCTATGTATTTCTTCTCAAGCCGGATGTGCTCTCGCATGTACATTTTGTGCTACAGGGGCCCAGGGATTTGAGAAAAATTTAACCGCTGATGAAATTATTGGTCAGCTTTGGTTAGCAAACTTTCACGACAAAGAAGATACTCCAATTACTAATGTAGTATTTATGGGAATGGGAGAACCTCTTTTAAATTTTGAACCGGTGATGGAATCTGCTGAAATCATGCGCGATGAATCAGCATATTTTTTATCTAAAAAAAGAATAACTATTAGTACGTCTGGATTAGTGCCTCAAATTAATAAGCTCGCCGAAAGAACAGATGTATCGCTTGCTATCTCCTTGCATGCAGCAGATGATGATTTGAGAGATATTATTGTTCCAATTAATAAAAAATATCCAATTGACGATTTATTAAATGCATGTAAAAACTATTTAACTGTGCATGAAGATAAACGATATGTCACAATTGAATATATCTTAATAGATGGTATCAATGACTCAATGTCCCATGCTAGAAATCTTAGTAAAATATTATCTGGACTTGCATGTAAAATTAATCTCATTCCCTTTAACCCTTTTGATGGATGTGATTACAAGCGATCTAATAACAGGAATATTGAAGCATTTAAAAAACATTTATTTGACAAAGGTTATATAACTACACTCAGAATAACTAGAGGTGATGATATTGACGGAGCATGTGGACAGCTTGTAGGAAATTTAAAGAAGGCAACTAAAGGGAAAAAAGTTGTAGAACGTCAAGCTATCGCTTAAGTATTTTGGCTCTCAAAATATTGTAATAAATCTGTAAAACCACCAATAGGAACATCATTAATAACAATCTGAGGAACTGTAGTTCCTTTTGTCATTGCTGCCATTTTCTCTCTACTGATATCATTTGCTTCGATATCTATGTCATTAAAAGAAAATCCATTTTCTGTTAAAAATCGTTTTGCCATCTTACAAGGGCCACACCAAGAAGCGCTATAAATTGTTATTTCCGTATTTTTTGGCTTTAACTTATTCATGAAAGAATATACCCAGGGTCACCCAAGAAAGAAAAAATATTTTTATTTCTTATCATATATAATATTAGCTAAAATAGCCTATGGAATTTGGATTATACTATTGGGGAATATTTGGAGGAGTAATACTGTTTGTATTCCTCGTCTCTTTACTTTTTAATCCCTAAGGAAAGATATTATTATGGAATTTATACAATCATTTGGAGAATATTTAATTGCTAACCCAGCGGCAATGATTGCCGTATCTCTTTATCAAGGTTTATGGTCAATGCTAGGATTGTGGTTTGCAGCAAGAAATGATCATAAAATTTGGTTTGTTGTGATAGCACTTTCTAACACTATGGGTATAATTGAAATCATTTACTTAGCAAAAAAGACAACATTTTTTAAAAACTTTAATATCAATGGGTAATAGACACTTTCCAACCGTTATTGCCCTTATTATGCTAGTAGCAATGCTAGGATTAATGAGTAATTGCCAAGTAAAAACGGATGTACCGTTAGAATACAACGCTCCTACTGATATTAGTGAACATCTTGATGAAAATGGTGAGCCAATGAAAAAGCGTATTGTGTCTTATGAATTTCAACGAGATAAAAAGAATCCTTGAAAAAAATACTCTCGATTGGCGTTTCTCTTGCCTGTCTTTATTTAGCATTCCAACAGGTTAATTTATTAGAAGTTTTAACTGCTCTATCCAATACTAATTTTTCTTATATAATTGCTGCTTTAATTGTTACAGCTATCTCTTTTTCTCTGAGAGCTTTAAGATGGAGAACTCTTTTAAAAAGCCCAAGATATCTTACCCTACAACATTACTCTTCATCCACGCATATTGGATATTTTTTAAATAACATACTTCCGTTTAGAGCTGGTGATATCTTTCGTGCCAAACTATTATCGAATCATGACAAAGATATTAAACTGAGCTATTTGATTGGAAGTTTGGTTGGGGAAAAAATTATTGATCTATGGGTTGTAGGTCTCTTTACAATGATATTGATTCTATTAGGCTATACTAATCTGTTAGGTGCTCAATTTATATTAGCTGTTATTGCTATATCTTTTGTTAGTTCATTAATTATTTTTGGACGTCACACCCTATCTAATAAATTACTTATTTCATTTCCAGTATTAACGAATTTTGTCGGAGGATATAAGTTGGTATCAGAAAATAAAGTGCGTTTATTAAGCTGGTCTATGCTGTTATGGATAAGTTTTGTAGCATATGTTATCTTTTCATTACAAGCGATTGGAATCATATTGACGCTTGAGCAGGCTTTAGGACTAACAATTATATCTAGTATTGTTACTTCATTGCCTATTGCTCCGGCTGCAATTGGGACATATCATTTAGCGGTAATTTATTGTCTACATAATTTATATGGTTTCAATTTAGAGTTAGCACAAACAGGCGCTATTGTTATGCATAGCATTTTTCTACTATACAGTATTATTGTAGGTTATATATATTTAGTATCTGAAAATCTTAATATTGGATCAATAGTAAATGACGACAAAAACTAAAGGATTGCTTACCGTATTATTCGCCTATATCATGGCAATAGGCTTAGGATATCTTTCTATTTCATACACTCTTCACTTAGGAGATATGTTTCAAGTCTTTATTGCTGATATAATAGCAACATTTGTGATTTATGGTTTCAGTGTTGCATATAAAAACTCCTCATTCTATGATCCATATTGGTCGGTAATTCCCCCATTTATCCTCTTATTTTGGGTATGGAAACAAGACTTCGTATTAAGCGGGACTTCTAGCTTACTAATTTATGCTATGTTATTTTGGTCTATACGCTTAACAACAAATTGGATAAAAACTTGGGAAGGTTTACATCATGAAGATTGGCGCTATATTGATATGAGAAAAAAGTTAGGTAGCTCTTTTGAAATCCTAGGAAACTTTGGTGGTATTCATTTCTTTCCAACATTAATTGTATTTTTCTGCTGTATGCCAATGGGAGCAACTCTATCATTGCAAGAAGCTATTCCAGATACAAGTATGCAAGCATATGCTGGATTTTTTATATGTATTATAGGTGTTTTATATGAAATTATTTCTGATGCGCAACTTCATCGATTTAGAAAAGAAAATCCACACCAAAAAGGGATTATAAAAACAGGTTTATGGAATTATTCAAGGCACCCAAATTATTATGGTGAAATCTTATTCTGGTGGGGAATATTCTTATTCGGAAATGCATTTACTGGAATGACATATTTGATTCTTGCTCCTATTGCAATGACATTAATGTTTTGGTATGCTAGCATTCCTTGGATCGAAATCAAAATTCTTCGTACAAGACCCGCCTACAAAGATTATCAAAAAAGGGTTCATATTTTATTTCCAGAAATCACTATATTAAAGCGCTTAATAGGTAAATAAAAAATATGGATAACAACACAATAACAGTTTTGAAAATTTTTGGAATAATTACTGTAATTCACTTTATTTTTTTTATGCTAGTAATGGTCCCTAATAAAACCTGGTATTTTTTTGGGTAATACTATCTTGAATGCTTAATCAAACTTTTTTTATCTGGCTAATCCTTGTTTGTATATGGAATTTTGGATATCCCCAGGCAACCCCTATCGAAGATGTTATGATTGCTGTTATTTTAGCAGGATTATCTTATCGATTAAATAGAACCAACTAAGAAGAACTTAATTGCAATATCATCTTTCATTTTTATAGTTAATAATGAAGGACGTTTAATTTTATAGTCCGTCAAGCTTATAGAAAAATCTGCATCTACTTTAATTTTTTTATCATCTAAAGTAAAGTTTACCGGTATGGTTATCTCCTTTTTAATACCATGGAAAAATAAAAGCCCCTTAATATAATATTGATTTTCTTGTTTTATTATTTCAGATGAAGTAAAGCTAACTGTAGGATAAAAATAGTCTTCAATAACGTCTAACATATTGGAATCACGATTTGAATTTTTACTATCAAAACTAAATACAGGAACAAATAAGTCTACATTTGAAGCAGTGGGGTTATCTTTGTCAAAAATAAATGAACCCTTAATCTCTTTTGATACGCCCGTCCAATTATGAGCAGGGTGCCTTCCATCATAAGAAATAAAGCTTTGATCTACATCAATTGTAACTGGCACTCCTTGTGCAAATGCAACTTGAAAAAACAGAATGATGATTAACTTTCTCATTTAAAAAAAGTAATTCCTAACGCATCAAGGCTTAGTGCAAAGAAAGCTACTGTTCCTGCTTTTAAATGAGCATCCATCAAATCATTATATCTTTTACCGTCGGCTACTGCTGCTTTGGCTAAGAATGGTTGTGCCATCATTGCAGAAAAATGAAGAATAGCCATTGTACGGTGAAACTTAATTGAAGAGAAATTATTATCATATTTTCTAGCAGGGGGTGCAAAAATAGAAAGGGATGCACCGGTCATGTAAGTGGCATAGGTAAAATAGCCCATAGCCTTGTGTCGATCATAGTGCTTATCCCAATAATCACTATCATTTCCATCATATAATTTTTTTCCTACATCATACTGATAAGCTAAGCCAGCTAAAGTCAAAATACCTATCCATTGATGATGTTTTAACATTTTACGTCTGAGTTTTAATTCTTCTATTCTAGTGTCAGGTCCAATATCTAATTTTCTAAAGACTCCTTCTTTTCCCCATATAATAGATTTTACATAAGGCATATTATCAGGTAATCCAATTTCTTGTGGAGTAAATCTATTATCATAGCTTTCCTGCGTCACAACAGATTGTGCTTTTATCGTTGAGAACAATAAAAAGATTGATAGTATTATAAGTTTTCTTTGTAACGACATTTTTTAGTAGTAATATTTAATACTAAGTATGAACAACTCTAAGTTACCCAAAAAAATTGAATCATGTGAATGTGATTGTAATTCGGAAAAACCTTCCGATCCATCACGTCGTGATTTCATGAAACAAGCAACCACACTAACCATGATTGGAAGTACAGCTTTTATCTTACAAGCTTGTGGCGGTGGTGGTTCATCTCCAACAGGACCTCAAGATCCTGGTGGCGGTGATAACAATGGTGGCGGTGATAACAATGGTGGCGGTGATAACAATGGTGGCGGTGATAACACTGACACAGGATACACTTATGACGCTACTACAGGAACAATCACAATTGATACTTCTATGATATATACTACACTTCAGACTGCTGGAAACGGTATTCAATTAAGTGGTAGTGACACATTTGATTCTAGGGGAATAATTGTTCTTAGGACTAGCAATACAGGCGTTAGAGCTTTATCAAGAAGATGTACGCATGCAAATAATACTGTAAATATTAATAGTGCAGGGAATAATTTATTATGCCCAAGTCATAATTCAATTTTTGATTTAAATGGAAATGCAGTTTCAGGTCCGGCAACCGGTGCACTAACAAGCTATACTTGCTCTCTAGATTCAGCAGGTACAATTATTACCATTCAAAATTCTTAATTATTTATTCTCAAATTCTTTCAAAGCTTTTATAATCATGTTCTCTAATTTTTTTGTTTGAGTCGATAGCTCTTTATTATATGCTTTTTCTGTTAAATTTGATTTGTCTTTTGATGTAATTGGTGGAAGAATTTTAATAGTAATATTGGCAGGTCTCATAAAGCTTTCCCCTTTAGGCCATGCATTTTCAGTACCTACAATAACTGCAGGCAAAATAGGAATATCTAGTCCCATTGAGAATTTTACTGTTCCTTTTCTAAAGCGCTGTAAAACACCAGGCTCTCCCCTTGAACCCTCTGGAAACATGATGATATTATTGCCTAATCCAATAAATCCTTTTGATAAAGTAAATGTATCTTCTAAATCAAGTGATTCTGGATTTTGCTTTCTGCTTATTGGAATGAGATTAATAAAGTTTTTAAAGAATTTTTGTCTAAAATCATTATCAAACCAATAATCTTTTGCTGCTAAAAATCCAAAGCGTTCATAACCTAGTCGTGTTGAATATGCTAATACTGCAATATCCATATGACTATTATGGTTGCTTGCAAAAATAAAGGGAGTGTCTTTAGGTATATTCTCTCTTCCTATAACTTTAACTGGAGTATAAAATGTCAAAACTGTGTTAGCATATAAATCAAAAACAAATGATAAAATTTTAAATAGCACTGATTTAGGCTGTGCTAAATGACGATATCTCGGATCTTCTAGAATGGAATATTTCATATATGCTTTGTTATGCGTCTATTCTTTTTGCTAAAAAGAAATATATACTAGGAAAAAATCTATGGATAAACACTCCGAACCATGCAATATCACCCCATTTTGACACGATGACTTGTCTTTTTTTATTTTTAATAGCTTTCAGAATTATTTTTGCAGCCTTTTTTGATGATAAACCAAAAGGCGTTAAGGAATTTTTACCAAAAGGATTACCATGAGAGTCTAATTTATTTTTTCCAAAGTTTGTTATCACCTTACCAGGTGCAATAATAGTTATATCTATATTATGCTTTTCTACCTCAAGTCTTAGAGAATCGAGAAATCCATGTAATGCAAATTTTGCAGATGAATATACGGTTCTTTTCTTGGAGGTAATTAATCCTGCTACGCTTGTATTTGTAGCAATTTGACCTCCTCCATTATCTACCATATGTCTTAAAATAGATTTTGTAAAGTAGACGACTGAGAAATAATCTACTTGCATTACCTCATGAAATACGCTCAAATCTATATCTTCAAATAAACTTTCTGATCCAATACCAGCATTATTGAACAGAATATCAATAGGCCCTTCATTTTTAATTATTGTACTTACAAATGAATCAATTTTATCTAATTGAGATAAGTCGAAAGGATATATTACACATTGACTCTTATCGAAAGATTTAAAAGATGTCTCCATCTTTTCTTTACTTCTAGATACCAAGATTACTTTTGCGCCTGATGACAAAAATGCTTTAGCAGTTTCCTCTCCAATTCCAGACGAGGCTCCAGTAATAATTACGGTTTTATTCTTAAAGGACATAAACGGAATGTACTAATTTTTATCCTTTGTGTTAAGCCAGTAATAAAAAGGAAGCGCAAACAATAAACTGCCCAATAAAGACAAAATAATTAACCAATACCACTTATACTTACCGATAGGGTGATGCTTAAAATAATAGGCAAACAATAGCATGAGCATAAATGCCTCGATAAATAATGCTACACCTATCGTATTAGCTAGAAAAATAGCAAAATCGAATTCAAAAAACTGCCAGTAGAGAAAGAGATTATTCACCACCAGTAATCCTGTTGCTGCAAAGAAAAATAATATTTTCTTACTCATTATATATCAACTTAAACTATTGATCCGTATCAAAGAAGAACTTTGTTAATTGCACCCATACCACTATTCCTAATAAATAAGATGCTACCATGTATAATGCTTCATTAGGATAAGAATTAAACGTACCCAACTCATTGCTTGAGAAAGTGCTAATAATTCTTTCAAATAACACCATGAATGGTATCAACATGTAATTATTTTTAATAAGAAATTTATATACTAAAAATAATAAAGTAGAGTAAAGTGAAATTGCTATCAGTGATGGTATAATAGTATATTGCATTTCAATAGTACCGCCATAGACAAACATCACTAGCAAGACTCCGTAGATATTAGACTTTACTGTGTTAGCATATCCATCTGTGATTTCGAAGAGAGTTTTAGCAAAGAATAAACTAAATGCTACAGCAACGAATCCGCCATAAATATTAAAAGTATCTATTATAGGATAATATAATCCTGATAGAGTTATTCTAGGAAAATTTGGATTAAGATCTAATTGGAATGATCCAGCAATCATAGCAACTGTTGTTCCTAATAATGCGGCAATAAATCCTCCAACTATAGAATCTGAGATTGAACTACGATTAAAAGTTGGTTTTAACATGGTACCTAGACCACCAAAGAATAAGACTTGAGCCAGTGCTACCACTAAGAATCCTATCATAGCAGATATGTACATGGTTGTCATTAAATTTCCTATTGGTTGGTCTGTAGGTAATGTCATAAAGAATGAAGAATCATTGAAAAAGGCAATAATAGCACTGACAAAAATTATTGCTCCAAAAAATGCTCCTTTTCTCAAATTAAGCTTACTATCCATCAACATCTTAAAAGAACGTATTAATAATAATCCACCAATAAATAATCCACCTGGAATTGAGAATAACATTGCAAGCATTCCAGAGAATCCTTCTCTGTCTCGTATCATTCTAGACCATTCTTCGGGAACATAAATAGATTGTGAAAATCCTGCAAGCTGGTCACCTGAAACAGTGATGACACTTTCTAGTTGCGAACCTTCATAGCTTACATTCTTATCTTCCTTATAAGTAAATATCCAGTCTAATCGTTCTGGCTTTTGAGATTCAATTGCACTGACTAAGCTTACCATACTTTGGTTTAAATTAAAGTGGTCACTTAGAGCCTGATCTGCTATTACTTTAGCTTCAGCTTGACTTAAGATCATTCCTGCTTCATTTTCAGGAAATTTATTATAAAAGCGAATAGGTTTTCCTTCAAAATCTACTGAAACAACTATTTCTCTTGCTCTTGTTTCTACTTCGCCATCAAATTTAGCAAAACGAACTTTCCATCTTGGCCCCAACACATAAGATCCTAAAAGCTCATTGAAAGTATCAGACCCTAACTCTTCCCAAATGAAACGTGATCCGGGGTAGGTTGTGGTAATCATTGCATAGCCCTCATATCCTGCAGCTAACTCTATATCATTTGCAGAAAGAAATTCTTCTGCGATACTAATAGCCTGCTCACGATCTATGCTTGGCGAATCTATAGAAACATCAGAATCGCTAAATTTTAATGATGTCATTCCTATCACAATGAATATTATGGACCCTAATAAGATCTTCTTATTTAATGGAGCTCCATCTTGTATCATAGTTTTTGACTCTTCTTTATGCTTTGATATCTCAGGTGGAGTTGGTTTAAATCCTTTATTCAATGCCTTATTATCTAATTCAGCCCACCCGTTTGCTTTCATTCTAAAATATAGGATCACAAGCAAAGGAATAGCTCCGCAAAGCACTGTCATAAATTTATCAACAACATAGCCACTAGAGTACCATATCGGTAATGAAAACAGTAAAACATCATATAAATAGTGTGTAATTGCACCAAAGATTACTCCCAATTTCAAATACAACATTCCATAAACAATAATAGAGGGTAAAAATAATTCTACCACTCGAGCATAAGAAGGTTGCGCAGGGTAATTAGCATGTCCTGCTCCAAAAATCAATGCCTGAAGTACCATTGCAATAGCAAGGCCAGTAAAACGCATATTATATCTTTGTCCAATCAAGACTCCTGCCCCAATTGGAACAGCACGAAAGAGCATTTCCTCCCAAAATCCTGCCTGAAGTGAAATAGCAATTCCTGTATACCAAGGGAAAATAGATGCTAAATAATTTGGATCAGCCATACTACTTGCTGGAGACCAGAATCCAAAATATTTTTCCATAAGAATATAAAATGCACCAACAATAGCCAGCTTAATTGGAACAATTAGATAGGCAAAAACTGTATCATTTAATACGCGCTTTGAATTAGCAACATTCATTGTCCATGTTTTCCATAATTGAATATGTTCGGGGAATGCTCTTCTAGTTAGCGACTCTGCAATAACAAAAGTTGCACCAAAAAGTAAGAAGTTTACTACGCCATTTGCTAACATAGCTAATAGCCCTTCTATCATGAACTGTGACTTACTAGTAGCGGTATCATAAGCCATCCACATAGTTGGATAAAAATTTAATTGCACTAGCGTGCTAGTTGTAGCAATAAACGCTGCTGCTAATAATGATGATTTCCATCTCAACCAACCAGTACGATAAAAAATAATTATAGATCCTACGCCAATCACTAGCATATAAATCCCGAGGAAAGCAAAATTTGCAAACATCGCAATGGTATCATTGTCTGATCTTATATTGGCAAATTCACGATTGAATGATTCTGGAATAAAAGCACTTGGGGATACAGAGCTTACCATCGATCCAGATACATCTACATTTAATCTATACTTTGCATCTCCAATATCTTGGAGCTTATGCTCAAATACAAAAGAGTGATCAACTCTGCTATTTGGCATTTCTTCAAAAGATGATTCTATTAATGAATAGTCTGCAAAATTTCCAGACCAATGATCGTTAATTTTAAGAGCTATTAGGCCGAGTGCGTCCTCTTCTGACAAGCTATCTGAATCATGATCTTCTGGAATTTTAACACGATAACCATTTGAGGAACCGTCAGGTTTAAATGCAAAAGTTGCTTCAGCTACTTGTCCCTCTTTAAATGTTCTTACAACCCAATTGTATGGGGAAAAAACATCGCTATCAATAATCGATTGAAACTTTTCACGTCCACCTTGCTTGAGTTCTACATAATCACGTAAGCTTGAGCTAAATGCGTATGCTGCAGCCTGATCAAGGTTGTCACCTAGTATTTCAAAATCTTCAGAGGCAGCTTTAGCTTCTTCTAAAGCGAGCTCCCTGTCCATGGATACATTAACACTTAATCCTCCAAGAAAATCATCCCAGAAGTAAGCGAGTCCTAACGTGCTTGCAATTGCAACAACGCATGTAATAGATAAAATTTTATTTGTAGTCATTATTCCCTCTTTTTTTCATTTTGTAAATAGGTAAAGTAAACTTTACATATTTTAAAGTCAATTATACTCCGCTCTTTTGATTTATAACTCTAAAAAGTTCTGAAGGTATAATTATAAAAAAATATGTAAAATACAATACTAAATAATAGAGGGAATTACTTATGAAAAAAGAAAATTTAACAGAAGAACAAATGATATTTCAGGATGCAGTTCGCACATTTATGGATCGCGAATGCAGACCAAATAATGAGCAATGGGAAAAAGATGGAATGGTATCCCGTGAAGTCTGGCTAAAAGCTGGAGAAAATAATTTTTTTGGAATAGATGTTCCTGAAGAATATGGTGGAATGGGTATCGATGATTTTAGATACAACACCATTTTAATTGAAGAAAGTGTGAGAGCAGAAAATCCAGGTTTCGGACATTCTGTACAAAATGATTTGGTTGTTCCTTATCTTATAAGACATTGTAATGAAGAACAGAAAAAACGTTGGCTTCCAAAAATCTGTAGCGGAGAAACTATTGGTGCATTAGCTATGACAGAGCCAGGTGGAGGTAGTGATTTAGCGGCTATTAAAACAACTGCAAAAGATATGGGTGATCATTATGTAGTTAATGGTAGTAAGACATTTATCACAAATGGCTTATTAAGCGACTTAGTAATTGTAGCATGTAAAACAGATTCAAAAAATGGTGCACATGGTATTAGTTTAATTGTTTTAGAGCGTGGTATGGAAGGATTTGAACGTGGGAATAAACTACATAAAATGGGTCAAATAGCACAAGATACAGCGGAAATGTTTTTTAAGGATGTCAAAGTTCCTAAAGACAACTTACTTGGTGAAGAAGGTAAAGGATTTTACTATATGATGGAGAGTCTTCCAAAAGAAAGGCTATCTATTGCAGCTGGATCAATTGCAGTCATTGAATTTGTCCTTGAATTGACAATCAAATACTGTCATGAACGTAAAGCATTTGGACAAAAAATTGGAAGCTTTCAAAATTCAAAATTTAAGTTAGCTGAAATGACAACAGAGGCAGAGATTGCACGTACATTTTATGATCAATGCGTTTTTGAACTAAACGATAAAAAGCTTACTCCGGAAAAAGCGGCAATGGCTAAATGGTGGATAACAGAATTAGAACTCAAAGTTGTAGACCAATGCTTGCAGTTGCATGGTGGGTATGGATATATCTTAGAATATCCAATTGCCAAGGCTTATGTAAATTCACGAGTACAAACAATTTATGGCGGTACCACTGAGATCATGAAAGAGATCATTGGGAAGTCGTTAGGATTTTAATATGGGAAAGAAATTAGAAGGAAAAGTTGCATTAATTACAGGTTCAGGTCGAGGTATCGGTCGTGAACTAGCATTAATGCTAGCAAAAGATGGTGCACATATCGTTGTTAATGATCTCGATGCTGATCCAGCTCATCAAACGGTAGAAGATATCATTGCAATGGGTGGAAAAGCTGTAGCGTGCGTTGGAAGTGTTACTGAAGACGATTTTGCAGATAACTTTATCAATACTGCTTTAGATACGTTTAATGGACTGGACATTATTGTAAATAATGCAGGATATACTTGGGATAATGTCATTCAAAAAATGGATGATAAACAATGGCAAGCTATTTTAGATTGTCATTTAACTGCTCCTTTCCGAATCTTAAGAGCCGCTCAACCTCATATCAAACGATTATTTCTAGAAGAAAAAGAAAAAGGGATTATAAATTTTAGAAAAGTGGTCAATATCTCATCCACATCAGGCATGAATGGGAATGCTGGGCAAGTCAACTACGCAACAGCAAAAGCTGGTGTAGTAGGAATGGCAAAAACCATGTCAAAAGAATGGGGTCGTTACAATGTAAATGTAAACGCAGTAGGATTTGGTCTTATCAAAACACGTTTAACTGATGCCGATGCCGAAAAAGAAGAGTCATTGATTGATATTGAAGGAAACAAAATCAAAGTGGGAGTCAATTCGGCTATATTTCAATCAGCAAAGACTATGATTCCACTTGGACGACCTGGAACTCCTGAAGAAGCTGCTGGTGCTATTTATATGTTCTGTATTCCTGAATCTAACTATGTCACAGGACAGATTTTAATGTGCCATGGTGGTGGATTTGGACTCTAATAAATACAGCCCATCTGAATGAAATATTTTTCTCCTTTAATCCCATTTATTTTAGGCTGGGGACTGTTACTCCTTTCAGAAAATTTAACCTCAATTAGCTTTACTAATGGAGCACTTCAACTACTATTATTTGTTTTTGTAGTGTGTTTACCTACATGGCGCACTGGACGTATGTCCTATGTTGATATTGGCTGGCCATGGGGTGTTGCTCTTATTGGGATCATCACTTGGCTATATAGCGAAGGTGATAGTGCTCGCATAGCTACAATTAGTATTCTTTATATTTTAATTGGAAGTCGTATGGGAATGGGTGCACTCAAAATGTGGAGGTTGGGTATGCTCAATACAGAATTTCCTCGTTATGAATATCAGAAAAAACGTTGGAAGAAAGCAGGTAAAAATAATACCATGCTTGCCATGCAAATTGAAGGGATTCTACAAGGCTTAGCCAATGCTTCGTTCTTAGCGATGCCCGCGTTTATTATTGCGACCAATTCTAGTACAACGATTTCAATACTTGAAATAGTAGGTATTCTTATTTGGTTGGGTGCATTTGTCATGGAATCAATTGCAGATATGCAAAAAATCTCCTTTTTAAAAAAAATGAAGGCATCGGGTGAAAAAAATAAAGTCTGCAATGTTGGTTTATGGAAATATACCAGACATCCTAATTATTTTGCTGAATGGATGGTTTGGAATGGATTAATCATTGCATCAATTCCATCGTGGATTCTCTTATATGATACAGAATCAATGACTATATGGATATTGCTAGGACTAGGTCTATTATTTACTTCTAGAATGATGTATACAACACTAGTATATCATACAGGCGCTATTCCATCAGAATACTATTCTTTAAAAAAACGTCCCGATTATAAAACCTATCAAGAAAGAACAAATATATTTTTTCCTGGACCTAAAAAATAAAAAAAATCTTAAATATTATTCGTCTTCGCTATCAATATTTACTATATCATTTCCATTAACATTAATGCGAATTTTTACATTTTCACTTTTATCCCCATCTAAATTTTCAAACTCTTCGATATCAATTTCAAATTCTTGATTTCCATTGATAATATCTTCTCTAAGTTTATCAAATTCTTCTTGAGTAATAATATCTTTATCAAGAGCAGTCTGTAAATCCATTAGTTCTTGACCGGTTGTTACATTTTTATTGATGTGCAATTCTGCCGTGCCTTTATTGAACGATCCACATGCAGAAATAAGTGCTAAGAGCACAATTATACATAATCTTTTTTTCACAATATTCTCCTTTTTGACTATTAAATTTATTTATTTATCAAACTATCAATGACGCTTGGATCTGCTAGAGTAGAAATATCTCCTAAATCATCTGTTTCATTTTGAGCAATTTTTTTTAAGATTCTTCTCATTATTTTACCAGATCGTGTTTTAGGTAATCCATCACAAAATTGAATAACGCTTGGCTTTGCATGAGGACCAATAATTTTTGTTACTGTAGCTAAAATATCTGTTTTAATATCATCGGATGGTTCAACACCAGTCATCAACGTAACAAAGGCATAAATTCCTTCTCCTTTAATGTCATGAGTATATCCGATGACAGCAGCTTCTGCTACTCCTGTTGCAGCTCCAATAGCTCCTTCAACTTCGGCCGTACCAATACGATGCCCTGACACATTTAAAACGTCATCTACTCTTCCAGTGATCCAATAGTAACCATCTTCATCTATGAAAGCTCCATCTCCAGTAAAGTAATTTCCCGGTGCTTGAGAAAAATATGTATCTTTAAAACGCTGATGATCTCCGTAAACAGTTCTCATTTGTCCTGGCCATGATTGTGTCATGACTAAAAATCCTGTTGTATGTGGCTCAGTAATTTTATTTCCATTTTCATCAAGTAATGCAGGTTCAATTCCAGGTAACGGTAATGTAGCTGATCCAGGTTTTGTTGGAACACAACCTGGGATTGGAGACATCAATACTCCACCAGTTTCTGTTTGCCACCACGTATCAACGATTGGACATTTTTCTTTTCCGATTGTTTGAAAATACCAATGCCATTCCGGTGATTTAATTGGCTCTCCTACTGTACCTAATACTCTTAGGCTTGATAAATCATATTGATTTGGAAAGTCATCTCCCTCTTTCATTAATGCACGTAATGCTGTGGGTGCAGTATAAAAAATATTTACTTTGTGTTGCTCTACAATTTGCCAGAAACGACCAAAGTCAGGATAATTTGGTACACCTTCAAAAATAACTTGGGTCACACCATTGGAAAGAGGTCCATAGACAATATAAGAATGGCCTGTAATCCAACCAATATCAGCTGTACACCAATATATATGATCTTTATGATGATCAAATACTATCTCATGTGTATGAGAAGTATATACCATATATCCACCCGTAGTATGCAACACTCCTTTCGGTGTTCCTGTTGATCCAGAAGTATATAATATAAACAAAGGATCTTCCGCGTCCATCACTTCGGGTTCACATACCGTATCACATCCTTTAATAAAGTCATGCCAATAAATATCTCTTCCTTCTTGCATTGCTACATCATTACCGCATCTATCTACTACTACAATCTTTTCAAGAGAAGGACATTCATCTGCAATATGATTTGCATTTTCTTTCATTGGAATATCATGTTTTGTACCACGCACTCCATTATCCTGCGTAATCAATAACTTACATTCAGAATCATTGATTCTATTTTTTAGCGCATCAGAAGAAAATGCTCCAAATACAACGGAGTGTACTGCTCCAATACGAGCACAAGCCAACATCGCAACAATAGCTTCTGGTATCATCTGCATATAAATGCATACACGATCTCCTTTTTGAATATTTGCTTTTTTTAATGCATTTGCAAACTGAGAGACATGTACTAATAGTTCATTATAGGTAACATCTTTACTAACATTGACATCATTGGATTGCCAAATCAATGCTGTTTTTTCTCCTAAGCCATTCTTGATATGTCGATCAATACAATTATAAGATGCGTTTAGTTTTCCACTGGTGAACCATTCAATGTGCGCATCATGATAATTCGTTTTATTAACATCGGTCCATTTTTCAAACCAATCAATTCTCTCTGCTACTTTTGCCCAATATGCGTCACTATCTTTATGGACATCTGTTTTAAGTTTTAGATACTCTTCGAGGCTATCATAGCCAGTTAGGGATGAGAAATCCCCAGGTACATTGTATTTTTTAATCACAATGTTAAGTTAAAAACAATCCCCCTAAAAGGTGAAGTTAATTATTGGTTATTGCTTACAATACCACCAACAACCGCCAGCTACTATTAATAATAGCCACCACCACTCTGTTAGAAATTCCATTTTTTTCCTCTACTTAGTTACTATAATAAAAAAGGCAACATTCTATAATGAGAATAGAATCTTGCCCCCTTCAATTTCACTATAATGTATAAAATAAAGTAAAAACAAGCGAGTTATACATAATTCTTTATTAACAAAAATGTATCTTAGGATGGTAAAACATAAAAGAATATTGAAATGAAATGACTAAAACTTCCCCCCATAACAAAGAGGTGCCAGATAAAATGATTGTATTCAATGCGTTTGTCCATTAAATAAAAAAAGACTCCAATCAAATAGGATACACATCCTATTATTAGCCATAAAAGACCTTCATATGATAATAACTGGAATAGATCTTGCATATAAAACACACAAATACCTCCCATTCCAACATATAAAAATGTTGAAATAAGATTATATTTTCCGACAGTAAATAATTTCCATATAATACCAAATAATGCAATACTCCAAACTATGCTAAATAATATCCATCCCTTAGTTCCTTGAAGCAATACAAGCGCATAAGGAGTATATGAACCAGCGATCATTGTATAGATAGCAAACATATCTAGCATCCTATATTTATTGCGCTTAATAGGGTCTTTAGATTTATGATACATGGTCGATGTAATAAATGTCAACATAAGTGCGACACCAAAAACAGCCAAACTAAAAATATATATTGGGCTCCCGTCGCTAATTCCTTTTGCCAAAAGTAAAATAAAACATACAATACTACATAAAAAAGCATACCCATGACTTAATACATTGAGTCTTTCTTCTTTCTCGGAATAAAAAAATGTTGGATGATTTTCTGTATTGTTCATTATTATAATTGGAAGTTTACGAACTAAACCTACAAAATAATTATGGCTTTTTTTTGAAAAATCTTTGCTTCTCTAGCTCTTTAATATCTCTTTTAGAACGCTTTACTGCTCGAATATGTGGCATAAGAGCATTATCTGCTCCTGAGCAATTCTCACCAAGTGGTTTTTCCTTTATCCAAGAATGAAACTGATAATTGGCAAACCATTGTTTAAAAGAATTTTTAAAAGTATTAATTACGATTGGATGTAGTGCATCAATGCTATATGACTCTCCTTTTTCTGTCATAATATCTACTCCTACAAAGAGAGCTATCAATTTACGAATAGAAGTATATCTCCTATAAATTTGAATCTCAAAATGTTTGAAGTGCTTATTCTTCACCTTACCAAAACGCTTATTTAACCAATTACCTCTATACTTGTTAAAGTGAAGAGATTGAATTAATGATATATGATTTGGGTTGTCTTTGATATCGTAAGATGGGTGGCTCCATAAATGTTCCATAAATTTACTAACCTGGCTTTGAGTAAAGTCTTTTTTTGATTTTAGGGGTGCAAGTGAATGCCGCTTTAAATACATTTCTGCAATCAATTTCATATCTTTTAAATTATGCTCTTTTGCAAATTCATCACTATCTACTGCAAACCATGGAGCATCATTGAGATTCTCTACACCTCTTGAATCAATTACAGGATTATAATACTCATATCCATCCAATTCTGAAATATTAACACCGTAGTTATAAATACTACGTTCAATCCATAGAAGGCTTCCAAGATAGTATTCTGTTCTTTGGCTCTTATCTTTAATGGTAAGAAAAAAAGAATAGGTGGCATGCCATTCATGTAATAAATCTTTTAATGCATTAAGATTTGCTTTACCATTCATCAGCTTTTTCCAATATTCTCCAACTAGGTAGCCACTTATTTCGATCTTGCAGGTCAGATTCGCTTACTGTTACTTTAATCTTCTTTTTACATACAGAAAACAGCTCTAGTTCTTTTGTTTTCTTATTAACATTGATTACTTCAAAGTGTCTCCAGCCTTCCACCTTATCTACTGACGTCCACTTAGAATGTTGATAATTTCTTTTCATGTATACCATTATTTTAAAACTATTTTTCAATACACTATAGCAAATAATTTTATATTAATCTTTATCATTGTGGTTAGTAGGAGCTATACATAACATATTAAAAATTAATGAAATAAATATGTGGGGGATTTTAGTTGAAGATAAAAATCTTTTCAAAAAAATATTTTTTCGCTAATTAACGTAAATGAACAAAGGAAATACTATGAAAAAACTATTACTAATGGCTATGTTTACAACTTTAGCGTTCTCTCAGTATAATGATGGGAATACAGTAGTAACCTGGTCAAAATACAAATGGGAACCAATTGGTGAAAATCCAGATATTTCTTGGATGGACAGAAGTTCAGATGTTGCAGCTTATCAACTAGCAAGACATAAAGTTTCAAGGCAGCTAATGAGCTCAATGATGTTAACGCATTTTTGGACTGGAGAATCAGAAGATGTTGCAATTTTAGGTGAATTTAGAAATATGAAAGATGCAACTGACTACGCTGGATTTAATAATATCAATGATATGGCATGGAGAAATGCAGATGAAAGATCAACTGCTCTTTCAAACTATAATAGACATTTTCAAGCCTATCATGAAGATGTACATATCTTAGAAAACTGGAAAGCATTAGAAAAAAAGAATACTGCTGCTTTAACCGGTGAAGAAACTATCAATAACGGAAATGTAGTTTCAGTAAGTATTAGATACTGGAAACGTATGAGCGAAGTTGAAAATGGCTCTGGGACAGATCGTTTAGCAATGATGAAGAAATATGCTGATGAAGTAGTTAAGAAGAATGATAAAATTGTTAGTCAAAAAGTCTTAACACACTTATGGTCAGGATCAATTGAGGGTGGCATACTACCTGTTTTCTATATTACTGAATATGCTTCTTTGGAAGACATGGCAGCAGCTGGAAATGCGGCACTAGAAGATGCAGCGTTTGGTGCAGAAAATAGAGGAGACTATTGGAAGTACTTCCATAACATATGGGACAATCATACCGATTTAGGTATTTTTAAAACCTTCGCACCAGCGAATAAATAATCTTTATATAAAAAGGGCTAGTATATTGCTAGCCCTTTCTTTTAATTTTACAGATGAATCATAAGCCTTATAAAAATCTCAATAATTCAAAAAAAGAACAGATAGTCACAATGTTTGATCGTATTGCCAATACATATGATCGATTAAATGGGCTCATTACTTTTGGAATGGATAAAACGTGGCGTAAACGTGTAGCAAAAATGATTACTGCTAACGATCCTGAAATGATACTAGATGCAGCAACAGGTACTGGAGCTTTAGCAATTGATTTAGCACAATACTCTTCCGGGAGAATAATAGGAATAGATATTTCAGGAGAAATGCTCTCTATTGGTAAAGAAAAAATAAAACATCTAGAACTCGATCATAAGATTGCTATGGAATTAGATGATGCTGAAGCATTATCGTTCGACTCTAATACATTCGATGCCATTAGCATTGGATTTGGTGTAAGAAATTTTGATAGTTTAAATAAGGGCTTGTCTGAGATATATAGAGTATTAAAACCGGGTGGTCAATTGGTCATCCTTGAAACATCTGTCCCAAAATATTTTCCCTTTAAGCAGGGATATTATCTTTTTTCACATTGGATGATTCCTATGTTAGGAAAGATATTTTCTAGAGATAAGCTAGCATATGAATATTTATCTGATTCTGCTAATATCTTTCCTTATGGAAAAAAATTTAATAGAATTTTAAAAGAGAATAGATTTACAGCTATAACAGATCATCCTCAAATGCTTGGTATAGTCACTATTTATAAAGCATTTAAATAACTAAAAATGAAAAAAGAAGAACCATCCATAAGAATTATCGTATTCCTTCTAGCTGCCTGGCTAATCATATTTACTATATTATTAATTTCATTAGCATTCTAATAACTCATCTTAATTTTTACTACTAAACTTGTATACAAGAATTACTATATTTTATTTTCTTAGAATAATATATAGTGTTCAGTTTCTCCCCTTGAACATACATAGTAAGGAAGGCGAATATTTATTCGCTTTCTTTATTTAAAATCGTTGGAAAACATGATGGAAGGAAAAAAATATGAATATACTAGTGATAAATTTTAGCCTTGATGGCATATCGCATGAAGACTATTTAAATATTGCAAATGAACTAGCTCCAGTTTTTAAAGAAGTTCCAGGACTATGTTCTAAAGCTTGGCTTTGTGATCAAGAAAGCAATGTTTACGGTGGTATTTATACATTTGAAAACCAAAAAGCTCTTGATGCTTACTGTGCTGGTGAACTTTTTGCAAGTGTAGGTAGTAATCCAAATTTTACTAATATTAGTGTAAAGTCTTTTGGAACTCTTGAAGGCCCAACTAAAATTTGTAATAATTAACATAATTCTTGCGACTGATGTTAAAAATAAACGGAAAGAGGTGGATGATATATCCACCTTTTTTTATGATTTTTTAAATATTCTTAAAACTGAAAAATAATATACTACCGGAGCAACAAGCCAAATGATTTGAGGAAGAATTGTCAAATTATTTCCATTAATTGTGATAAATACTGGGTTATACCAGTTATCGATGAACAGCCATAGCTTTCCATTACAATTTAGATCAATTAAAAATTCTGATACGCCTCCCCAAACAATCATAATCAATAGAGCATTTTTATTGAATGCATACAAATAATTGTCATTTTTCAAAAATTTATTACAAAAGAAAATTCCAATTAAAAAGATAAGTCCATCTAGAAAGGCATAATTAATATTACGGACAAGAGGCAAATCAATTGGCCAATCTACTAAAATTAAATGGAATGAATCTCCTGCTAATGCGAAAGGGATTTCCCAAGTTAATCCAACACCTATTCCAATAATAAATAATGTGATAATTTTTTTGGATACATATCCCAATTGATACAATAAAAAAAAGATGATAGGTGATGATGAACCTACGATAAGTGCGGTCCACATTGTTTGGTCTGCTGTTAAAATATTCATTTATTCTTTAATGATAGTGGTGCCAGCTTTGCCTTCAATTGCTTTTTGGATATTAGCAATATTAGTAATAACTGCTTTTTCACCATGGTGCTTTAAGAAATGAATTGCTGATCGAATTTTTGGCCACATACTTCCCTGTTGAAAATGTCCATCATCTTGCAGTTTCTTTGCTTCTCTATCTGTCATTTGACGGATTGGTGATTGCTCTGGTGTATTAAAATTTTTATATACTTGATCAATATCTGTAATGATATAGTATTCTTGCGCACGAATTACTCTTCCTAGTTTTGCTGCACTTAAGTCTTTATCCACAACTGAGTCGATACCTTTTAATTTATTATCTTCGGTGTTATAAACAGGAATTCCGCCTCCACCTGCAGCAATCACTATAGTACCAGACTCTACTAGCGTACGAATACTATGGCCATGCATTACAAATTCTGGATCAGGTGATGGAACTACGCGTCGCCATTGACCAGCTTCTTGCTCTTTTATATCCCAACCCATATTTCTTGCTAATTCTTCGGCTTCTTCAAACGAATATCGCTTACCAACAAATTTTGTAGGATTTTGAAATGAAGGATCATCTTTGTTTACAATCACTTGTGTGACCATAGTAACTACTTCTTTATCAATATTTTCATCTCTTAAAGCGTTTTGAAATGTTTGTTGAATCATATATCCAATTGTACCTTGAGTACCTGCTACACAAATACCCAATGGAATGGGTGGAACTACATCGCGGGTGAGATCCATGCGTAATAATTCATCTCCGACTTGAGGGCCATTTCCATGAGTAAGACAAATATTATAATCTTCTCGAACAAATTCCATAATTTGCTGAAAAGAATTTCGAGTATTGTTGAACTGCTCTGACATGGTTCCTGCTTCTTTCTTTTGAGAAAGTGCATTTCCTCCAAGAGCAATGATGGCTGTTTTTTTCATCAAACAATATACTAAAAAAAAATTAATTAGAACTATGATAGAAATTATTAGTGAAAAAATTTTTATATAAAGAATTATATAGTTTTGTGCTTATTTCTTCTACATCTCTCGCTGCAATATTTTACAAACTCCCAATTTTTTTTCCACTTTTTTCTCCATGTAAAAGATAATTTACATGTCGGGCAAACCTTTGTCGGAAGATGTTCTTTTTTCTTTATAAAGCTTTTAAATGTTCAACTTCTAAGGAAAAGCTTCCTGATTGTTTATCAGAAATAAGTATACCTATAGAATTTATTTTGTGAATCTTGAATCGAGGAGCTCTGGTTTTTCTGCCAAAATAGTAGGGCTTGAGCTCTTCAATAGGAATTTCTATATCAATCCACTCATCTTTAATAGTAGAAAAGTCTGCTGAATAATTAGCATAGCTTCCACCGATTCTAAAGCGGAGCTTATAAATATTTCCATCTCCTTTAACACGTAATAAAAATTTTGTACTGCCCTTTAATTGGCTTCCATTATATCCCATTCTACAGGAAGCAAATCCTCCGTTATTTTCAAGAGAAACATTTCCTATAAACTGAATATTATTGGCTTCGTTAAGATAAATTGATGATTGAGATATTCCTCCCATTACACCATCGTTGACAATGTTCCAATTATCAATCCCAATATTTTCAGATGGTTTAATAATTGTAATGTTTTGAGCAAAAATAAATGTATTAAATAATAAAGATATTAGAATGAAAATATAGTTTTTTCTTGAACGCAATATCATGAACTTTCCCCTTTTTATTTCCTAAATCAATAGCATAATCTATATATAACTTAGGAAAAATTAATTGAAGTTGTTTGCTAATTTGATATAACTATTTTCGTTTATTTTTTTTAAATCTACTTTGCTTATTAAAGCGACGCTGCTTTTTTCCAACTTTAGATTTACTTTTAGCTATTGGATTATTCGGTTCAAAACCTTCAACAATATGTTGCTCTAAAGTTTGTTTTAAAAGCTTTTGAATAGCATCTAATAATTCAAATTGCTCGCTACTTACAAATGAGATTGCTTTACCAGACTCACCAGCTCTTCCCGTTCTGCCTATTCTGTGTACATAGTCTTTTGCAACTGTAGGAAGATCAAAATTAATTACCTGATTCATATTTTTTATATCTATACCTCGTGCTGCTACATCTGTTGCCACTAAAATTCTTACACGATTTTTTTTAAAATCATCTAATGCTCTAGTTCTATAATTTTGTGTTTTATTTCCATGGATAGCAACTGAGGGTATATGTGCTTGAATAAGTTTTTTTGTCAATCTATTAGCTCCATGTTTAGTCCTGGTGAATACCAAAGCTTGCTTCCATTTTTCTTTCTTAATGAGATGAACTAATAATTCTGATTTTCTAGATGTTTCTACAGGATGAATGTAGTGTTCAATATTTTTAGCAGTTTCATTATCTTTTGTTACTGAAATCTCTATTGGTTTATAAGAAAATTTATTTGCTAATGCTCTAAATGGATCTGAGAAAGTTGCTGTAAACATCAAATTCTGTCGGCGATCTGGCAATAATCTTATAATTTTTTTTATATCATTAATGAAACCCATATCTAGCATTTGATCGGCTTCATCTAGTACTAGAATTTCAATTTTACTAAAATCAATTGATTTTTGATTGTACAAATCAAGTAATCTACCAGGTGTAGCCACTAGGATATCAATGCCTCTTCTTAATACTTTCTTTTGATTTCGTACAGAAGTTCCTCCGTAGATAGCTGTAGATTTTAGATTGAGGTTACGTCCATAAGTAACAGCACTTTCTCTCACTTGTGCTGCTAGTTCTCTAGTAGGTGTCACAACTAATGCTCTTAGTGTATTTCCTTTGAACTGATGCTTAGGATTTGATAGCATATGTAAAATTGGTAATATAAAACTTGCTGTTTTGCCAGTACCTGTTTGTGCTGCAGCCATTACATCCCTTTTATCGAGTATTGCAGGAATAGCTTTTGCTTGAATTGGCGAAGGTGATTTGTAGCCCTTCTGCTTTAGAGCTTTGAGAATAGGGTCATTCAGACCAAGTTTATCGAAAGACATATAATTATTTTGTTATTACCATAGAAGAGGGAACTTACAACAAATTGGCTAGTATCCTAACTAATCAGAAGAATGTTGTGAAAAGAAATTCCACATTAACTGTTCCATAGAATTTCCATTATAAGATAAATTAAACCAGACATGATCTCCATTAACAAGTTTAAAGAGGTCGACTGTTGAATTATTATCCCCATTCAAATAAGTATAGTTTTCAATATTGCCAACTACGTTTGTTTGAGGGGATGAATCTGTATTATTATACTGAGACCAATAAGCTACAGTCGAATCTACAGACATCATATATCCTTCAATGCCATTATAGGGTCTACTACCGTCATTGGTTCCATTAAAGATCATTACTGAGGTAGAATGATTGGGTGAACATTCAGATGATGCATCTTCCATTGGCATCAATCCTGATACAGGAGCAATTGCTGTTACCAGCGAACTTTGATAACATGCCATTGAATATGAAAAATCAGCACCATTTGAATAGCCAGTTAAAAACACTCTACTAGAATCAATTGTATAATTACTAGAAATTTCAGATAATAAAGCCGCAAAAAATCCTATATCATCCTGACTACATTTATTATCTCCTCCTGGTGGATTAGTATTCCATGTAGTACCATCATTACATACTAGCCCTTGAGGATAAACTGCAATGAAATTAAATTGATCTGCTAGAGCTCTAAAATCAGCAGTATTTATAAAATACTGGTTGTATCCACCAAAACCATGAAAGGCAAATAAAACTGGTGTTGTTGAGTTAGGGTCATAGCTAGAAGGGATATAGATTAAGTATTCTCTAGTTTCATTATCATAAGACATAGTTTTACTTAATAAACCTGTTTCAGTAGAAGTATCTTCCTCAATTATTGATATAGCATTAGTTTGGGTATATACATCTTGTCCTCCCGGTCCAGTAACTGTTAATGTTACATCATACGTTCCTTCATTTTCGTATCTATGAGAAAATGAAGAATATGTGCTTTCAATATCAGCATCATCATCAACATTCCATAGCCATGAATTGACTTCTCCAGTTGATGTACTTGTAAAAGTAACATCAATAGGAGCTTCTCCCCCATTTGATGAAATTGAAAAACTTGCTACAGGTTCAGGGATGATAACTTCCCCTGAATTTCCTCCTGATGTGTCATCTCCAACATCTTCAACTGATTGAGTGGAACCACCACTAGAGCATGCGACTAATAGAAAAAATAAAGTGAGATTTAGGCTAGATTGTTTAAACATAAAGTTCTTTTAATGCTATACTACAGAGACAATGATTGGATAATTTTTCCTTGATTATCTTTTAAATTCACCGTTAGTGTATTTGTTAATTTATCGAGAAGTATTTCTCCGTAATTCTCTTGAACAAATGTTGGACCTGAACGTAAAGGGCCATCTTCTTCGTCGTTAGCAAATGCTAAATTTAAACTACTAGATGTCATTTCAGATATAACTTTGCCAGACTGTGTTGAAAATTGATACAAACCTCCTCTATGACGATCTCCAGAAATGAAAAGAACCTCCGAAGAAGACTGATCAACTAAATCTATTAAGCGTTGACGTTCATGGGGCAATGTTTTCCATGCTTCCCATCCATGACCCATAGCTAAAAATTGAATAGATGTTACAATAATTTTATGGTCTACTTCTTTGTCTAATTGCTCTTGCAACCATGTCCATTGACCTTCGCCAAGCATAGTTAAAGAAGTATCTGTATGAGGAATGTAGCGCTCTTTTCCTGGAGCTCCTTTTTCATCAGTAGGTAATAAGGCATCTCTAAAAAATCGTGTATCAAGAAAAATCATTTGTATTGAAATACCGTCAATCTCTTGCGTTTTTTCAAAATACAACCCGGGCCTATTTCTTCGAATATCGTCTTGTGGAATATTCCAAAAATCAAGGAATATTTGCTCAGCTTCTTCCTTGTATATATATTCTTTTCCTCCATCATTCTTTCCATAGTCATGATCATCCCAAATTGCTTCGAAAGGAAAATTTAAGTTCAATCTATCAAAATTTTCACGTTGCTTTTCATATGCATCTCGCAGCTCTATTAAATCATTACTATCAGTGTCACCATATACATTATCACCAAGCATTAGAAACAAATCATAATTTTCAGACTTAATTGCATTAAAAATTGGCATTGATTTTTCTTGCGTTAAACAAGATCCAAATCCGATACTATATATATTGGATGGCTTAATATTTACTGACGGCTCATTTTTTTCGCACGATACTAAAAAGATTAGGGCTATAAATAATAAATTTTTCATAAAAAAATTTATATCTTATTTTTTAATTACGCAATGAAGTATAATATTGCTTATAATTGCATCATGCTTAAAAACATGGTATTTGTAATTATAACTTTGGGTACTCTTCTTATATCGCAAAGCCTTCCTGCTAAAGCACAGTTTGATAAAAGCTGGAGCAACCCAACAAAATATCCTGATCATATTCTTTTAAATTACTCTGATGATCCAGCCACTACTATCAGTGTTACTTGGAGAACAAATAGAGATATAAAAAAGGGTTTTGGTGAAATTGCTATAGCTCAAGCAGATCCAAAATTTGTATTAAACGCAGAAAGAATTACTGCGACAACTTCAAACCTTAATTATTCCAATGTGGTTAATCACTATCGAAATGCTAAAAAATCTTTTAGCAATCTAAACCATAATTACCATTCAGTTACTTTTACTGGGTTACAGCCCAATACTGTTTATGCATATCGCGTTGGCGATGATAAACACTGGAGCGAATGGATACAGTTTACTACAGCACATAGGACCAATGAACCTTTCTCATTCCTATATGTTGGTGATGCTCAAAACTATATTTACGATTTATGGTCAAGACTAATAAGAGAAGGTTATAAGAAAGCTCCTGAAGCCAGTTTTATTTTACATGCTGGGGATTTAATTGATGATGCACATAATGAGGAAGAATGGCATGAATGGTTTACTGCAGGGGGATGGATTCATAGAACTCTTCCTTCTTTAGCTGTACCTGGAAACCATGAATACAGACCTCTCTATAAAAAAGATATTCCAACAAGAAAAAAAACATTATCTATTCAATGGAATCATCAATTTACTTTACCAAATAACGGCGTTAGTGACCTTCTTGAAACCAACTACTTTTTGGATTATCAAGGTGTTCGATTTATTGCATTAGACAGTAATGTTAAAATTGATGCGCAAACAGAGTGGTTGGAAACTGTATTGAAAAATAATCCGCATAAATGGACCATTGCTTTCTTTCATCACCCTTTATACTCAGCAACAACAAAAAGAGATTATCCTGAAAGACGCAAACGTTGGAAGCCTTTATTTGATAAATACGGTGTTGACTTAGCACTGCAAGGCCACGATCATGCTTATGCAAGGGGATCAGAAAGCTTATACGAGGAAAATTTAATTACAGGCACAAATGTTAAAGATGCTACTGGCACTGTATATGTTGTTTCTGTAAGTGGTCCAAAACATTATGACGCTAAGCCTAATTGGGATCAATATGAACCAACGAGGCATAAAGCTGGAGAAAATAAACAGCTCTTTCAAGTCATTTCAATAGATGGTAACAAGCTTTCCTATAAATCGTATACAGCCATTGGAGACTTGTTTGACTCTTTTGACCTAATTAAGAATGAGAATGGAATTAACTCTTTAATAAATGAATAATATCTATATTTATTGATTCTCATCATTAAAAAGTGTAATGTGATTCATGAATAAAAAAATAATTAAAAATGATTGTAAATGTGATTGTTCTTGTTGCGATAATTGCTGTAAATAATTACTTACAACATTCAGCACACAATCTTTGATTTTTTAGATGCCCATAGGAAACAATTCCCGTTCCAATTAGGGTAAGTATAATCTCTCCGCTCTCACCAAAATAATCATGTCCAAAAAATGAAGCAATAAGCAAAGTTCCAACACCAACGACTCCATATAAATAAACATTATATTTTCCGTGCATTTTACATCCAACAGTCATTGCTATTATGCTTGATGGGATTATAAAGTAGAGTAGAGTTTTATGAAAATCTTCAGATCCCATAAAAGTAGCTGAAATTGCTGGAAAAAAGATAATTGCAATTGGCAGTAAAAGACAGTGCAATCCACATAACACTGAGAAGCTTATTGCAACATTATCTAAATTGATATTTAAAGCATTTTTCATCTAACCATAATATTTAATTCTTAAGATTTTGTAAAGAGTTAATTTTAATAAATTACGATTTCCATTTTTTTGCATACCAGAATGTTCTTCCATTGGTATCTTTCATTTTAGATGTTTTTCCATAGAACTGCATCCATTGATCAAACTGCTCATCTTTATGTGTTTTATTTTCGTTTTTCCAAGAATAAAGTTGCCCACCACCTAATCGATAAGTATCATGTATTTGACTAATTAAATGGTCTAAGAATTTATCATTTATAATATTTTTTAAAGGCTGAAATGGATTCTTATTCCATTTTCCTAAGATTTCAGCTCTTAAGTAATTCCCCATTCCATTAAACCATCTTTGACTCATGATTGCAGTATGCGCAGGCTTTGAAAAATCTCGATGATTGATATTATCCAGAATATTTTTTCTAAAATTTTCTTGATCATCAAAGATATCAGGGCCCCTATTAGGATTCCATTCTGAAGAAATGCTTTTTCCAAATCTTCTTACATCGCTCCAACAAAACCAAGTGTTGTCGCTCATTCGAAACCTTATATGACCATGTTTCCAATGTTTGTTTTTATATCCTCTTTTTTCAAAATTTTTAAAGCAACCCGTCATTCCTAGCGATATAACTACTGGCTGTTTATCGAAAAAAAGTTTTAGTTCTTTTCCTCTGCTTTTGGCTGACATTTTTTTACCTATTACATCAATCTCTTCAATTAGTTTTAGTTTATTCGTCTTAAGATATGTTACATCAGTGATGTATCTTTCTTTATTAGCATTCGTAATAAATTCTGAGGTGAGTTTGACTTCGGATATTTCAGGCATTGATAATTGTGGTCATTTTTTATTGAATAATTTTATTAATCATTTTTGATAAATCTGAGGTATGCTTCATATAATTATTGTTAATGAGTGTGATAGTTTTCACCATCATGGCTATGATCAGCAGGTTCTGCATGAATTTCCTGATGCTCATCAACATGATTTTTGTCATTAATATATCCATTTATCTGAAAAATAAATAAACCTATTCCACATAAGACTAGTACAATATTGGTTACTTTAGAAAATAAATTATTTTTTGACTTTTGAATTATTCGTATGATAGGAAATGCAACTAATAAAGCTAAAACTTGCCCAAATTCAACTCCAACATTGAAAGAAATAATTGAGAGTAAAAGACTTTCATCCTTTAACGGTAATTGTTGTAAACGAGTCGAAAGTCCAAAGCCATGAATTAAACCAAAAAATAATACCATCATAATAAGATTTGGAGCATTTCTATTAAATACTTTCTTAAACCCGTCTAAATTTTCAAAACCTTTATAAATCACACTTAATGCAATCACCGCATCTATTAAAAAGTAATTAGCTGTCACTTTATAAAATGTGGCAAAAATTAAAGTAATACTATGGCCGACTGTAAAAGCTGTAACAAATTTGATGATGTCGGAAAGTTTGGTTAGAAAAAAGATTACTCCAATTAAAAATAGAATATGGTCGTACCCTGTAACCATGTGTTTAGCACCTAAATACATATAGTCTAATAGACCGCCATCAACCATTTCTGCTTGATCTGATTTGGTTAGTTCGTGAGCAAAAATATTTGTGATAAATAAAAATAAAGTAATTTTTTTCATAACTATTAAACTTACGAAAAATTATTTATGAATGCGTGTGTGTCACTTAATTATTTTTTTATTTTTTCAAACGCATGCAAAGCAATATCGCGTGAATGTGCAATAGACACAATAGGTTTTGGATAATTTACTCCATAATCAATTCCTGATTCTGTTAAAATTGTATGATCTGCTTCCCATGGCTCAAATAAATATTTTTTAGGTAAATGTTTTAATTCAGGGACATACTTTTTAGTATAAGATCCATCTGGATCAAATTTCTTACCCTGTAATATAGGATTAAAAATTCTGAAATAAGGTGCTGCGTCAGCTCCACTTCCTGCCGTCCATTGCCAACTAGCTGTATTATTTGCTAAGTCAGAATCACATAAACAATTATTAAACCATTCCAATCCTACTCTCCAATCGATTAATAAATTTTTCACTAAAAATGAAGCAACAATCATTCTAACGCGGTTATGCATATATCCAGTTTCCCACAGTTCGCGCATTCCAGCATCTACAATAGGATATCCTGTTTTGCCTTGTTGCCATGCTTTTAAAAATGCTGTATTTATCTGCCATGGAAACTTATCAAATTGTTTATTCAAGTTTTCAGTACACATATGAGGAAAATGGTAGATTAAATAATAAGAAAATTCTCGCCATCCCAATTCGCTATGAAAATGAACTATATCTTTTTCTGGGGCTAATACTTTACTATCAAACCAAATTTGATGAGGTGAAATTTCTCCAAAATGTATATGAGGAGATAGCATAGAAACATTTTCTTTAGCTGGAAAATTTCTTCCTTGTTTGTAATCCAATAGCCCACTATCTCTAAACTTTATATATTTGTCCATTGCTGCTGCTTCACCAATATTCCAATGCTGGCCAAGCTTATCTTTCCAATGATGATTTGGTAAGAGATCTAATGATTTTATATCTAGTGACTCTACTACCTTATCATTTAAAACAATATTTTCTATTTTTTTAACAACTTTTCTTGGACCTGGATGATTTTTTAAGCACCCTTTTTTGTAAAACGGTGAAAAAACTTTATAGGGAGAATTATCATCTTTTAATACTTCCCAAGGTTCCCATAATAGTGAACTATTAAATGTGCTTACCTTAATATTACTTTCTTTAAGATAGGTTTTTATTTCAGTATCTCTTTTGATTTCCCAGGGACTGTAACATCTGTTCCATGAAACAGATTCTATATCATAATTCTTAATTAATAATTTGATAATTTTGAAAGGATCCCCTGAAAAAAAATTTACTTTTTCATCTAAGCTTTTATTTAATGCATCTAAAGAATAGTGCAACCACCACGCACTTGCTTCGCCAATATTAAATTCTTTTTGAGCATTATTAACTGTATCATGAATGAAAATAGGGATTACTTTTCCATTCTCTGCAGCAAACTTTAACGAAGGATTGTCGTTGATTCTTAAATCATTTCTAAACCAGTGTATTGAAATTTTTTTCATCCTTTATCCTCTTCAAAGTAGAATAAATTTGTTGAAATGAGAAATAAAAAAAGGACTACTGAAGTAGTCCTCATTGTTGTCGTCATAGTTTAACTATTATAGACTATGTGGGCGATGAGAGATTCGAACTCCCGACGTCCTGCGTGTAAAGCAGGCGCTCTGACCAGCTGAGCTAATCGCCCCAAAAGTGAATGAAATTAAATTCTTAGATTAAATAATCCAACAAATTACTTTTTAAGATCTGGGATAGCCACATCAATGACATCCATCACTTCTTTTGCAAAATGAAATTTTAAATCTTTCTTGATATGTTCTGGGATTTCTTCTAAGTCACGCTTATTTGCAAAAGGAAGTATTACAGTTTTAATTCCTGCGCGATGAGCAGCTGTAACTTTTTCTTTTACACCTCCAATAGCAAGAACATTTCCTCTTAGCGTAATTTCTCCCGTCATAGAAAGTTTACTCTTTACTGGCTTATCTGTTAATAATGAAACCAGTGAAGTAAACATTCCTACACCTGCTGAAGGACCATCTTTTGGGATAGCTCCAGCGGGACAATGAACATGAATATCCATCTTTTCTGCAAAATTTTCTTTTAATCCTAAAATATCTGTATGGGATTTGACATAAGTAAATGCTGCTGCGGCAGATTCTTTCATTACATCTCCTAATTGCCCCGTTAGGGTAAGCAATCCCTTTCCTTTCATTTTACTGGATTCTACAAATAGAATATCTCCACCTGCAGCAGTCCATGCCATTCCTGTTACAACACCAGGCTTAGTAGTACGTTCTGCTAAATCAGATTGGAACTTAGGAATCCCTAAATAATCATTTACAACTTTCTTAGTGACGCTAACATTTTTGACTTTTTTGTTTACTACGTCAACTGCAATCTTTCTTAAGACATTAGAAATCTCTCTTTCCAAGCTTCTTACTCCAGATTCTCGCGTATAAGAACGAATAACTTCTTTTATGCCGGCTTCGTTAAACTTCACTTGCTTAGGAGTTAGACCGTTTTCTTTAATTTGTTTTGGAATTAAATGTTTCTCAGCAATCTTAACTTTTTCATCATCTATATATCCTCTAAAGTCCAGCATCTCCATACGATCATATAATGCATGAGGGATATTGTCAGGATAATTTGCAGTTGAAATAAACATTACCTTACTTAAATCAAAATCTACCTCTAAATAATGATCGCTAAATGCGTGGTTTTGCTCTGGATCTAAAACTTCTAACATTGCTGAAGAAGGGTCACCTCTAAAATCTGAACCAAGCTTATCAATCTCATCGAGCATAAATACAGGATTATTGGTTTTAGCTTTTTTTAATGACTGAATAATTCTTCCAGGCAATGCTCCAATATAGGTACGTCTATGACCTCTAATTTCTGCTTCATCTCTTACTCCACCTAATGAAATACGAACAAATTCTCTTCCCATAGATTTAGCAATAGATTTTCCTAGAGAAGTTTTACCGACTCCTGGAGGGCCTGTAAAACATAGGATCGGTCCTCTAACTGTATCATTTTTGGTGACTTTCTTCTTTAAAGATCTTACTGCTAGATACTCAAGAACACGTTCTTTAACTTTTTCTAGACCATAATGATCTTCATTTAGTGTTTTACCAGCTTTCTTAATATTTAAATTATCTTTACTAGATTTGCTCCATGGTAAGTCGGTTAGCCATTCTAAGTAAGTTCTTGCCACAGAGTATTCTGGAGATTGAGGTGAAATTCGTCCAAGACGATCTAGTTCTTTATGTGCCACTTTTGTAGCCTCTTCACTCATCTTAACATCATCAATTTTTTTGGTCAGTTCATCTAATTCTACAGTTTGATTATCTTCTCCTAATTCTTTTTGGATAGTTTTCATCTGCTCTCTTAAATAATACTCTCGTTGGGTCTTAGAAATTTCGTCTTGTACTTCTGTTTGAATCTCTTCACCAAGCTTAATACGCTGTATTTCTTTCTGTAATAAATTAATAGCATTTTCAACACGCTTTTTAATATCTAGTTCTTCTAAAACCTCTTGTTTTTCTGAATTTGATACAGATAAAAGAGATGTTGCTCTATCAGCAAGCCTAGAAGGTCGATCAATATTTGATAACATACCTGCATGCTCTTCGTTTAGATTTGGTGAAATTTTAATCAGTTCAGTAAATGAACTTTTAAGACTTTTAGCTAGTGCTTCTACTTGCACATCTGGACTAGTAATTGATTCTGGAATCCTTTCTACATCGGCCATAAAATATGTATCGCCTTCTTGGTACTTTAGAATTTTTACTCTATCTACACCTTGCACGATAGCAGACTTACTATTGTCTGGCATATCAAAAGTTTTTAACACCAATGCAAGTGTACCATAAGAATACAAATCTTCTTCTCTTGGATCTTCTACTGAGCCATCTTGCTGTGCAACAACAACCAAATATTTATTTTCCGGATCTAAGTCGTCAATTAATTGTAATGACTTCTTTCTTCCTACATAAATAGGAATGACCTGTTGAGGGAATAATACCGTATTCTTTAACGGCATAACTGGGTATTGTGTTTGTAGTGTATCCATTTTCTTTCCTATTAGTATTGATGCAAAAACTATGCCTCATATTAAATATAACCTAAAACTATAAAAATTCATCAAAAATGTGCCAAAATGGCAATAAAGTCTGCTAATTTAGTTCAATTGAATATAAAAATTCTTCAAAAAACTCAGAGTTTTCTTTTATTAAGTCATTGCTGCCTACAGCTTTTAGAAAATATAAGCTATTTGGAAACTCTACTACTCCGCCTAGGAGACCATAGTTAGATTGTACAACCACCGGCGCACTATTGTTCCCCATTCTAGGAACTTCATATGTTCCATACATTTCAATTGAAGTAACATACTTACTATCTAAACTATCTCTTTTAATAATAATGCTATCTTTGTCAAATGTTTCGTCTTGCTTGAATTGGCTAATCCATCGATCTATATTTTGGTCTGCTGTTCCTTGAATATTATTAAATACTACTAAAGAAAATTCTTCATTTGTATTAAGGCTAATCTCTAGCAGACGAAACTGTTTGTCTGAGCTAGTAGCCTCCCAGTCATCTGGTAATTTATAGGAGATATTTTTTACTAACTCTCTGCCAACATATTGGTTAGTACCATTTATGGCAATATGAGATACAAAAAAACATGTACCTATAATAAGTGTGTATAATATTATTCTATTCATTGTTACTAAAAATAGTACGTGCTTGTTCATCAGCACGATAAGAACTTCTTACTAGTGGGCCAGATTCGACAATCTTAAATCCAATAGACTCTCCAAAACTTTTATATTCGTCAAACTTTTCTTTTGGAACATATTGCTCTACTTTCAAATGCTTCTTTGTTGGTTGTAAGTATTGTCCAATTGTAAAAATTTGTACTCCTAAATCTACAATTTGTGTCATTGTATCTTTTATTTCTTTCTCCGTTTCTCCTAATCCAACCATGATACCTGTCTTTGTGCGTAAACCATAATCTATAGATTCTTTAAGTACATCTAGAGAGCGCTGCCAATTTGCTTGCGCTCTTACTCCTTTGCTAATTCTTTCTACACATTCAACATTATGACTAAAAATATCTGGCTTTGAATCAAATACTGTTTTTAGGGCATTTTTATCTCCTTGAAAATCTGGAGTTAAAACTTCTATTGTACATTTTGGATTTAATTTACGAGTAGTATTAATTGTTTGTGCCCATATACTCGATCCATAGTCACCCTTTAAGTCATCACGATCAACAGATGTAATTACTACGTGTCTTAGTTGCATTTTTTGCACTGCTTGTGCTACACGATATGGTTCAAGTGGATCATCCCAGGTAGGTCTTCCTGTTTTTATAGAACAAAAACCACATCCCCTAGTGCAAGTATCTCCTAATATCATTAGAGTAGCTGTCTTACGACTCCAGCATTCATAAATATTTGGACATCTAGCCTCTGCGCAAACAGTATTGAGGTAGCTTTTTTCTACCATCTTTTTAACTGATTTATAATTTTCATCAGTTGTTATATTAATTTTTGGTTTATGTAATCCTGTTTGAATCATTGTGCTTTAAATAGTTGATTAAAATGCAATATAATTGACTGTTTAATATCATTCATAAAAAAATCTGTTCCAAGCTCTTTCTCCATTGAAGTCATCAAAACATCATCAATTCCACAAGAAATAATATTAGAAAAGTATTTCATATCTGTGTTCACGTTTAAAGAAAATCCATGGGTAGTAATACCACGAGAAACTCTAATGCCAATACTACCAATTTTTTTATTATTTACCCAGACACCAGGTTTTCCTTCATTTATGTGGGCATCTATTTTATAATCATGCAATGTAGCAATCAGCAATGATTCAATTTTTTTTACATAAGACTTCACACCCAATTTCATTTTTTTCAGATCTATTATTGGATATCCAACCAATTGTCCTGGACCATGGTATGTAACATCTCCTCCGCGGTCTGTTTGAATAATTTCACAATTATCATTTAAAATATTTTTAGGATTAGCATGTTTGCCAAGAGTATAAATATGATCATGTTCTACTAAGAATAAAGTATTAACTCCAGAGTTTTGAATTAATTTTTCTCTGGTAATTTCTTGCGTAGATAAGGCTTTATTATAATTGCATGTCCCTAAATCTTTAACAGCTATATGCATTTACTTTAACTGCAGCAATGTTTCAAAAATAGCCTCAGAAAAAGTAGGGTGTGGATGTACAGAATTAAATACGCTATTTACTGTTAAGTTATTTGATTTAATAACACTCAATTCTGAAATCATTTCTGTAGCATTAGAACCAACAATGTGTGCGCCTAAAATATTACCTTCTTTGCCAACTAGTATTTTAATGAATCCATCAGTAGCTCCTACTGCAACAGCTTTTCCATTAGAGATAAAAAATGATTTAGCTACTTTAAACTCTATACCATCATCTAGAAGTTGTTGCTCTGTTGATCCTATTGATGCCACTTCTGGCTTAGAATATGTGCAGGCAGGTACACTGTTATAATCAATTTCTTTTGGATTTAACCCGACAAGATGCTCTACTGCATAAAGACCTTCTGCTGCAGATACATGAGCTAGCCATGGTGCCCCAATTACATCTCCAACAGCATATATATTATCAATATTTGTTTTTCCATTACTGTCAACTGCAATGTGGTTATTAGCAGAGAACTGTACTCCAATCTTTTCTAATCCCATTCCTAGAGAATTTCCTTCAACTCCGACTGAAATTAAGATTTTTTCATCATCAATCTTATCTGCTAAAGTGCCAGTGAGTATATTAATTTTTTTCTTTTTAAACACTTTTTCGACCCATTGAGAAACTTCTTTATCTTCATGTGGCAGAATATTGTCTTCTGCTTCTATTAGCGTAATATTTGTACCAAAACTGTTAAAGAAATATGCAAACTCCACTCCAATGGCACCTGCTCCAATAATTGTCATAGATTTTGGTATTGAACTCATTTGAAAAATATCTTTTGCGTACACTACCTTACTATGATCTGCATTTAGTTTAGGTAGAGTTTTTGGTTTAGATCCTGTCGCAATAATAAATGTATCCGCAGTAATGGAAATATCGTTAACAGTTATTGTATTTTTATCAATGAAAGTTCCAAATCCTGCATGAAAATCTATATTATGCTTCTTTACCTGATGATGCAAACCTCGCGATAAGCGCTGTCTGGCTTTGACACTCTTACTAATAATAAATTCGAAATCTACTGTGATATCTTTTACAGCAATACCGTAAGATTCTGATGCATTGATTAAATCCATGGCTTCGGCATTTTTTAGTAATGATTTGGTTGGAATACATCCCCAATTTAAACATACACCTCCAAGATCATTATCATCAACAATTGCTACGCTCATACCAAGTTCAGCAGCTCTAAATGCAGCTGTATAGCCACCTGGCCCTCCTCCGACTACTATTAGTTGATATTTTTTCAATCGAATCCTAAATGTTGCTCATTTGAATTAACTTTAAAAATTCATTTCTTGTTGATTCTTTTTCTCTGAAAATTCCTAACATAGAACTACTGGTTGCAATACTATTTTGTTTTTGGACACCTCTACTTAGCATACAAAAATGTTTTCCTTCTAAAACAACTGCAACACCTCTAGGATTAAGGACCTCCTGTAAACATTGAGCTATCTGATTTGTTAAGCGCTCTTGAACCTGCAGTCTTTGAGCAAAAAGATCTGTGATTCTTGCAAGTTTTGATAATCCTATAATTTTCCCATCGGGTATATACCCGATATGAGCTTTACCATAAAAAGGAATCATATGATGTTCACAAAGACTATAAAATTCAATATTCTTTACAATAACCATGTCTTTGGATTCACCCTCAAAAATTGCATTATTGATTAAATCGTCAAGATTCTCGGTATATCCTTTTGTTAAAAAATCCCAAGCTTTGGCTACTCTTTTGGGTGTATTTATTAATCCTTCTCTTTTAGGGTCTTCTCCTAAAAGCTCTAGTAAATTTCTGGTATTTGCTTCTAATTTTTTTCGTTTATCGTCTTTCATTAATGCTCCTCTAAATAACTTGTAGGTTGGATTTTATCTTTTAACGCCCATAATGCAAAGTAAATGATTGGGGTATCAATTAATGCAACCAATACTTTAAAAAGCCATCCCATCATCCACAAACTGTAGAAACGTTCCCATTCAATAACTCCGGCCGAACAAAGAATAATCAAAATTACTGATGTATCTACTAATTGCGAAAACATGGTAGATGCATTATTTCTAAGCCATAAATATTTTCCTTTAGTAAGACGCTTCCAAAAATGAAATATTCTTACATCTATTAATTGTGCTGTTAAGTATGCTACCATTGATGCAAAAAAGGCGGGACCGGTCAGACCAAAAACTTTTGTAAATGTTTCGCTATCAATTGGAGACCATTCTACGGCTGTAGCGTTCATAGCTACCATTATTAATAAGGTCGTAAAGATACTGGCAAAAAAGCCAGAAACCACTACTTGATTTGCACGCTTTTGACCATAAAGTTCTGAAATTAAATCCGTGACTAAAAATGTTACAGGATACGCAATGATTCCTACAGAAAGCTCAAAGTTTATGCCTAGAAAATTCCAGGTAAAAAACTTTTGAAAAATCAGATTGCATGCTACAAGCGATGCAATAAAAATTCCTGTTAAAATTAAATAAAATCTTTCTTGAAAATCATTCACTATTACCCCCATAATAGTCAGTATAGATTGTTGGCGTTTCTACTATTCGTATGTGATGCAATGAGCATCCTTCTAAATGTGCAGTTATCGTATCCCAAATAAAAACAACTAAATTTTCTGTAGACGGTTGCTTGTCTTTAAACCAAGGGACATCTTTTTCAAATTGCGAGTGATCTAAAACGGATACGATGTGTTTTTTTACTATGGTTTTTAAATGACCTAAGTCTACCAGGAATCCTGTATCAGGGTCTACATCTCCAGTGACGGTTACGTGCAATGTATAATTATGGCCGTGCACTCTTACATCTTTTCCAAATACTTCGAAGTTCTTTTCATCGGACCACTTAGCATTCCCATACTGATGCGCTGCTGCAAAAGTGAATATTTTTGTTAAGTATATGTTTTTATTTTTTCCCATTTGAATAAGTAATTTATCTAAATAAAGATCTTCTTCCAACTACTGAAGTGATTGGACATTTATTTGGATTAAAATTCTTTGCAGGACAATAATCTCTCCCATAAAATACAATTTGAAGATGAAGCTTACTCCATTTATCTTTTGGAAATAACCTTTTTGCATCTCTTTCTGTTTGCTTAACACTCCTACCTGATGAGAGCCCCCATCTATATATTAATCGATGTACATGAGTATCTACTGCAAATGCAGGAACTCCAAATGCTTGTGACATCACTACAGAAGCTGTTTTATGTCCTACCCCTGGAAATGATTCTAATGCTGCAAAATCATTAGGTACTTTTCCATCATATCTATCAACCAATATTTGAGATAATCCTAAAATTGCTTTTGATTTTGCTGGACCTAAACCGCAAGGCCTTATAATACTATAAATTGTTTCATAATCCAGAGTAATCATTTTCGCTGGAGTATTGGCGTGCTTGAAAAGAGTTGGAGTTACTTTATTTACAGACTTATCAGTTGTGTTTGCAGATAATAGTACTGCAATGAGTAAAGTATAATTACTTGAATGAGTTAAAGGCGCAGATACTTCAGGATAAATGGCATCAAGCTTGTCTATTATGAAATTAACTTTATCCTGTTTAAGCATGAATACTTACAATTGATTTAGGGCATCAAAAGTCAAAGATTTTGGTCGAGTCAATGGAAGTCCCATCGCGCGAGCTAATACAACCTGAGATACAATACCTAGAGATCTAGACATGCTGAATAATACGGTGTAAAATTCAAATTCTTTTAATCCATAATAATGGAGTAATGATCCAGATGCAGCATCAACATTTGGCCATGGATTTTTTGCTTTTCCATGTTCTTTTAATACATCGGGAATAATATCAAATAACTTAGTAACTACATCAAAAACTTCACTATCACTGATATGATCTTTACCAAATCCCATGAATGCTGTAAATCTTGGATCTGGACATCGTAACACAGCATGACCATATCCAGGAATTACTTTTCCTGAATTTAATCTATCCCAAGCGAAAGCTTTTAACTCTTCATCGCTTGGTACGCCTTTAAAGTGATCTACAATATCTAAAACAAATTTTAAATTATTTTGATTTGCTAGTCCATGTAACGGACCAGCTAGTCCATTTAGGCCGGCAGATAAGGAATAATAAGGATCAGATAAAGCGGAATTAACAGTCAACGCGCTAAATGTACTTACGTTTCCTCCTTCATGATCACAATGTAACATTAAGTAAAGCTGCATCATTTTTAACATATCTTCAGATTCTTCAAATCCCATCATTTGTAAAAAACTTTCAGACCAATCTTGGGAGCCTGCATGCTCTAATCTTTCACCCTTATCAAATCTTAATCGATAGATTGCCGCTGCAATAGCAGGAAGTTTTGCAATAATATTTAAGCCGTCGGTAAGAGTGCTTTCCCAATAATCATTTTTTGAAATTACTAAATCATAAGCTTCTGCAAATTTACTTTCCTTCTGCATAGATAAAATTGCCGTATTAAACATTGTCATAGGATGTGAGTCTTTTGGCATACTATTTAATACATCCCAAACATATTGTGGAACTTCACTTCTGGAGTGTAAACATTTTTGTAGATCTTCTAATTCTTCGTTATTAGGTAATTCTCCAACAAGCATCAAATAAAGAACCTCTTCTGGCTTAATATGAACCAAATCAAGTATATGATGTCCTCTAACGTGCAATCCTGCATCTGCTGTTACAGATGAGGTATCACATATCATACCTTTTACTCCTCGCATACCAGAGAAGGCTTTTTCTATTGTCACATTGCTAGTAACATGATCACCTTTTTCGTCTAGAAGCTGTCGATAATTATATCTCCAGTCAGGTATTTTTTTTGCTAGATTTTCTTTTAATTTCCCCATAATGATATCCGAATTTAAGTTTGAAATTGCATATTGTGTAATTGTTTATATACACCGTCTCTATTAATGAGTTCATCGTGACTACCTTCATCAATGATTTCACCTTTATCCAGTACAATAATTTTATCTGCATTATGTACTGTAGATAACCTATGTGCTATTACAATTACAGTGCGATTACGCATTAATTTTTCGATTGCCTCCTGCACATTCTTCTCTGATTCAGTATCCAGAGATGAAGTTGCTTCATCTAATATTAGAATTGGTGGATTTTTTACTATTGCACGCGCTATAGCAATACGCTGTCTTTGTCCTCCTGACAATGACACTCCTCTTTCACCGATAATTGTATCATATCCATTAGGTAATTTTTCAATAAAGTGATGTGCATTTGCTGCTATTGCGGCATCTTTGATAACATCATCTTTAATAGATTCAACACCATAAGAAATATTTGCTCTGACAGTATCATTAAACAAGAATGTTTCTTGTGTAACAATTCCCATTAATGATCTAAGTGAATTAATATCCATTTCTTTAATATCGTTGTTATCAATAGATATAGACCCTTGGACTGTATCATAAAATCTTGGAATTAAGTCAACTAAAGTAGACTTTCCAGCGCCACTAGGACCTACAAGCGCAACAATTTGACCTGATTTAATAGAAAAATTAATTTTCTTTAATACCTCCTCTTCTTTATTCCCATAATGAAATCCGACATCTTTAAATACAATATCTTTTTTCAGGCTATGTATATGATGTGCATTAGGCGTATTAACAATATCAGATTTAGTATCTAGAATAGAAAACACTCTATCTGCTGATGCTAATCCATTTTGTAGTTCATTGAACACATTACTAAGATTTTTAATTGGGCCAAATAAACTAAATAATAAGAGGATAAATCGTATAAAGTCTTCTGATGTGATTGATTGAGCTACTAAAACATCACGTGCTCCTACCCACAATAATAATGCAGCAATTGATGCACCAATAATTTCTGAAATTGGAGATGAAACTAACCTCAAAATATCTTTTCTAAGCATCAGCTTATAATATCTCTGTGTTTCACTAGAAAAGCGCTTTATCTCATATGCTTTCATAGCAAAGGCTTTAACAATTCTTATTGAACTTAATGTTTCAGATATAACAGATGTAATTCCAGCCAATTGCTCTTGTGTTCTTGCTGATCTTCGTCTAATACTTTGAGCAATACCAATGATAATTACTCCACTCAATGGCACAACCGTTAATGCAATGCCTGCAAGCTTGGGACTAATGATGAATAAAAGAGTTAAAAATGTTAAGATATTAATTGGTTCTACAAATAATTTTTGGAAGCTTGTTGATAATGAGTTTTTCATATTATCAATATCACTAACAAGAATAGATGTCAATTCACCAGATTTATTTTTATTAAAATAGGATAAAGATAAATAATGCAAATGTCCATACAGTCTATTTCTTAAATCTCGAATAAGCTTAAACTGAATAATGGACAAGGTTATATTTTTAATATATAATGCGATATTTTTAAATGTAAACACTGCTATTAAAGCAATACAGACTGCATAGACTGTATCTATAGCTGTTTTTCTTAAAAGAATATTGTTAGAAAAGAGTTTTAATCTTTCATTTGCAGTCAAACTTTCTAGCCCCAATAATCGGGTGTTTTCTGCGTCTAAAGCACTAAAATCAATTAGAACATTATTAATCATAGTAGCAGTAATCCAAATAGAAGCACTATTAAATAACACAAAAATAATAGCTGCTACTGTAGAGGCAATTAATAAAGGCCAGTAGGTAAGTATAATTTTGAATAGGCGGGTATGTGAAGATTGACTCATCTTTTATAAACTATATTTTTTTATAAATCATTTTTGCATGAACAATGTCTGCTTCAATAAATGTACTGCCAATAATTGTAAATCCTAAATCTTTATAAAATTTTATCACACTTTCTTGAGCATGCAAAAATATCATTTCCTCTGGAGGAATTTGATCCAAAACAAACTTTACAATATCTCTACCAATACCTTTATTTCTAAATTCCTGCAACACTGCAAAACGTTCTAACTTGTATCCTTTAGAGGTTTCTCTCCACCTTCCTGTTCCAACTGGAAAATTTTCATAAAGAGCTAACACATGAAATGAAACATCTTCATTTTCAATTTCCAGGCTTTCTGGAACATTTTGCTCCTCAATAAATACAGTTCTCCTAATATCTAGAACAGTATTGTAATCTACTTCTGTTTTTACTAATTGTATCTTAGCATTCATTTTTGCAATTTCAATATTATACAATGAGAAATCAAAGACTAATTATTGTAATTATTTTATCCTTATTCTTCGGCATATCCACTGCTCAAGATAAATTTGAATCATATAAAGATATAAAAAAAATTCCTGATGGCATGAATCTTATTTATGACAATGATCAAACCAGAGCAATTGTAGGAGTGCATGGATTTTATCCTATTTATTGGGTTGAAATCCATCATGAATGGGTACAGCCTTTCAATTGGCTTATTAATCAAGATATAAAAACGTTCTTCTATAAATACGATTGGAATGAATGTCCCAGTAAGGTAGCCAAAGAATTTTCAACTAAGCTAGAAGGTCTGATAGAGCAATATCCAGAAGTAGATGATTGGCAGATTGTTGGTCATAGCATGGGTGGAAGTGTAGTTATGTTCACTAATCAATCTTTCGAATATAATAGTAAGATTACCTTTAATACTGTAGCTACTCCAGTGCATTATGAGCGTAAAAAAACGCCTTTCTTTATCAGAATGTATGAATCCATATTTAATAAGCAGTGCTCTGAAAATATTAACAGTCTTGATAATGAGTTTGATAATGGTTTTACTAATAAGCATGTGCAATGGAGAAATTTAAAAGAGTTTGATTCGCAATTTAAAAAGTATGATTTTGATCCATATGATCGTGATGTTAAAAATTCAATCGTTTTTCAATTTCCAGACAGCCTTGATGGAGAAAGAGTTGGACATACTTCAAGTTTATATTTTTCTATTTTAGAAATAGTAAATTAAATCATATATCACTATTCAGATATCTCAACTGATACAGGACAGTGGTCTGAGCCCATAACATCTTCGTGTATTTCTGCATCTGTAACATTTTCAACAAAAGCTTCATTTGTAAAAAATCCATCTATTCTCCAACCAATATTACGTTGTCGTGCACCAAATCTATATGTCCACCAAGAATAACGTTCAGGTTCATCATGAAATAATCTGAAAGTATCTACATATCCATTTTCGATATAAGTATCAACTTGAGCTCTTTCTATTGGCATAAACCCAGAGTTATTTTTATTTGCTTTTGGATTGGCTAAATCAATTTCTTGATGTGCTGTATTCCAGTCTCCACCTACTAAGACATTCACACCTGATGCTACTTGCTCATTTAAAATTTCTAATAAATCATCATAGAAGTCTAATTTATATTGCAGGCGATGTTCGTCTTTTTGCCCATTAGGGAAATAAATATTATATAATAAAAAATTTTCAAATTCAGTAATCAAAACACGTCCTTCTCTATCATATTTTTCAATACCAAGTCCGTATTGTACATGTAAAGGCTCTTCTTTGGAGAATGTTGCAACGCCACTATACCCTTTTCTTTCGCCTGAATGCCAATAGCCATGGTAACCATCTACGCTCTGAAGTGAGTCTGGTAATTGTTCAAAGTGAGCTTTGGTTTCCTGTATACATAAGATATCAGGAGCTGTAGCATCTACCCAATCTAAGAATCCTTTTTTCTCAATTGCTCTCACACCATTTACATTCCAAGAAAATATTCTCATTTTATTTTTTACCTCTTTAATTTTAAAATTTAATTGATAAATTAAACTATGAACTTTAAAGAAGAATTCAAAAAAATTATAGATGAAAACTCAATTGTCCTTTTTCTAAAGGGAACGAAAGATATGCCGGTATGCGGCTTCTCTAAAACAACTGTCAATTTATTAAATCATTATGGAGTTGATTTTAAGGATATAAATATCTTAGAAAATCCTGAAATGAAACCAGCGCTATCAGAATTATCAGGATGGCCTACATTCCCCCAACTTTTTGTTAAGGGAAAGTTATTGGGTGGTTGTGATATTGCAGTAGAGATGCACGAAAGTGGCCAGCTCTTAGATGCTTTAGATGTATAAAGAAAGACTATTGTAAAAATAGTATCTTAGCTATATATTTTGCTACATTTTTGGCCCGTTCGTCTAGTGGTTAGGACTCATGGTTTTCATCCATGCAACAGGGGTTCGATCCCCCTACGGGCTACACCTTTTTACCCCCAAAGTAATATTAACCACTATCATAAAGATAATAAATAAACCGACCAGTCGGTTTTTGTTGTTTTTTTAAAAAAAAGAATCTTATATTAGATATGTCAATATGAGTTAGTGAGGGCGGGGGAAATCCTTGATTAGTTCAAACAGTTAGATACTATACTATTTATACCTTTAGATTTTGAACGTTTATCTCCCGCTCTATCCTCCAATAAAATTCTAAAATTATAATTTACTATTATTGGGATGTGGTCTAATGGCAAGGCACGATACTGTTAATGTCGAAGATGGTGGTTCGAATCCATCCATCCCAGCATTATTTTGTTATTACTTATCTAAAAACTGCGCAATTAATCTTTGAAAATGATGGACACCCTTCTCCCTAGTCGGAGAAAATCTTCCAGATTTATAAAAAGAAGATTGAATACCTTTGCTTTCATTTTCTACAATAAATTCATCTTCTCTTTCAACTTTATCAATATCATTTCCAGCGCCTTTATGAAGCTTGCTATGGTCATATACATATGTTAGAAATGACACTTTTGTGCGATTTATACTAATTGGCTTAACAATATTTACTGATAAGCCCCATGGATAAAAATTGAACATCATATTAGGGAACACCCAGTAGTAGTAAGCTGCTACTTGCTTTCCATAATCGATGTGATCTTTAGGTAAATCAAATGTTTCATTTGCATCATCGGAATATCCAATTTGTAAGCTAGAATATTTATGTAATTCTGTAGCATAGCTTCCATAGTCTAGTACTTTATTTAATCCTTCGTGTACAAATGGAATATGGAATCCCTCTAAATAGTTATCGCAATATAATGCCCAGTGTGCCTGTATTAGATAATCTTTAGACATACTACTATCAAATGAAAATTGATCTAAAGGCAAAAAGCCAATTCTTTCATTAATAGGCTCTAGAATTTCTTTGAAATCAAAAGTGGGATTTAATCCTGCAAATAGAAATGGGCCCCACTCTCCTAGTGGAAACTTATATAAATTATCACATTCTCTTGGAAAGTCTTTTGCTTCTTTAAACTCTGGCATTGATTTAAAATTTCCATTTAAATCAAACGACCTCCCATGATATGCGCATGTAAGATTTTTTGATTTGCCAGGACCTAGGGCTAAAATATGTCCTCTATGAGTGCAAACATTTGTCATGCAATTGATACTACCCTCTTTATCCCTTGTAAGAAGTATAGGCTCTGTTAAAAATCCATCTAACAAAGTAAGTGGATAAATAGAATTGGTTAACTTTAGAGAAGAATTATCTCCAAGCCATTGCCATGATTTTAAAAAAATATTTTCTCTTACTTGATCAAAGACATCTTGGCTTTTGTAAAAAGATGATGGAAGTGTTTCAGCTTTAGATATATCTTTATGAATATTAAATTGAGTCGTCAAAACAACCTTAGAGACTAGTTAAATAGAAAACCAAACTTAATCCCAATATGTGTAGTACCATATTTGTTGGCTATACTTGGTTCAACAAAGAATTCTGTAAGTGAGTTCTGATTTGTAATAACTCCAGGTTCAAAAATAAATGGCACTGCTAATTCTGTATACACAGTAGAGCTGTTAAAAGATGTTGTACCGTCTTCTTCTAATAAAGAGTCATAGATATTTTTTTCATTGATCATATTAATATTTAGTCTTGGGATTATCACAAAATTTGCATCTGTCATGAATTCTTTACTTGCACCAAACTCAATTGCATAAGATTTTCCGTAGAAGTCTTGATCTAGACTATCGAGCACAGAGCTACTAAAGTTTGAGCTGCTATATCTTAATCCTAAAGATAAAGTTACAACTTTTAACTGCTGAAATTGAGCGGGATCAAAGTAATAAGTAGCTCCAAGAGAAAAGCTCTTATCACCAACATTGGGATTATCGCTTCTAAAAGATTCAGTAAAATTAAATTGAGGATCGCCATCTGGATTTGATTGCTCTCCTGTTAAGTCAAAGGTGTAAGTGTCTTTACGATCAAAATACGAATATCCATATGAAAAGTCTAAACCGACTAGACCTTTGTACACATATCCAACATTAATTTTATTTCCATAACTACTTCTAACAAACTTTCCTTCTCCAAAAAAATCTATATTTTGATCACGTCCAAAGGATACTGTTGTAGATGTTTTTCCAGGTATTACTAAATGTGTTTGTGACAGTAACAATGTTGGAAAAATGAGTAATATGATAATAAGAATTCTCTTCATGCTATAAAATTACTACATGAATGAGTGATTAAGAATTTATTTTTTATTTTTTTCAATAACAGATACTAAGCGATCATATATCTCTGGAGTATTACGAGGCGCTCCAATCAAAATATCGCGAATGATGCCATCTTTATCCACAATAAAGTGTGCGGGAGCAACAGGACTTAAGGAAGAGCTAAAGTTTCTAGATATTTGACCCTGCACATATGTAAAATCTGTTCTTTCAAGAAAATTATTGATATCTGGAATACTATCGAAGCTTAATGCTAGAAATGTTATATCTTCGTCTTTATAAGTTTCAACCAAATCATTTAAATAGGGCATTTCTGCTATACAAGGACCGCAATTAATGTACCATAAATTCACAACTAAAAGATTGCCTTCAAAATCTTTAAAAGATTTTACTGAACCGTCTAGCATATTTAATGGACCTTCCGGTAATATTTTATCTTTCCACTGATCTACTACCCTCTTATTGATAACAGCACCTCTACCACCAGCTTTCATTAAACTTGCTTCTTCAATAAGATTTTCAATCACATCATCGGCTACAAACCCACGTAGGTCTTCATATTTCTCAAATAATATATACTCAGTATTATTCAGCTCGTTATCAAAGCGTCTTAAAACTTGTAAATTTACATTTTCTACGAGACTATCTTTTTGTGATTCTGTAAGAATATTTCCTTGGCCGTCTTTAAAAACGATTCCATTTGATGTAGGAGTAACTTGTTTTGTAGGTTTTTTATTTATAGGCATTTCTTGCTGAGTGCTCTGCTCTGTAGCGGCAGGTACTTTTTCTTGGCAAGAAAAAATATTTAATAAAATTACGAGTGTTAATAAAAATTTCATGTGCGATATCGGTTGAAATATAACTTAGCTATGAATAAAAAAGATAAAAAAAGACAAAGAATACAAAACCAAATAAAAATATCCTCAAAATTTTCTGCTATCCATTTTGCTGTTTCAGATAATTCTTCTTTTTTTATGAAATACATAGTAGAATATCTAAACTTTTAAGGAGAATTATGATAAAAATATTTCTACCATACCATTATGTTTTAATAACACTGATAGGATTCACAGCAATACTCCTATTAAGTGGATTTTCATATAAAAAAATAGCAGTAAATAGTCTTCAAAAATCTCCATCTAAGGTGAGCTTTTATGACTTAAAAGCAATGTCAATTGATAATGAAGAAATTTCGTTTGAACAGTTTAAAGGGAAAAAAGTCCTTATTGTTAATGTTGCTACTAAATGTGGTTACACCTATCAATATGAGGGAATGCAAAAGCTAACAGATTTATATGGAGAAAAAGTAGCTGTATTAGGATTTCCTGCTAACGACTTTTTATTCCAAGAATCTGGTAGCAATGAATCTATAGCAGAATTTTGTGAAACTGTATTTGGTGTAACATTTCAAATGTTTGAAAAAATTACTACTAAAGGGAGAAATCAAAGCCCAGTTTATTCTTGGCTTAGTGATTCAAATCTTAATGGGTGGAATGACCAAAAACCTACATGGAATTTCTGTAAGTATTTGATAGATGAAAATGGCGAATTGGTAGCGTTCTTTGATTCCAAAGTTAAGCCACTTTCTAAGGAAATTACCAGTCTCTTATGAGCATATCTCTAAAGATACTTACAATTATATTTTTTTCAATTCCACTCTATAGCCAAACTATTGCATCTGAAGTAAATATAGAAAATCTTGGTGTAGAAATATCAAATACTAATATAAGCCCAATAACAGAACTACTTAACAATCCTTCTATTTATCTTGGAAACAATGTAGCTATTAATGGTAAAATTGTAGATGTTTGCCCTATGATGGGTTGCTGGATTGAAGTAAAAGATTCCTATTCCGAAGAAGTCATTAGAGTAAAAGTCAAAGATGGAGATATTATTTTTCCCAAAGAATCTAAGAATAAAGAAGTTCTTGTTGAGGGGGTGTTTTCAAAGCTAGACTTTACAGAAGAACAAGCTATTCTGTGGAAAATACATTTAGCCGAAGAAAAAGGTATACAATTGTCATCAGAAGATATTACGCTTGATGCATCTGACTTAGTAGAGTATAGAATTCAAGGCTTAGGTGCTAAAATTATTGATCTTAATTAGACATACATCAATATCAGGCTAATTGCCATAATAATCATTCCAGCTGTTACTCCTATAATAGGGTCAGAAGGCTCTCCGTACTCTTTTGATACAGGCAACAATTCATTTAGAGCAACATAAACCATAATTCCCGCACATAACGCAAATGATATACCAAATAATGCTTCATTATAAACCGTACGGAAAATTAAAAATCCTACTATAGCACCGAATGGTTCAGCTAATCCTGATGCAAATGAGATCCAAAATGCTTTTGACTTATTTTTTGTAGCATGATAGATAGGTACTGATACTGCTAATCCTTCTGGAATATTATGGATTGCAATGGCTGTAGCAAGTGTAAATCCAACTGCTGGATCATAAACTGCAGCCGTAAATGTAGCAAACCCTTCTGGGAAATTATGAATTGCTAACGCAATCGCAGAAAAAATTCCTGTGCGAATTAATAATGACTCATTTTTGTCTGATGATCGCGAGATAAAATCAGCGATTGAATGGTGATCAAATAATTGATCAATAAATAACATTATTAACAATCCGCCAACAAATGCAGTTACTCCAATTAATTTACCATATGTATCCCCATAAAGACCACCCAGTGAATCAAAAGACAGTATGAGTAATTCCATAAAAGATACATAAATCATCACTCCTGCTGATAATCCTAGGGCTAACGATAATAATCTTTTATTCTCAAATTTTGAATATAATCCAAGCATGCTTCCAATACCAGTACTGAGACCGGCTAGAGTCGCTAATGCAAATCCAATATAAACATTTGTTAAGTCCATGTTTTCCTTATTTTTTTTCTTTAAGTTATTTAAGAAATACTCTTATAAAATTATGTTTAATGTAATAAAAATAATCATATCTGCCCTTATAATCTTTATAGCATCTGAAATTGCGAAAAGAGATACTCTTGTAGGCGCAATCATTGTATCATTGCCCATAATTTCGTTGTTATCAATTATATGGATTTATGTTGAAACAAAAGATATAGAAAGAATTATTTCTTTTTCTTATAGCGTTTTTTCTATGATCATACCTTCCTTATCTTTTTTTCTTACGCTACCATATTTTCTAAAGAAAAATATTTCGTTCAGTATTAGTCTTATGCTTTCAATAGTCATTATGATTGTATTATATTTTGGCCTAGCAACATTATATAAAAAGATAGGATACGTCGTTTAAATGAAAAAATTATTTATAATTCTACTGTGCATCAGTAGCCTTTATTCACAGGAGAATGAAATGAAAACTGTAGATTATGTAGACATAGAACGTTTTATGGGAAAATGGTTTGTTACAGCTATTGTACCTAATATGATAGAAAATGGAGCAACAAATGCATCCGACATTTATGAGCTTAATCCTGATGGAACAATTGCGATTACATATGATGCAATCAAAGATGGCAAGAAAAGACAGATTAAACAAAAAGGGACTATAATCAATAAAGAAAGTAATGCTGATTGGACCATACAGATGAAAAAGCCTTATGTTCCATTTCTTAAGTTTCCTTTTAAAATTATTTTAATAGATCCTGATTATAAATATATGGCAGTTGGTTATCCCGACAATAAAATGGGATGGATTATGAATAGAGATACTGATATGGATGAATTAGTATATGAAAGTATATTAGTAGAGCTTGAAGCATTTGGCTATTCAAGAGATCAGTTTGTTAAGATTCTACATAACTAGTGTTGATGCCCTCCACCAAATAAGGCCAAGGCTAAATATAATATTCCAATTAATATAATTAATGAAGCCGCTATTAAATTTGTATTAAAACGTTTATTTATAGAACTTAAATAATCACTAAATCTATCTTTAAAGAATAAAAATAATATCATAATGCCAATCAATGTTAATGCGATTCCTAGCACATAAACCATAATACTAGAATAAAGAGTTATACTATTATCACTGAACTTTGTTGAAGCAATTAAGAGAACTGCTATAGCTGAAGGACATGGAATTAATCCAGCAACCATACCTGTAATGAATGGACTTGAAAATTTAGATTCATTGAAATGAAAATGCATTGGTTCATCGCAATGATCATCATGTTGATGACGCACTTCCTTTAAAGCTCGATACAACAAATAAAGTCCTAGAAAAATAATAAAAGATGGTCCAATAGTAGTCAGTATTGGGAAAGATTCGTTTCCTGCTTTCAGTAAAAATGCTAATAGAGAAAATAAAAGAAAATGAATCAAAATAAGTCCAGATATTAATTGTGCTGCACCAGAAAAACGTATTGATCCACCTGACATGTAAGCTATAATTAAAGTTTTTCCATGCCCTGGCTCTAGCGCATGAAACATGCCTAGTATAAAAATAACTGAAAAAGTAAAATTGTTACTTAATGTGTTTTCTAAGATTGTAATCCACTCATGCATATTTATTTCTTTCTTTTTCTTCTTGGAACTGGGTCATAACCACTCTTTGACCAAGGGTGACATCTTAATATTCTTTTTAATGCAAATATACTTCCCTTCAAAGATCCCCACTCTTTAATTACATCAATAGCATATTGTGAGCAAGTTGGTTGATACCTACAGTTTGATCCTAAGAATGGTGATAAAAAAGTTTGATACCCCTTAATGAGTGCTACAAAAAATAAGGAGGGAATATTTTGCATATAATTATTTCTTGTTAAAGTCCTTGTATAGCATGCTGGTTTGGATATCTTTATTATCTTGGTACTTACCGCTTTCATATGGCGTGTAATCACCTTCTACTGAATGATAAAAAATTTGACATATTTCAATAGAAGGATAAATCTTTATTGGTTGCACGCAGAAAATTTCTAATGTCCAGTATCCCTTGAACCCTACATCTCCAAAGCCGGCAGTAATATGTACAAACAATCCTAGTCTTCCTACTGAAGACCTTCCTTCGAGCATAGGTACAAGATTCTGAGTTTCTGTATACTCCATAGTTCTCCCGAGATATAATTTTTTACTTTCTAATACCAAACCATCTTCCGGGATAATAATCTTTGTTGCAGGATTATCTTCTTTCATATCTAAGACAGGCTTATCATACACTAAAAGTTCATTGTGCAATCTTAAATTATAGCTATTGGGATTGACTTGATTTTCGTTGAAAGGATCAATTAAGATATCCTTATCTTTTCTTTCAATAATTTCTTTTCCTGATAAAATCATAATACTGGCTCTAGGTTATATATTTTTTTTTAGGTTACAAAGTAATTTTTGTATCTTACGGTATGGATTTTATACTATGGTGGCAAACATTGCCTTCAAAAATGGACCCTACTTTAATTACGATTGGGCCTGTATCAATTTATTGGTATTCTACAATGTACCTCGTTGCATTTGGTGTGGTATATCTATTATGTAGTAAAAAAATTAAAGACAAAACTTTCACTAAAATTACTTTATTACAATTAGAGGATCTTTTATCGTATATATTGATTGGATTACTTATTGGTGGACGACTAGGGTACGTTCTTTTCTATAATCTAGATTATTATCTTTCTAATCCATTAGAAATCCTACTACCATTCTCTTTTCAAAATGGAGTATGGAAATTTACTGGTATTGCTGGAATGTCATATCATGGCGGGCTAATTGGAGTTATATATGCTATATGGCTTTATGGTAAAAAAGTAAATTTACATTTGTTTACCTTAGCAGACTTCTTAACAGCAGCCATACCATTAGGTTATTTTTTTGGAAGAATAGGAAACTTCATTAATGGGGAGTTGTATGGTCGCACTACAGAGTCTGCAATTGGAATGTATTTTACAAATGCTGGAGATTATCAACTTAGACATCCTTCTCAATTATATGAGGCATTTTTTGAAGGCATTGTTTTGTTTATGATTATTAATTTTTGTAATAGGCATAATCAATTAGGCTTTAATAGTGGCTTATATGTTTTTGGATATGGATTCTTTAGATTCTTTATTGAGTTTTTCCGTGAACCAGATGCTCACTTAGGATTTGTATTGTTTACTCTAAGTATGGGACAATTACTGTGCATTGCAATGATGGCAGGTGGAGTATATATATGGTACATTGGAAATAAGGAAACTATTACAGCTCAAACTTAAATGCTGGATCATCAATCGTCATTGTAGCTGATTGAATATTTTTTTGCCTGTAGACATTCATAATATTTTGCTGCCTCTCATACATATCCATAAAAATTGTATTAAATACAGCAACATTAGCAGGAGATTTAAATTTTTCAATTTCTAGAAAAAATAAAGTAAAATCTCCATCTACTTTTTTACCAACGTACTTCCAATAATGATCTTGAATGATGAAATTTTCAGAAAGATAATCAATTAAGAAATCATCAATAGCATTATCTTCTCTATCTGAACCAAGATTTGCTAAATTAAAATCAGCAGCTTTTAATAAGGCCTCGACATCATGAGAAAATGTCTGAATAGTCACTTCTAAATTCTTTTGATTGTCACTCAAGCGTACTTCAGTCGTTGTCAAAAAGAATTGATGACTAAACACTATTGTGTTTAGTAAAATTATTTGAACAAATAATTTATACATCTTTCAAGTTGTAGCTATACTACTTGCCTTCTTGCTGCTTTGCTCTTTGCATTGGATTTGATCCCCCATACCAAGATGAACTATCATATTTATACATATCAAATAATGTTGGTTCATTTTTAGGTGGCCAATGATTATTGTCTCTATAAGTATCTGCAGTTTCTCTATATGGATCTAACATAAAGCTTACTACTTTCTTTTCAGTCTTAAATACTTTTGATACCTCCGGCCTATTAAATCTCCAAATTTCAACTGGGACTCTTACTACATCTGTGGAGCCATCTTCAAAAGTCATTTCAATGATCAATGGCATTACTAGTCCACCAATATTTTTGAATTTGATTTTATAGAAGTGGTCTTCACGCTGAGCTAGTTTTCTTTCATTGTCAGATAACTCATCCATCAACTCTTCATATTTGCTCTTCCCGCTCATTTTTTCCATGATCTTTGCTTTCATTTCATCTGTAAGGTCAGCATCGTTGAGCATTGTTTCATATCTTCTACGATCATTAGCGTCTGTGATATCAGCAAACTCATCATACGAATCATAGAAGTCTCTAGTCTTTGGATCTCTATCTGTAACTGTTCGTTTAATATCTTTCTCATCTAACATAGCAGCATAGTATTTTTTATCTTCTTTATCTTTCTTCTCAGCTGCTCTTTTTTGTGTTGGGTCAAGCTCTAATTGGAACCACTCGACTTCTTCAATAGATAAATCTACATGGTCATTAGTGAAAAACCATCCTCTCCAAAACCAATCTAAATCAACTCCAGATGCATTTTCCATTATTCTGAAAAAGTCAGATGGTGTTGGGTGTTTAAACATCCATGTTCTGGAATATTCTTTAAATGCAAAATCAAATAATTCTCTTCCCATAATAGTATCTCTTAGGATATTTAAGGCAACAGTAGGTTTCCCATATGCATTAGCACCAAATTGATAGATTGACTCAGAGTTTGTCATAATTGGCATGATATTTGATTTATCCCCTCTCATATATCTAACAATGTAGTCTTGATTATTTCTTGGGTGAAACAGCTCAGAATCCCAAGCTCTACCTGCTAGATCATCCATAAATGAGTTGAGTCCTTCATCCATCCAAGTCCATTGTCTTTCATCTGAATTAACAATCATTGGAAACCAGAAGTGTCCAACTTCATGAATAATAACTCCAATTAATCCCCTTTTAGTTCTTTCAGAATAAGTACCATCCTCTTCTGGGCGATATCCATTAAATGTAACCATTGGATATTCCATTCCCATACGATCTATATGTGCTGAGATAGCGACCGGGTATGGATAATCAAATGTGTATTTTGAATAAAAATCAACTGTGTGCGCTACAGCTTTTGTTGAATACTGGCCCCATAGAGGATTTGCTTCATTTGGATAGTAAGACATAGCCATCACTGTCTTATCACCTACTTTAACGCCCATCGCATCCCAAATATATCTTCTGGAAGCAGCAAACGCATAATCTCTTACATTGTCTGCTTTGAAATGCCATGTTTTTTGTCTCATTGTTTTAGTTTCTAAATTTTCTAAGGCCTCATCTACAGTTACGATCAACACCGGCTCTTTTGATCTCTTTGCTTTTTCAAGCCTTTTTACCTGCTCCTCAGAAAGTACTTCTTCAGCATTCTGCAACGATCCAGTTGCTCCAACAACAAAGTCTTCTGGAACTGTAATTTTTACATCGTAATCTCCAAAAATTAATGTGAATTCTCCTCGGCCTAGGAATTGCTTATTTTGCCAGCCGTATACATCGTTATACATACACATTCTTGGAAAAAATTGCGCAATAGTATAAATATAGTTATCGTCTTCTTCAAAATACTCGTATCCTGATCTTCCTCCATCTCTAATATGGTCATTAATATTATACCACCACTTAATTGTAAATGTGTAGGTTTCTCCAGCCTGAATTGGCTCTGGCACGTCAATACGCATCATTGTTTTATTAATAGTATATGGAACATTTTTATTTTTTTCGTCTTTAACATATTGAATTTTGAAACCGCCATCAAAATCTCTATAAAAGTTTTCCAATGTTCTGGATGATACTGAACTTCCTATAACCATCTTCTCATTACCGCGCTGTGCAGATAAATCGCCACTAGACTGTATTTTGTACGAGTCTGAGTCTAATGCTCTAACATTTTGTGTTAACTCCATCCATAGATAGTTTAGTGCATCAGGTGAATTATTATAAAAGGTTACGGTTTCTTCACCGTAAAGCCTTTGCTGATTGTCATCAATTCGAAGATCCATATCATAATCAGCCCTCACTTGCCAATATTCGTGTCCTGGATATCCAGCAGCTGTACGATAAGTATTTGGTGTAGTTATATCTTCATTTAATTGCTTAAAGCGATCTAAGTTAATTTGATATGAATTGAAATGTTTGTTTTCCTCTAGCTCAACTGCATTTTGAGCAATTGAAAAAGATAGTAAAAAAATTGTTATGACGGTTTTCTTAAACATAGTTATTTCTCCTAAGATTTAGTTGCTTAACAATGTAACAATCAAATAATGATGTTGTAAATAAAAAAAAGATGTTATCTTTATAGCACTAAGGAGAGAATTATGGTAAAAAAAATACTTTTTATTCAAAATAGAAAAGATGTAAAACGTTCTAATTTCTTTGATCACTGGGAAAATATTCACGCCCCTCACATGGTAAAAGTTTTAAAGCCTCAAAAATATGTACTGACATTTTTTGAAGAAGACCTAGAAAGTGGATGTTGTGGAATGGCTGAATTATGGTTTCATTCAGAAGAAGAATATAAGATAGCAATGGAAAGAAGAAATACTGAATTTGGTAAATCTGATAATTGGCATGACGTAGCAAAAGCATGGCCAGACCCTGATCGCTATGAATATACAGGAAGAGAAATTAAAATTGTTGATAATACTTAGTATTGCATGAACCGATATATTTTATTTTTTCTCATTCCTTTATTTCTTAGTTGCACAAAACAGTCTTTTCAAGTTGGAGATATATTTTTTCAAGATTTAGATTGTGGACCGCCATGTCAAGCTATTGAAGCTGTCACTTCTGGCTATCAAGGTGCACAGCTTTCTCATTGTGCTATTATTACATCTATTGGAACTTCTAATCATGACACGATCTTGACTGAGGCAATCGGCGAAACTGTTACTCAAACAACATTACACGAATTTTTAAATCGAAGTAATAAAGTATTTGTGGGTCGCTTAAAAGATGAATATCAATATATGATTCCCGATGCGATTACATATATTCAAACTGATTTAAATGGGAAGCCTTATGATTATATCTTTGATATAACAGATGATACATATTATTGTTCTGAAATTATTTATGAAGGGCTTAAAATAGCAGATAGCTCACAGGAGTTGTTCTCCTTAAAACCTATGACATTCAATGAACCTGGTACTGATATGCCTTTTGTGCATTGGGTAGAATATTATGAAGATTTAGAACACCCTATTCCGGAAGGAGAATTAGGATTAAATCCTGGAGGAATGTCGCGATCTGATGCGATTGAAATTATTCATATTTATGAAAAACCAACAGGGATGTACTAAAGAGTTTGGTATGTTTCACGATATAAGCATTGCTCACATGCTTCTTTATTAAGGGTTGGAGCAGTATCGCTCTGAAGACAATTAAACATGCCTTCTACAGTATTATCAATCCAGTCAGTATCTAATTGAAACTCTACTAATGTTCTTCTGAATTGCATTGTTTTGCCTAAGTGTGGTTGATTCGTATCTCCATTGTAATACATGAGATAGCCAACCTTTGAAACATCGAAGCCGTTCTTTTGTAATAACCAGCTGTAGATTTCTAATTGCCTCTTATAAGCCTCTCCCCGACCCCATACATCATCACGAGAATTGATGGTAGCGCGCTTAGCTGTTGCTTTAAAATCAATTACAACCAACTCTTCTTTTTCATTTACCATAATATCATCTACTCCACCATATATTAATAAGTTGAAATCAGGATGAACATATTGGATGCCTTTAAATGAGTTTTGCCATTGCTCAATATCAGGATGGTTAAAAGGCTTAATATTCAAATCATATTCTTGAAATAGACCATGAGGTCTATCTTCTTTTCGACAATAATCCATTTCTTTCTTTAATAAAGTGTCTACTGCAGAATTAATTGCCCAGCCTGGACCGGATGGTTCTCTAAAACCTAAACGCACCTCTAAATAGAAACATCGTTCACACTTACAGAATAGCTCTATTTTGGTTCTGCTTAACTTGAAAGCTGTCGGACTTTTTGGATCATATCTCCATTTATCTCCGACGATAGGATTATATTTGGCCATATTTTAATCTACATCAAGAGGTTCAAAATCGCCAGACCATGCCAAACATTTTTGATTATCTTTGGCTATCTTAGATATCACCTTTACATCATCTCTAGATATAGTAAAGTGATCTAATTCTAAATTTTCTTTTAGGCGATTATAATGTACAGATTTAGGTAATACTGGATACCCAAGCTGTATGGCCCACTTTAAAAATAATTGTGGAACAGTCACTCCGTATTGGTCGGCAATATTTTGACATGGAATGGCACCACTTTTCATATCTTCGGGCTTTCCATTCCATTGTGAACCTTCTCTCCAATTTGGAATTGGAGCTAATGTTGAATATGCAATTGGTAGTATCTCATGCTTGTCCATATATTGAGCTAATTCTGTTTGCACAACATGCCATGGATGTATTTCGATTTGATTTGTTGAAGGCATTTCAAGCCCCGCTGTTTCAATCTCTTCAATATGTTTTACGTTGTAATTTGATACTCCAATATTCTTTACTTTGCCTTGTTTTTTTAATTCTATCATCGCTTCCCATTGCTCTAATCGATCATCTTTAGCAAAAGGGTTATGAATTAAATATAAATCAATTTCATCAAGTTGGAGCAATTTTAGACTCTTATCACAAGCACTGATTGCACCTTTAAAATTTTGAAATGGTTCTTTTTGACCAAACATTCCTGGCCACATTTTTGTTGTAATAAAAATTTTATCTCTTGGAGTTGATGATGCTGCTAGCGCTTTACCAATACCTTCTTCATTACGATAGACTTCAGCAGTATCAATATGTTCATACCCTAGCTCTAAAGCACTAGTAGAAATTTGTTCTACTTCATCGTTTGGGATGAGCCAAGTACCAAGTCCAATCATCGGTATGCCAATCTTATTCATAGCAATATTATACGATAATTTTTGTGATATATCCCACCTTTTTTGCAACTTTGTGTTCCCTTTAACATGTTTTGGTTCGTATGGACACATCCTACATCCTCGACCACAGCATACTTTTTCATCGATTAAAAATTGAGAGGTTAACATGAAGCAATAATAGAGCTTATACTAAAATAATAAAAGCGTTAAGATTTGTATTTATCCTTGACTGAAATCTCATCTACTTTCCCTTGAAAAATTCCATTATAAATAGCATCGGACATCCATTCTTTTTCAATCTCAATTTCGTTTAATGAAACATTTTTCCACCAGTATTTATTTTCTGGATCCCATCGATATCTCCTTAATCGTAATAGATCTTTTGTATGAAAAGGGCTTCCAATTGCTGCAATTCTATAAATCGGCATAGCTGCATTCACTAATAACTCTAAAACTGCATTATCTATGCTGTCGGTATTGTGAGTAACTAAGTGAATGAGTGCATCTACGTCATACATAGCGCGATGTGATTCATAATAAAATCCATGCCATATACATAGTATTTCTTGGCCACCAGCATTAAACCCTCGTTGCGCCCAATTAATATCATTAAAAGAACATGCCCATACTTTTTCTTTTGATAATGGTAAGTGACGGTCCATAACCCCTCTATCAAAGAAAGCATTATGAGCTACAATAATATCTGATTGATTTAAAACGCGGGATACAGCCTCCCAATCAATAGAATGTCCAGCTATGACATCATCAGTTAGGCCGGTAATTCTTGTTATTACTGGATCAAGCGCTTGTTCAGGGTCATTGAAGGATTCATACTCATCCACTATACCTAGTAGTTCTCCAGTATTTTTATCAATTGCGGTTACTTTGCCTGCAAATTCTATAATCTTACAATCTTTTTGAAGGCCAGTAGTTTCAAGATCTAAAAAACAAACCATTACAGCATCATCATTATGATAATCTTTTGGAAGATTGATAAAGTTATCTCCTTCAAATTTGTAGAGCTCAATCTTTTTATCTTTGTCGATAATATTATTTAGAAATGTCATAACTCAATCTACAAAACAAAAAAGCCTCTATAAAGAGGCTTTTTCTAAGGCTTGGCTTCTATCAAGTCTTATTTACTGAAAGCTTCATTACAATTATAATAGCGATTCCTATACCAAATCCTACTGCATAGTCATCTAAGGCAACACCAACTGCAGTACCTACTCCAACTCCAATTCCAATCGCAGCTCCAAATGTTAATTTTTTCATTTTATATCTCCTTTATCTGTTTGGCACGAACTCTATCATAGATTCCAATTAATAACAATAGTTTAATTTGGTACAATGATTTCCAATTACGGCTAAAACTATGTATAAAAAAGGGCTTTAAACCTTAACGATTTAAAGCCCTAATTCGCCGAGTTTATTAAGATACAACTCTAAAGTCGGGGTGGAGAGATTTGAACTCCCGACCCCCTGCTCCCAAAGCAGGT